>Ga0210383_10004781_pt1 | contig 11985 bp, 15 predicted proteins | sample IncBWC14OmetaG_FD_160072 | JGI IMG/M metagenome (GOLD analysis project Ga0210383, IMG submission 160072) | Forest soil microbial communities from Barre Woods Harvard Forest LTER site, Petersham, Massachusetts, United States - Inc-BW-C-14-O ...
GCGGCGAGGGCGCTGGTGGGAGCGTCGAGGTGGGCGGCGACAGCGTCCTCGACGGCGAGCAGGAAGCTGTCGGCCTCGCGCATGACGAGCACCTGGGCGAACTCCTCCCGCGAGCCGAACTCCTTGTAAAGGGTCTGCCGGCTGACCCCCGCGGCGAGTGCGACGTCGGCCATCGTGACGTCTGCCCAGCGGCGGCTGCGGAGCTCCTCGCGGGCCGCGTCGAGCAGCGTGTTGCGCAGCAGCTCTCGCGCGGCGACGGCGTAGGGGATGCGTTGCGGGGTGCCGATCACGAGTCCGGCTCGAAGTCGACCTTGTCGCGCACCCCGCAGTCCGGACACGCCCAGTCGTCGGGGACTTCGCTCCGGGCGGTACCGGCGGGAAAGCCCTCGTGTGGGTGGCCATCCGCTTCGTCGTAGACGTAGCCACAGGCTGGGCAGTGGTAGCGGCTCATGCTGCGATCCGGTAGCGCTTGAGTGCCCTGCCGCGAAGCCGTGGCCGCAGGTTTGCCCGTGTGGGTTCGCCGTTGTAGTGCTCGAGTACGCGGTGATCCATGACGCGGCGCCAGACCGGAGGGACGACAGCGAGCAGGATCATGCCGGCATACCCGGTGGGCAGCTGTGGCGCGTCTTTCACGTGGCGCAGTGCCTGGTAGCGACGGATCGGGTTGGCATGGTGATCGGAGTGGCGCTGTAGGTGGTAGAGCAGCACATTGGAGGCGATGTTGTTGCTGTTCCAGCTGTGCTCTGGGCGCGTGCGCTCGTAACGCCCGTCGTCGAGCTTCTGGCGCAGCAAGCCGTAGTGCTCGAGGTAATTGACTACCTCCAGTAGCGAGAAGCCGAGCACGGCCTGGATCAGCAGGTATGGTAGTACGACGAGTCCGAAACCGGCTACCAGTGCGGCGAACAGCACGACGGTCATTGCCCACGCGCCGAGGATGTCGTTGCGCAGCGTCCACGGTCCCTTGTCCATACGGCGCAGGCGTACCCCCTCGAGCTCCCACGCGGAGCGCAAGCTGCCGATGACGGTGCGCGGCAAAAATGCGTAGAAGCTCTCGCCGAGACGGGCACTGGCCGGGTCCTCGGGGGTGGCAACGCGGACGTGGTGTCCGCGGTTGTGCTCGATGAAGAAGTGGCCGTAGCCGCTTTGGGCGAGCGCGATGCGGCTGAGCCAGCGCTCGAGCGACGCCCGCTTGTGGCCGAGCTCGTGGGCAGTGTTGATGGCGATACCGCTGACCATCGCGACAGTCAGCGCAAGGCCGACCTTGTCGACGCCGGACAGGTGCCCGTGTGCCCACAGCCAGCATGCGAACACGAGACCCGCATATTGGATGGGCAGGTATAGGTAGGTGCACCAGCGGTAGTAGCGGTCCTGCTCGAGCCACTTAATGACGTCATCCGGCGGGTTGCGCCGATCCAGGCCGAGCAAGAGGTCCAGCGGCGGGAAGACGCCGAACACGAGCATCGGCCCGTAGAACCAGAAGACGCCGAGGCCGGTGATGTGTACAAGACCCCAGGCGAGGAACGGGAGCGTAGGGATGAACAGTCCAAGTAGCCATGCGTGGCGCTTGGGGTCGCGCCAAGCGGGTGCGTCAGCGACAGCTGCAGCAGCGGACACGGACATGTAGGTTGGGCCTCCTTGGTTGTCGTCCTGCCATCTTCTGCACGCAGACTTTACACGGATGCCGGTTTGTGTCAAGCACCCAAACATTTATGCCACAGGTGTGTCCGTCGTGGTCAGGGCGGCGTGCGAGCGTCTTTTGACCTGTGTTTCGGAGCGTGCATCGCCTGTGGATGGCCAAACGGCTCATCCGGGACGCAGTGCCGACGGCTAGCGCAGAGCCGACGGCTAGCGCCAAGCTGGGACTGACTTAGGTGCCGGGCGGCCGGCGGGATTCCATGTATTCCCTGTTCTGCCGGCGCTCGCCACGGACCTGAATGGCGATGTACACGAGGATGACGTTGACGACCACGCCGATCCCCCCGAAGGTGATGATCAGGCCGAGGGTCTTGTCGAATGCTTCGCTCGCGGCGATCAACATGGGGGGAGCCTAGCAACGGGACGGGCGTGAGTGTCGTAGCCTTCGATGTAGCCGCCGCCGATGACCATCGGCGAAGCCCATGGAGAGGTGCCGGAGCGGTTGAACGGGCGCGACTGGAAATCGCGTAACGGGGGAAACCTCGTTCGGGGGTTCGAATCCCCCCCTCTCCGCCATATGTTCGTAGATCGAAACAGGGCTTGGCGAGCGTTCATCGGCGCTCCCAGCCCTGTTTTGCGTGGCGGGGTCTGTTTCGATGGCTTTGGCTGCCTGCTCAACCTGCCCGATCAGCCCCTCAGCCAGCAAGAGCGCGTAGGGCTCGCTTAGCTCAACACCGCTGACCCAGGCGATCATCTCGCCCAGCTCATCGTCCCATTCGCCCATGAAGTAGAGCTTCTTGAAGAAGGCTTGGTTGTAGCCGCGTTTGACCTGCACGTTTGCCTCGCGGTAGACGCGCTGGACATCCTCCGTCAGCTCCAGGGCTATCTCGATCTGCGCCCGATCGATGGTCATGCGCAGCTCGGTCTCTGCGAGCGATTCGTGCGCGGCGTCTAGTTCGTGCTGCAACTCAGCCTGCTTGCGCTTGAACAGCGCTGCTGAGATGGACTTCTCGGAAAAGCGCATCTCCATCAGCTCGTCTTGGCGGGCTTCGAGCTTGGCAATCAGCGTGGTCTTTGCTGCCTTGACGGCGTTCAGGGCACCGTGGCTGGCAGATGCAAGGGCATGGACTGCTGCCTTGCCGCGTTCGACATCGGCGGGTGAAAGCTCAACCGTGGCGTAGTGCTGCTGGATCAGCTTCTCGATCAGCTCCGGTCGGAGGTTGGCTCGGCGGAGGCAGGCAGTCCGGTTGATGCGGCTGCTACAGAAGTAGTAGGGGTACTTGCGACCGTTGCGTCCGGTCGAGACGCCATAGGTCAGACGGTTGCCGCACTCGCCGCAGTAGATGCTGCCCCGCAGATAGTGCTGGCGGACCCGTGGGCGCTCTCCAGCGACCCGCTTGGCATCCAACAAGCTCTGCACCTGCTCGAAGGTGTCAGGGTCAACCAAAGGCTCGTGCCGACCCTCGAATGTCTGCTCGTCCTTGGTGCCCCGCCGGTAGACGATTATGCCCGCGTAGTAGGGATTGCGGAGCAAGCGCTGGACTACGGTCGTGCCGAGCTGCTTAGGCACCCGTTTGGGGGTTGGGCGCGAGCGCAGACCCAAGCGATCCAGCTCGTCAGCGAGTTCGGCGATCGAGTATTCGCCCGTGGCATAGAGCTGGAAGGCGAAGGTGATGAGCCGTCCGCGATCTGGGTCGATGGTCACGATGGCGACCCGTCGTCCGTCAGGAAGCTCGTCAACGCTGTTGAGGTAGCCGAGAGGCGCAGGACCGTAGGTGCCGCCAACGCTCGCCTTCTGGTGCAAGCCTCGTTTGACGTTCTCGCTGGTCTGCATCGACTGGAACTGGTTTTGAGTAGCGATCATGCTCTCGTACAGGAACGCGGCGGCGCTGTCGTCGCCAATCATCGGCTCCGTAATGGAGATCAGCTTGGCTCCTGCCTGCCGCACCAGCTCGCGGGTCTGCCAGTGGTCGCGCTGGTTGCGTGCCCACCGGCTCAAGCTCCAGACGATCACGTATTCGACGCGAGTCGAGGCGTGCTCGTTACGCCGCTTCAAGTCATCAAGCATCGCCAGAAAGCCTGTGCGCTTGTGCAGGTCCACGAAGGCAGACCGCCCCGGATCGCTGTACTCGTGGACGATCGCTGCCTCAAGTGCTGCTGCCTTTTCTTCGGCACCCTCGCGCTGGGCGTTGATGGACAGACCGTCGTCGCTGTAGTCGGTCCTGACCTGTCCCTCGGAGGACACCCGCAAATAGGCAAAGGCTCGTGCGGTCGATGCAGGAGCTGGTGTGAGATTGCGTGGTTTGGTTGGTGTAAGTGTTGGCATACGACCTCCTTTCTTGGTGTGTTGTATGCAGGGTGTTGTTAACTTAACAATATATCATCGGAGCGATATTATTGTCGAGCGGTGGTGCGGTTAGGGGTTGGCGCTTTCGGTGCCGAGCATGACCGTCAGGGCGTCAGCAAAGCGCGCCACACGGAACAGCTCGCGGTGATCGTGCTCCAAGTGCTGCACGCAGCTCTCGATGACTGCCACGCGCTCCGCAGTCGCCGTGAGCCACAGGACAAGCGGAAAGACGCCGTGCTTGACCTGCTCAACGCCGCTCGCGTGATAGGCACTGTAGATAGACAACTGTCGGACAATCGTCAGCGTGCCCTCCGTGCCCCGATCAACCTCGATGAAGTAGCTGTCCTCATAGGGTCCGATCCCCAAGCGGACGAAGCTGTCCGGCTTGAGCGTTGGCGGATCAGCGCCGAGCTGGTCGATACGTCGCCAACAGACCGGCTCGCTCGCCCGCTCCAGCAGCTCGACGTGTCCGGCACGTTCAGCCTCGATGAGTTGCGTATGCAGCTCAGCCACCTGCAAGGTGTGGGCAACGAACAGGCTGCCAGGGACCAACCAGCGCCTGGTGCGGCGCTCAGGTTGCCAGCCCCGCAGGATCGCCAGGCGTTGTCCCGCGAGTCCCAGGCGGTAGACGAAGCCTGCCGAACCAGACCGAACCCCGCCAACGCTACGCGGTAGGCGCTCCAGTGTGTCGAGCTTTATCAGTCGCAGCAGTGTGCGCCGTGCAGCTCGATCATCGCTGCCGTGAAAGCACAGGCGGGTGAGCTGAGCGCCGGTGACAAAGCGCAGCTCGGACACGTACTTGAGCAGAACGAGATCACGCTCGGTTAGCTCCGACTGGATGGTCAGCAGCGCCGCCGTGGTGATGTTACGCCCGCTCATTTGGCACTCACTTTGGCGGTAGTAGTCAGTGGCACTTTGCCCCGAATTGCCCCATGCCTCCAGGTCATTCGACGCTCAGCACTCAACGCGACTGGACGGGCGACTGGCGCACTCACGGCTGATCCCTTCGCCGCCGACCAACCGGGGCAACAGGTGGATGAACGCGCCTGATGTGCGCCCGCAGATTGCTCTCCACGTCACTCGTGCGTCGGGCATAGTGCTGCTGCGAAGCTCGGCGGACTTGCTCTGCGCTGCCTGTTGATAGCGGGGGCGGTGGCGTTGTCAGCGTGACCGGACGAGCGGTCGCGCCATTGTCCAGTGCGACCAAAGCAGCGACCGCATAGGCATCCAGCGCTTGCAGATCACGGGCAGTCAGCGCCGGAGCAAACAAACGCTCCATGACGTGAGCATCGGTCGCACTCAACGCAAACACTGCCTTGCTACGCGCGTTCGCCAAGATCACTTCCCGCAGCTCGCGCGGGAGCTGATCGAGGTTCTGATGGGCGACCGTGAGCGCCAGCCCGTACTTACGCCCTTGGGCGAACATCTCATCCCACGGAATGGGTGCTGAGGCGAAATCCTGCACCTCATCGACGTACAGCGCGAAGGGGTGCCGTTGGGCGATGGGCAGTCCAGCGCGTTCGGTGGCAGCCTGCCAGACGCTCGTCAGTACCAAGCAGCCGAGCAAGGTCGCGGTCTCGCTGCCGATCAGACCCTTGGGCAGATAGCAGAGCAGGATCTTCCGCTCCGCCATGATGCTCCGCATAGTGGTCTGCGGCGTTGCCTGCCCCATGATCGCCCGGATTGACGGGCGAGACGTGAACTGACGTACCTTGTTGAGCAGCGGTGCCGTTACGGCGCTTTTCTCCCGCTGGGACAAACGCTCAAACCACTGCCAGTCCGGTTCGAGACCAACCGGATCATCGAGGTCCGCCAGGTATCTCCCGCGAACATCTCGATCGTGGAACAAGCGAGGGAGATCGAGCAGCGTCGAGCCGGGGCGACGTGCCAAGGTCAACAATCCCATGTGGGCAAGCTGGGCGGTACGTGGTCCCCAATAGGCTTTCCAGAGTCGCCCGAACAGCTCGCCGAGCTGGTCAGCCACGAGTGATGGATCGCTCGATCCAGCAAAGGGATTGAAGCCCACGGCAAAGGCGGGGTCTGTCGGATCGATCAGTACCACGTCCGCTGCGCGCTCAGGCGGAATGAGATCGAGCAGGTCTTGCACGAGATCGCCATTGGTCTCGACCACCGCCAGCCCGCGCCCCGCAGCCAAGTCATCGCGCACCAAGTTCTTGATAAGGCTGGTCTTGCCGGTGCCGGTCGGACCAAGCAAGTACAGCCCCCGCGTGGAGGCAGACGGCGTGATGGCAACAGGTCTCGTGACACCGGCAAAGTCGCTGGTGCCGAGTACCCGACCGTGAACAGCAAGCGCGTGGCTGGGAACTAGACGCCGACTCGCTCCCAGCTCGAGACCGGGAAGATCGGGACCATCAATTGCCCAACCGATGACCGCTGCTAGCTCCGCCACGCTCATATACCGCCCCCGCTGGGCAAGTAGCCACCAGAGCTGTGCTGAGAATGGCGAATCGAGCACGAGTCGCCCGTGGGGAGTGGACAGGCTGCGAAGGACTGCCGCTGTCCGCTGCATGAGCTGAGCGGTTCGACCCTTGCTCGTGGCTGTCACGCTCAGCTCGCCGTAGACGTTCAGACCAGGAAGGGCGAGCTTCATGCGCAGCGCAGACAAATGTATGTCCCGCCGACTATCCGACGACGGCACGGGAAAGCGTGGCGCTCGTGCTGGACGCGCCTTCCACATGAGGCGAAGCGACTCGTTGGCTCCGAGCGGAAAGAGACTGGCGAGCAGTCGAGCGCTGACGGCGGCAAGATCATCGACTCGGATGGCAGCGGTGGCGTGCGAGAGTTGCCAGACGACGCGGCGCGAGGGAGCAGCCGAAGGCGACTCGATCGTGTCCAATCGGAGGCTCGGCACGGCAGCCCGTAGCGCGCCCGTCACACTCTCGGCGGCGTGGCTACTGACGGCTAGACGATGCGTAATACCGTCATCCGTTGCAGACAGGTCAAAGATAAGGCGTGTGTTGTGCGACACGCCAGAAAACGCTGACAATGCAGCAAGCACTCCATCCTCGCTCAGATCGTGGGGAAACCTGAGCTGAAACCACGTCAGCTCAGCATGACTCATTGTCGGTGGTCGTCCTTCGGCTGTTGGTTGTCCTGCCGCTCGGCTTCGGACACCATGCGGGCGTGCTGGAGCAGCGCCCACGCGAAACGGTCCCAATCCGGTTCGCTCCGTCGCTCGCTGCGCACGACAATCCGCCTCAATTTCTTTCTTGTGGTTTTTCTTCTCTTTGGCATACCGTGACTCCTTTCACTCCGTACCATTTACCTAAAGGTGACGCTGCCTTGGCCTCACCAATCCAAACGTAACCTTCCATTGTCTCCTGCATGACGCGCGTCGGTCAAGTGTCTTATTTACATTTGTTCGCACTAGTGGCGGGTGTGGAAAAGCACCAACCGCACCACCACGAAAAGCACCGCCAGGACAATGAGCGGCACCAGCAGTTTCGGAAGTACGCCGCTCAGCAGCTCCAACGCAATGACGGCAGCAATGAGCTGCCAGAGCACACGCTCCGTTGGCGACTGGTGCCCGCTGCTCATGGCTGGTCCCTCTTGAGCCGCGTCGCCTCGGTGTAGATTTGCTGCTCGAAGTCCCGCGCCGCTAGCTGGAGTCGAATAGCAGTATGGAGTCCTTCACGGTACGGAGCCGCCAGGTCCGGTTCGGCAGGCGGGGTTGGTGGCGACTCGCCCTCTTTGCTGGCGAGCTTGGCAGCGATCACGAGTGCCGCGACACCGACCAAGGCGAGCACGACTGCGAGGGCGACCATCACGAAAGCCTCCGCATCCCGAGCGCCTGAATCTCGCTCACGACCAGTGTGCCGTATGCCGCCAAGATGGCGCGGTAGTGATCCTCCCCCATCGGGCTCACGCGGAAGGCAGCATCGACAGCCTGAGACAGCCCGACGACGCCCTGTAGCCCTACCGTCGAGACGACGCCGCCGATTTGGATGCCGGACATCGCATCGATGCCAACAAGCTCATTGCGCGCAACCAGCGCGTTCAGGAGGGGGTCGGGTTGGACTGGCTGGGAGGACGGACGGGTGACGACATGGAGGCTCGACATGGGTGGCTCCTTTGCTCGGGTTGGCACCTGCCCGACAACGATTAGCCAACTCACTGGAGGTCATGGGCGCTCACTGACGCTCAATCGCATCTGAGTCTCTTTGAGCGCGAGTGAGACTGCGAGAATGCCCGCCGTGCCCACAGATCAGCCCTGGGTTCCAGACCTAACGCAGCTCACCGGCAACCTGAGTTATCTGCGGCGTCTGCTCGATAACCGGGCTCCTAGACTCGCGTCGATCAAGGAGCTGGTTCGCGTCGCTCGGCTGCTAAGCCCGACACCGAGCGACCTCGACGGCGTTCTAGCCGCAGTACAGCTCGGTATCAACCATATGCCCGGCGATGAGCTGCCTCCCGTGGCTGAACGCCTCTACGGTCTGACGGAGGACAGCTCTGGGCTGCCCCTGAAAGATCGGCGTGCGCTGGCGTATCGCAAGTATCTCGATTTCAAGCCAGGCTACAGCGACGAGAGCTTTCGGACTGGACCCATGCAAGATATCGCCGAAGACCTCGCCGTGGCGCTCGTGGAGCTGGTTGTCGCCCACAACGAGCGTCCCGCTCCCAACGGGGAGAATGATGTAACGGGTCAAGCAGCCGTGGCGGATCAGCAAGCCGAGACGCCCGAGCAGGATGAGCTGCCACAGGGCTATGAGCTTGGCGTCGTCGCCCCCGACGAGCAGTCAGTTGAGCCAGTCGAGGCGTCGCCCGAGCTTGACCCGGAGTCAGCACCACGGACCTGGGTTGCTGTGAGACGCGTCCTGCATAGGCGTGCCCCGGCTTTGTTGGCGATCGCTGGCATTGCAGCCCTAGGAACTGCGGCTGCGCTCGTAAGCGATCACGACAGGAGCGGTGCGCCTGTTGTGTCAGGAGGCTGTGGTCCAACAGCCGTGCAGTTTTATAACAAACCCACGTCGGGAGAGCCGGCGTCGGGAATCCTTGTGTATGCGCCGGCTGAGGAAAGGGCGGTACATGGCTGGGCGGGATACATTCCCATCCCCCCCAGTGAATCAGAAAAAACTGAAACTTTCCGTTACGGAGAGGTGCGGCAGTTTGCGTTGGTCGGCACCAATGAAACGTCTGAAACGGAGCACGATCTCATTGCGCGGGTGGGACTCCCACAAACCGCAAAACTAGAACCGAACACCACCTGCATCTATCGCAACAGTAACTATACGAGCGGAACTCACTACACCGGCACGGGGCTTATTGCGCCAGGCGGTATCAAGATCGGCAGTCTTGCCCCAAAGCAGGAAGTGTACGTGACGTTCAAGGAGCGGTTGCCGACCGTTGGACATGCTGGCAATACTGCGACGATGTATGGTGCCATTGCTCCCGAATCCAAGATAGGTGGACCGGAATGGATCTACAACTCGTCCAGGTTCGAGCTTGAACTGATCGGTGGGGCATGACGCCGATAGGTGAGAGCCGTCGTAGCCATTGGGTATAATTAACACTATGAATGAGGAAGCTACCCGAGAGGCACTAAGGAAGCTGTATAGCGATGCCTACGGAAAGAATATCTCTAATCCAGCGGCGCAGCCTGCGATGCCGGATGTGTTCATCGAGTCCCACATAAAGGAGATACAGACTGGTACTAGACAGTGGGATGAGCAGAAAGCGCTACGTCGGATTGAGCGCTTAAGGGAGTTGATGACGTAAAGCTGTGTAAGGGTCTTGCTAATCACAGCGAATTATGGGATAATGTGTAATAATTGGAGATTAGATTGTGACACACCATCCCAGAGATTGGTCGTATGCTGAGCATGATGACGATGCCGATATAGCATTTGATCGGTTCGATAAGGAAGTGGGACGGTTAGCGTTCCGCGCCCTGGATGATCTGTCCTTAGACCTTGTGGGTCTGGAGACCGACGAACACGGCTGGACGAAGATTGACCACGATGCGTTCAGCGATCTCCAGCAGGCGGATCACTTGGCGCAACTATTGGTTCCGCCTACGACAGCGACCTTGGACAGCCGCCAGGCTTTTAACGCGAGATTGGCAGCACTCAATCAAGCGCTGCCGTTTTCAGACGCCGAACGCCAGTGGCTCTTTGATGATCCCGATCGCAAGAGGCACAAAACGCTCGCTTTTGGTACCACTGATCCGAAGTACATCGAGGCGGTGAGGCAGAGCGAAGCACAGCTCATGTCCGCCGGACTGTATCGCCTGGTGCATGGACGTGACCTGATGCAGCAGTGGTGGTCGTGGAGACGTGAGACAGGCGAATATGCCGATGGTCGTGGGGGACTCTCCCAAGCCCGCGAGTCCTTGCATGGACTAGTGCTTTTGCTCACTCCTGAGCTTGGTGTACCCGAGTCGTTTACCGCGCTACGGGGCAATGGCGAAGCTGGGACCAGCTAGAGCGCCGGGCGCCTCATGGCGTCGTAATGCGGCACGATGCTGGCGCGAGGACGGGTTCTTCTTTCAGTGGGGCACGGGTGGGTGCCCGTCGCGCGATCGCCAGCGCTTGCTCGTACAGCGTCGTCACGGCTGCTGATGCCGTTTCAGAACAGTCTGCACCGTGGAGACGAAAGGTGTTGGGGCTGTTGTAGACGACATAGGCATCGCCAGGAGATGTGTATTTCGGACCTCGCGGGTTCATGTGGAAGTCGTAGGGCGATTCGGCGTATTCCTTGGCGAATCCAGCGTGACGATTCTTGTAGGTGCTCACGGCAACCTTCTCAATGCCGCCGCCTCCGAACGTCACGAGTTCGAGACCGTACTCCCCGTGCTTGGCATAGCTTCCCGGTTTCGCCAGGTAGCTGACGACCAAGACCTTGATGCCGCAGCATCCGTTGATGTGGGTCACGAGTGCCGTTGGGGATTTGCCTGCTGCCTGTGCATCGGCGCGAACGAGCGCGGCAAGCACTCCTGCCTCGTGCGCCATCGTGCGTTCGGCTTCGCTGGCAGCACCGGCAGATGCAGCGCACAGCAGCATCGTGGCAGTAGCTATCGCGAGAAGGTAGGTCGATCGTCTCAGCCAGGGTTGATCCAGCGTGGTCCGCATGGGGCGTCCTCCCGTTCCGTGGTCCCTTGAAGCTGCCTTGTCACGAGACTCAGACAGCCGTCCGTGCAGACAGAGCGGCGGCACCATATCAAGATATGGACGATTGGGATGTAAACGGTTGGGACGTGAGCGCTCTGGACATAAGTAGTCGGGACGTATGGGCTTGCTGTCATGCCCAGCCCACTCTCTCCAGCCACGCAGGTCTTTGGCGAACGGGTCCGCGCCCGTCGCCAGGTTCTCGGTCTATCTCAGGAGGCGATGGCGCATCAGATCGGCGTCCACTGGACCTTTCTCGGTCAGGTGGAGCGCGGTCAGCGCAACCTCAACCTTCACAACCTCCTGAAGCTCGCCGCTGGACTCGGCGTTGATCCTGCCGAGCTCGTGCAAGGACTTCAGCCACCAAAGGACGAAGCTACGAAGTGAGCGCATGTCCACGAACGAGCCAGATCAGCCAGACCTTGGCGCTGCCGTCCGCACGATCCGTGAGGAACGGGGCATCAGCCAAGTGGCGTTCTCCGAGCACACCGGCTTTATGCAGAGCTGGATCAGCGAGACGGAGCGCGGCAAGCGCAATCCGAGCTGGAGCAACGTCGTTCGCTTGGCGCATGGGCTGGGCGTAACGCCCGCAGAGCTGGTCGCCCGCGCCGAAGCGCTGGCGAACGATCCGACAGCGGGCGACGCATAGCTATCACTCGCCTTATATAGTAGGGTCGGTCTTGGCTGGCTCCGGTCAGCCGGGCAACCCGATACATAAAGGTGCCCCCGCGCTGGTTGCACAGCCGGGGGCGTGACACCGAAAGGACGGACCTTCCGATGCAGCAACAGCGTACCCTCAGTCCTGCCCAGCAGGAGGCTCAGATAGACGCCGAGATTCTTCGTCTGCTGAGCGATTCCGATGCGCAGCGACCGTGGTCG
>Ga0210383_10004782_pt1 | contig 11983 bp, 10 predicted proteins | sample IncBWC14OmetaG_FD_160072 | JGI IMG/M metagenome (GOLD analysis project Ga0210383, IMG submission 160072) | Forest soil microbial communities from Barre Woods Harvard Forest LTER site, Petersham, Massachusetts, United States - Inc-BW-C-14-O ...
ATCGTCGTCACCGTCTCTCCACCGTCGGCGTCGCTTTCGCCGTTGGCCGCGCAGGTTTTCAGCGCCAGTCTCGCGGCGACCGGTAATCCCTCGATGTCAGTCAATTGGAGCGTCAACGGAATCGCAGGAGGAAACTCCGCAGTCGGAACGATCGTCGCGAGCGGCGCATCGACGGCAACCTACACGGCACCGAGCGCAGCCCCAGCGTCGCCAGCCGTTACCGTCACTGCAACCAGCGTCGCCGATCCGGCGAAATCCGGCAGTGCCACCGTAAATATCGAGTGCACGCCTTCCACCATACTCACACCACCATCGGCGAGCATTTCGCTTAGCCAGTCGCAAACGTTCGCCGCATCGCTGTGCGTGGCCACGGGCAGCGCGATTACCTGGGACGTAAACGGCGTCGCCAACGGGAACAATGCGCTAGGCACCATCGCGAGCACAGGCACAGCCAACGCGGCTTACACCGCGCCCGCCGACTTGCCCGCCACAGATCCTGTGACCATTCACGCCACAGCCACGTCCGCTAGCGGCGGCACGCTCTCAGCGTCAGCCACAGTCAACATTACGAGCAGCATCAGCGTCAGCGTGACGCCCGCCATATCAACTCTCGCATTGGGTCAAATCGCTGCCTTCTCGGCGACTGTGCAGGGCACCTCCGATTCGAGCGTCACTTGGTCCGTGAATGGAATTCCCAACGGCAACGGCACACTCGGCCAAATCTGCATGAACCCCAGCAATCCCTGCGTGCCGCCATTCGGCCCTGTCACCACGCCAGTGCAGTACTTCGCGCCAGCTCTTCTGCCCACCGTAAATCCGGTCACGCTCACAGCGACAAGCCACGCCGATCCCACGAAGAGCGGCACAGCAACGATCATTCTCACAGGATCGAGCGGCACGCCAACCGTTTCGATCGCCCCCGCGTTCACGTTTATCGCACCATCCACGGGCACGCTCACCACGCAGCAATTCGTCGCCACGGTCGCCGGCACTTTGAACACCGCCGTGAATTGGACTCTCCAAAGCGGCGTCGCGGGTGAGGGCTGTGCAGGCGCCGCGTGCGGCTCGGTAAGCGCCACTGGCCTCTACACTGCGCCGACGGCCGCGCCCAATCCAAACGCGATCACCGTCACCGCCACCAGCGTGGCCGACTCTGGCACTTCCGGCACCGCAACAGTGGTCATTACGAGCGGCCCGGCCATCAAAGTTATCTTGCCGTCGAGCGCAATGGCCGGCGCGGTCGAAGACTTCCCGCTACAGGCGCAGGGCCTGAACTTCGTCCCCGGCAGCGGCGGCAGCGCCTCGGTCCTGTTGCTCAACGGCGTAGCACAACCCACCACCTGCGCGAACGCCGAAACTTGCACGATTTCGCTCTCGCCATCGCAAGTGCAAACGGCCGGCGCATACACGTTTCAAATTCAAAATCCCGGGCCGCCAGCCGCGCTCTCGAATCCCGTGCCTTTCGTAGTGGTTCCGTTCGACGTTTCGCAATCCGTGATCTCGCTCACGCCCAGCGCGCCAGTCGCGGACTCCGCCGATATCACCGTCTTCGAACCGACCACAGCAGCCGCATCGGTACCGCTGAATGTAAATTTCATCGGTTATCTCACAGACGGCAACACCTGTGGCGTGCAAGGCTCGCCGCTCTCAGCCACTCGCCCTGCCTCGGGCACCACCGCAGTCAACATCTGTGTTCAGGGCGACGGCCTCGATCCATCGTTCAACTACGCGTTTACGTCTCCTAGCAATGCGCCGCCGGGTGGCGATATCGCCGTCACCGCTTCAGCTGTCACAGGCCTCTTTCCAAACATGATTGACCTGCAGTTACAAATCTCGAATTCCACTCTTCCCGGCGTGCGCAGCCTGATCATCACGGACCTGAATAACAATCAAGCGGTCGCCACCGGAATGCTGGAGGTGTACTGATGAGCCGAAAATCGTTTGCTTACGTCGCCACCGCCGAATCGCTCTTCGCGCTGCTTCTTTGTTCCGCCGCAAGCGCCACTTCGCTGGCACGCATGTCGATCGAGCAGATGGCCCACGCTTCATCGCTGATCGTCCGCGCCAGGTGCATCTCGTCGGTCACGCGCTGGGAAGAAGGCGAAATCTGGACGTTTACTTCGTTCGAGGTGGCGGAAAGCTGGAAGGGCACCCCGCGCTCGCGTATCACCGTGCAGTTGCTAGGCGGCCGTCTCGGGCCCATCACCTCGCACGTTTCAGGTGTTCCGAAATTTCGCGAGCGAGAAGAAGTAATCCTCTTTCTTGAGCGCTTGCCCGAAGGCGATTTCTCCGTCGTGAGTTGGGAGCAGGGTACGTTTCGCATCAGCCGCGATGAGCGAACGGGTGGCGAAGCCGTCACGCAGGATACAGCCTCGTTCCCGGTTTTCGACCCCGCCACGCGCCAATTCGAAGCAATCGGCGTGCACGATCAATCGCTCCTCGCATTTCGCTCCCGCGTCAAAGCCGCGATTGCAGACGAGAGGGAGCACAGACAATGAAGCGCGGCATCGCTTGGCTCTCTATTGCGCTAGTCCTCGTCGCCGCGTCGCGCGCCACCTGCGTAGGCGCTTACACGATCGACACAACGATTCCGCTCGCCGCCGGCTGTCCCCAACCCGATCGCCAGCTCATGTCGCTCACATCGCCGCTCAGCCCACGCTGGAGCACCGCGCTGCCAACGGCAGCGCCCATTCTCTCCGTCGCGCCGCCATTTTCGAGCGCGCAAGTCAGCGAAATCGCGGGCGTAGTCACGGCATCGTTCGGCGCCTGGGCCGGCGTCACGGGCACCACGTTTAATTCGGAGAGTTACTCCGGCGTCGTGGCGCCACTCGCCAGAACCACTGAACAAAATGCTTGCACCGACGACGCACAGGACAACATCGATGGCATCGACACGATCTGCCTCAATCAGTCGAGCACCGCATTCACCACCGGCGTTCTCGCGTTCACCCGCGTCATCACTGCCAACGCTCCCGGCGTTTCGGTCGGCGCAAGCGCGCCGGCAGCATTCGCCGGCCAAATCCTCGATTCCGATACGCTCTTCTGCAACAACGGCCAAGTCCAGTTCGCCACGCCTGGCGCGCTCAGCACACCACAAGGCCAGGGCGCCTACGATCTGGAATCGCTCCTGATTCATGAGCTCGGCCATTGGTTTGGGCTCGACCACTCGGCGGTGTGGCGCGCCATCATGTTCCCGTTCGCGCCGCCGCCCGGTCAATTCCTCGGCCAGCGCCCCACGGCTGAAGTCCCCGATGCGCCCCTCGCCGACGACGATCGCACCGGCATCCGCGCGCAGTATCCCGATCCCAACGACGCCGTCAACATCGGCACAATTCGCGGCAAGATTCTGCCCGCGAATCCGTTCGAGCTCGCCACTGCGCCCGCGCCATACGCGGGCGGAAACGTCACCGGCATCTTCGGCGCGCACGTCGTCGCCGTAGACTCGTCCACCGGTTCAGTAATCGCCGGCACGCTCGGCGGATGGACTTGCGGTGTCACCAGTTCGTTCACGCAGTTCGACGGCTCCTATGAAATCGATCGTCTTCCAGTTGGGCACAGCTACCTCATTTACGCTGAGCCTCTCGTTAGCCTCGTGGGCGCGTCGAACTTGGGCGATTCGCTCAACGATTTGTGCGCGCACGGCGCCAATCCGTCTTGCACCATCCCGGTACTCAACACGAATTTCAATCCCCGCATTCGCCCCGGCTCGCCGTAGCCGCGCGCATGCGCAGCGAACCCGCGCCGCCGCGCGCAAGTCCCCACGGTCCCCAGTATCAGCTTGGCGCAAAAATAGAAGCGGCTCCCCAAAAAGGGGAGCCGCTAGAGGTTTTGCAATCGTCCTTCCCTCGCGAGCTACTGCGTCGGCATCAACATCTGCGTGAAGCCGATCGTATTGATCGAACGCAGCACTGGGGTATTCGGCGGAAGCCACTGCGGCCCCAGCGTGAAGTTGGTGTCAAACGCGTATTCGCGGTCCGGTGGCGAATAGACGGTGTTGCAGCATTTGAACGGGCCCACGGCTTGCCGGCCGTAATAGAAGCTCACCATCGAGCCTTCGTAATAGAGCGACGAGCTGCCCCAATTTTCCAAGTACCGAAGGAAGTTGTGCACGCCGCCGTCCGTTCCGTAGTCCGGTCCGCCGTTCGTGTAATTAATCAGCGGGAACGGAATCGTCTTTCCGGAAATGATGGCGGTTCGATACTCGGTGGTGTTCGCGGTCCGGCTTCCAGGTACATACGGCGAAATGAACGAGTTCACATCGTTCCAGCTATTTGAGAGCAGCGTCACCGTGTCTCCCACCACTGCGGCGGCTACGCTGGCGCCGGTAAACGACGTGTTCGTCGCGTTGTAATTTCCCAGCACGTAAGTCGGGTTCTCCGCGGCAATGGTCAATCCGCAGGGTGGGTTCGGCGCAGCTCCATAGCAAGTCGTGCCGAGGTTGATCGTCGAACCGTTCACGATTTTTAGAGCTCGGCGGAAGAAGATCGGCGGGTTTTCGCGCGCCTCCTGTGCGTGAGTGTAAACGTAGACCGGGGAAGGGTTGGCGGTAGCGCCGCAACTCGGATTATTCGCGAGAGCGGGCGCTCCCGTGAGGAGGTTGTGAACGGCCAAAGGATTACCGGCAGTAAGCGGCGGGCTGATTAGCGGGGATCCGCCGTACACGCGCAGCACTCCGTCTCCTTCCACGTCCTCACCCGTATCCATCGATCCGTTCGGGCAACCATTGTTTGCGTCCGACGGATTCACCTGGTCGTTGAATCCGAACGAGCCGGTCTTCTGTCCGGTCACCGGATCAATTTGGTTCCCGCGGCGGTCGGAGAAGTAGACTGTGTAGCCACCGGCCGCATTCGCGTTCACTCCGCTCGCGCCGATCGCTCCGGTGAACCATTTCGCGAGGTTGTTCACGTCCAACTCGACGTAGTCCATCACGCCTTCAGCCGTAAGATATGGATGGTTGCTGGCGCCGTCGTTCGCGTTGTTTGCGAGGCCATTGTCTCGTGAAATGGCTTCTCGCGTGTCGTAGAGCACGTTCGGCCAGAAGTCATAAGCATTAGTCCACCCGCAAGGGACCGGGGGGGCCGCGTACGCGTTTGCAGGATTGTCTCGTACTCGCGCCAGCCGGATCACTGCGTTCGGAGCAGGGTCCGCGCAAGCTGAGGGAGGCACGGTAGCGCCGCCGCTGGCGGGCAGAATCGGGAGCGTGTTGGCTGCGCCGGCTGTCGTTGGATACATGTTACGTCCGGTGAATCCAAGCTTGAGTATTTCCTGTGTGACGTCCGTCCACGCGGACGCGGCATTTTGATATTCGACTTTGATGCATCCCGTGATGAGCGGCTTGTTCTTCGCCACCCAATAGCCGTCCTTTGGAGTTGCAGGGACGTAAGTGGTGTAGTTAGTGGCGTTGACGGCTTGCGATAGTGGCAGCGGTATTCCCAGCGTGTACCACGCCGGCGCCACAATTCCGGAAGTTCCTCCGAAGGCGAGCGTCGCCAAGTCAACTGGCACGGTCCCCGTTACGGTATCGAGTCCCAACATTGCCGAGTCCGCGCACGTACCCGACGGGCCGTAGTCATCCAGCATAATCCGCAGGTCTGCCTCCGAGAAATACTGCTCCGCAAATTCCGCTGGATTGCTCGCCAATTCTCCCGGAACCGCGCGCCGAATCAAAGAGATCGGAGTCGTAATTCCTCCCAGAGCCGTTGCGGTCAAACTCAAAATAGGAACTCCATTTTGCAGTTGACCGTTGTACGCGGGAACCACCGTCCCGTTCCACGTGGGATTGTTCAGCGTCGTGCTCACACCACTGACTACGCTCGCGCCGGTGACGCTGCTTTCCGTAATCGCGAGCGGACGCCATTGCGCGTTGGCGTAAGAAGGGCCTGCGGGCAAAGTCGCGGGATTCGGTGTGGTCGCAATTGAGACGGTGCCAGAATAGGAACCGCCCGCGCCGATCGTGCCGCCTCCGCCCGGATATCCGTTCTCCAGGTTGGTGCGAATCACCTGGCCCACTGCAGTGACTTTATCCGACATGAATAGCGGTCCCGAGTTCGACGACAGCCAAAAGTTTCCGTTTGTATGTGAGCGGCCTCCAAAGCTGAATGGAGGGCCGGCGAAGAAGTCGAGGTCGGAATCCGAATAAATTCCGAATTGGAATACGGGGATCGCCACCACCTGTACCGAGCGTTGCAGTTTCACTTCCGCGCCGCTCGTCGTGGTCTGGGCGGCCACCGTGAGAGTCAGAGGCGTGATCAGCGCCTGCATGCCGGAGTAAGGGCTGGGCGGCAGAATCGTGGCGTTCTGCGACACGGGCACGGGCGGAGTAATCTGGTACGTGCTTACGCCCAGCTGGTTCAGAAACTGAATTCCCGGAATCGTCGGAGGCGCACCGGTAATCGTGGTGATGTCAGCCGCCGTAACGGCGCCTCGCGTCGAAAAGGTCGTACCGACGTCCGCCGTCATTTTTTCCATGCCGGCTTCCGCGCCGTAAAAGGCGTTCTCGCGGTCCTTGTTGTTTCCGCCCAGGCGTTGGTCGGTCATCACCATCCACGACATCCCGACCACGATCGCGGAAATCAGGAACAGTAGCAAGAGTGCCGTAATTAGAGCGACTCCCTTTTCTCGATTGCGTTTCACAGCGTCTCTCCTTTGAGACCGAAAAACTCGGTAAAATCCTTGCCTCATGGAATCGGCGTTGTATTGAATTGGTTCTGGAACGACATGCTGCGCAGGCTCACCTGCGTCGTCAGGTTATTCCGGAAGTATTGCGGTGTCGTCGATCCCTGGTACGGATACTCGGATCTTCCTGCGATGAATACGTTCACAGCGCGAATCTGACCCGGCGTATCCGGCAGGAATGGATAAGGAGCGTCGCCTGGACCAATCGGATATGTGCCGCCCGGCGCGGTCGAGTTTGTGATGTCGAAGCTAAAACCAAGATCCTCGATGCAGTCGCCAATCTGCTGCGGCGGATTCGCGGGCGCGGCCACCGGATAATTCGGATAATTCACTTGGCGCACTAGCTGCGGTTTCGAGGGATTCGTTGTTGAATCGACGTAATAGCTAACCAGCCACACGCGCTGGATCGTCGTCGGCGGAAACACGCCGCCGGTTTTCAAGTTCGCCACTGTGCCGTTCGGAAGGCCCGTTTGATTCAGGCCTGCCGGATCTCCCGCTCCGAAAGTGATCACTTGGCCGGCAACGCCCGTCACGTATTCCAGCGCCGTGCCATTCTGATTGGTGAAGAGGATCAGATTGCCCACCGCCAGCGGAGTCGGCGTGCCCGGCATCTGGAAGCAGCCGGTCGCCAACGTCACCGTCAGACCCGTCGCATTGATCACGCCGTTGCAAACAGGGACCGCGGGCGCCGCCTGCACGATCGGGTAGCTGTTGAGGAAGTTCCCAGCTGTGTCCACGAGCGTGTTATCCGCATACATCACGTTGATCACATCTGTCGGGCTGCCCACTAGCACCGCGCCCGTCGTCGGGTTCACGCTCTTGGCGGCCTGGCCAATCGAAGACCCGGGAGTGATGACGGGCAGGAGCGTGTAGCTCGTGCCGGCGTAGTTGGTAAACGTCGTTGCTGTTCCAGGTCGCTGCACCGCGGAGGTGCCCGCAGCCGTGTTCGGCAACGAGACGCCAGCCGGAGGAATGCCTTCTCCCGCTTGCGTCAAATCGCGCGTCATGAAGTGCAGCGCAGCCCGCAAATTTTCCTGTGTGTTCGCCATCAGCGCCACGCCGTCCGTCGCGTGTTGCGCCTGGATCAGCATCACCGTCGCCGTGCTGAGCACCACGAGCATGATCACGATGGAGACCATCATTTCGATCAGCGAAAATCCGTTTCCCCGTTTCATTCCTGTCTCCTCGTCGCCCTAGAATGCCGAGATGTACGTATTCAGCGTGTACACCCGCGTGAATTTGCCGGAGGTATAATTCACCGTGATCGTCACGGTCCGCAGGTTCGGATTGCCCGCCACGCTTCCGATCGCGATCGTGCGCGTGAAATTCGAAAGTGGGATCTGAACGTCGTCTGCCGTTCCCAGCTTTCCATCCGGACCCGGATACACGATGTAGTCGAGTGGCGCGCCGCCGTCGTTGATGGATCCCACCAGCCCATCCGTCCCCGGCAGAGTCAGCGGAATCGCGCCAGTGACAAAAAGCCCCGTCGTGTTGCCCGCCGTGTTGTTCGAAATCTGCGGCCATGTCGCGTTGTTCGTATACTTTGCCGTGAAGATCGCCTCGGCTGCTTCTTCCGCTTTTTGCTGTGCGATGAAGTCGTTCTGTGATCCCTGCATGTACGCCAGCGCGTCCGCCAGCATCGCCGCCAGACCCAGAACGCCGATCGCCAGCACCAGCAGCGCGATAATCGTCTCGAGCAGCGAGAAGCCTTTTTGTTTGCGGATCCGCATCGCTGAAAGCATCCCTTGTTTCGAAATTAGAATTGGTTCCATGACGCCCCCGCAGTTCCCGTGGACTTCCACGCGTGCACTCGTCCCGTCGTTCCTAGCACCGAGATCGCGCGTGCTGTCGTTGGTGTGCCCACAATTCCCATGAACACCGAGCCGTTGATCGGCAGGAAAGTAGCGGCGGCCACAAGTTCGCCGTCGCTCTGAAATAGCATTCCACCCACCGGTCCGTTCGTGACTCCGCCGAAATAAATCGCTCCGCCATTGCCATAGGCGTCGGGTGTGTCGAGCAAGCCCGGCATCACGTAATAAGTCGTCGGACCTTCGATCGTCACCGTGCTCAGTACGGGATTCGCCAGCCCGGCTCCCGGCGTCAGCGTGTTCATCTGCGTGATCACCACTTGTGGCTGGCTCCCGACCGTTGGAAACGAAATCTGCACGTACCGCCGGTTCGCGATTGCGTATTCGCGCGCCTGCCGTATCTGATCCACCACCTGCTTCATGGCCGCGTCGCACTTCGCGTTCAAGATTGATGGCTGCAGGTTAATAATCGCCATCACGGAAATGATCATCGCGATCGTGATCACGATCACCAGCTCCACCATCGAGAACCCGCGCTCCCCGTTTCTTTCGCTTCGCTGCTTCATATCGCTCCCCGTTCACTCTCTGGAACTTCTTCGCGCACGAGCGTGACTGGACCCGCTGTCTCGGCCTCTGAATGTGCATGTTTCAGGCCAGCCTAATGTGCTGCTAACGGCTAGAGGAGCTGGGGTTTAGGCCCTATGACGATAAGTGCTCATCGGAGCTTGAAACAGGTAGGGGTAGAAACGTTACAGAGTTGAACTCTGCCTACAGGCGTGATTTTGGTACAGGTGAACTGGCCCTCAGTACAGGTGGGGTTCTCTTTCGCGAGATGAAGTCGTTTCTTCCGGAGCTGTAGGCGAATTTTCGAAAAGTGCAGCGAACGCCGGAGCTAAATCTTCGCTCGCGTCGATCCTCGCAGACCCGGCGCGCCGAACGAATCGTCTAACTCGCCTTCGCGAGTTCATCGACGATCCGCGCGAGTTCCGCCGCAAGCGTGCGCGGCCCTTTGCGCTGCAGAATTTCCACCACCTCGCCGTAATACCACAGCGTCTCTTCGCGCGAAGCGTGAAATCTCTTCCAGACGTCCTTGCCCACCACCCGCGCGTCCATCAGCGTTTCCTGCGCGTTGTAAATCTTATCCGCCGCGGATACCAGCCGCGCCGAAGCCTCCGCGCTTCGCAGGTGGCGCAGGTATCGCTCTTTTCGTTCGCGCCACGGCGGCTTCGGATACGTGTCCGCATCTGTGCAGGCGTCCACAATTCGCGCCACGCGCGCCCCAAATCGCTGGCGTATCTTCCCCAGCAGCGGCTTGCCGCCCTGATCCTCCACGGCGTCGTGCAACAACGCCGCAATCGCTTCGTCTTCATCGCCGCCGTGCGTCAGCACGATCGACGTCACGCCCAGCAAATGCGCCACGTATGGCCGCGTCGTCCCTTTTCGAAATTGCGTCGCATGCAGCCGCGCCGCGAACGCGAGCGCTCGGCGGAATCTCGCGCCCAGCGGTGGTTTGCTCGATGCTCTCGCCGCGGTTCGGCTGTTTTTGGGCGTCGATGGCTTTATTCTTGATTTTGCGGAGGAGTCGTTCACTGGAAAATTCTTGGTAGCGCTAACGGGAATCGAACCCGTATTTCAGCCTTGAAAGGGCCGCGTGCTAACCGTTGCACCATAGCGCCACTGGCGGGTTCGTGTCTGACTAGATTAGCAGAGAACCTCGTTCGCAAAAGCAGGAAATTGGAATATAGAAATCGGAAAATGGAGAAACAATCGCTAACTGGCTAACGGAAAAGAGTAGCGAAATTCGCCTAGTTTCTATTTTCCTTTTTCTATTTTCTGAATGCTGTCACCGCCAGCCGTTTCGCTCCCGCAGCGAAGTGATGTGCGCCACATGATGGCGCCCGTGCCAGCTGTAAATTGCCACAGACCTGTCGAGCGTCTGCTCGCCGCTTTCCGGGTGCTTGAATTTCTTCGCAAAATCCGCCGGTGACATCGAATTGAGCAGCGCCATCCATCGTTGGTGCAGTGAATCCATCAGCGTCAGCGACGGCTCAATCGCGCCCTTCGAATCCGCCAATTTCGCCCACGCGTCCTCCGCGTATGGCTTGATCGTCGGCTCGTTTTCCGTCAGCGCCAGCTTGAAGCGCACGTACGCATTCATGTGACTGTCCGCCAAATGGTGAACCACTTGCCTCACCGTCCATCCGTCCGGCCGGTACGGCGTGTCCAGTTGTTGGGGGTTCAGTCCGGCCACCGCCGCGCGCAATTTCGCAGGCGCTTCCGAGATCATCTGCACCATCTCGCGCCGTTGCGCGCCCGAGAGCTTTTCCGGCCGCTCCGGCTTTCCGACTGGGTATCGTAGATCCGCTTCCATGTTCGCTCCTAAGTTTTGGATTTCAGACCGCGCGCATGCTTGGCCCCGGATTGCATACTCAGATGCGTGCAAGCGCCGCAGGATTCACTGTCGTTCAGCTCATTTACAAAACTTGGCGAGCCAATTTGGCGCGACTTTCGCTGCAGGACACCCTCACCTCTCGGGTGCTGTCGTCACTTCCATCAAATACGACGGGTGCATCAGCCCGTCCGGCGGGTAGAGCTCGTCGTGCGAGTACCGGAATCCGAGCTTCTCCAAAATGTGCTCCGACGCAGCATTCTCCGGATGATGTCCGGCAAAAAGCGCTCGTGCTCCGGTGCGCGCCAGCACAATGGGAATCACAGCCCGCGAGGCTTCTTCGGCGAGCCCTCGTCCCCAGTATGGTCGCCGCAGCGCGTATCCGAATTCGAAAATCCGCTCCGCCACCTTATACGGCTTCACTCCGCAGCATCCCACGAACTCGTCATCCGTCAGCAGGAACATCGGGAAATATTGCGCGCCGTGGGCCTCGAGATTTGAAATCTCGAGCGCGAGCCGCGCCTTCACTTTTTCTTCGGAATAGACGCCGCCGATCATCCGCATCACGTCGGCATCGCCCCACAGGGAAAGCGCCAGCGGAAGGTCGTCCTCTAGCCAATTTCGAAAACCCAGGCGGGAAGTTCGCAGGAAATATTTCTCAGCCACGTTGCAGCAGCTCTCGCGCTCAGCTCTGCCGGTCCTGATACTCTTCGTGCCACGCCATCTGAATGGCTTCCAGCTTCCCTTCATTCGATTGCTTCGGGTCGCCCGTAAATCCCGCGAGCTCCGTCACCCACTTGTGCAGGTCCGTGAACCGCACCGTCAGCGGGTCCAGCTCCGGAAATTTCTCTGAAAGCTGTATGCCGATTTCCTCGGCGTTGTCCCAATCGAATTCTAGCGGCATCGGTCTTTTCCTTGCCTCTTTGCTTCCATGTTTCCTTGCGTCGTTCTCTAGTGCTCCGCTTCTTTCGCGTAATTCTTGTTCCAGTCGGGAATCTCCACCACGACGTCTTTCGTCCCATCCGGCACGCACTGGCACCCGAGCCGCGACTTGGGCGTCAATCCGGGCGCTTCATCGAGCTGATCGAGTTCTGCATCCGTCGCCTCGTTG
>Ga0210383_10004784_pt1 | contig 11979 bp, 11 predicted proteins | sample IncBWC14OmetaG_FD_160072 | JGI IMG/M metagenome (GOLD analysis project Ga0210383, IMG submission 160072) | Forest soil microbial communities from Barre Woods Harvard Forest LTER site, Petersham, Massachusetts, United States - Inc-BW-C-14-O ...
AACTGTGCGCACGCTCGCTGGCAAACAATGCACAGGGAATTTCTTCTTTGTCGTTGCCGGATCCATTCCGTACAGCAGTCCACTAGCAACGTGGTGCGTTCTGAGCTCGGTGGACGTGCGCAACAGGATATCCTTTTCGTTCACCGATGTCAAGAGACCTAACTTTTGGTGGTAGACAGACCAAAAATCCTGGTAGACCATTGTGAGATGAAATTAACGAGATTGCTTATTTGGCTCACTTTACCGTGTTGAACGGCATCATCTAGACCTTGACGAGTAAGCTGGCCAGCATCGCAAGTGCCGTTCCAGATGGTGCTGACATAGGGATGCCACGTGGGGATAAAGGTCTCCCGGTGAATCTGCGCGGTTCCGCCGACGTATATCTTGTTGATAAAATCACTGCAGTCCCAACCCTCAACTGGGTTAAGTGAATTTTCGGAGGGATAAAGGTTGTCTGGAGTGCGCTAGGCACGATTGAGCAAGTGAACGTCACAATATTGGGAGGAAATAGGACACATACTTTGTGATGGCGCATGACAACGTTCATGTAGACCAGCTGGGCTTTTGAGTCATTGGTCGGGACAATATAGTGTTTCGCATTAATGTGTGGGGCATTGCAATAGTTGTATGTGTCCCAGGGCAAATTCGAAGGCGTTTTCGAGCTGTTGTAGATGCCTGAACTTGATATGCCTGCAGCAAACAGAGGGCCAACAGCTGCAAAAAACATTAGTTGCAACAGTGGCATCTAGAGAAGCGTCCAGAAGCAAATCCTTCACATGCTGAGCATGCAGTCGTACCCACGTGCGTCCAGAAGTCGGTGGCTAAGGATGAAGGAGAGTGCCCAGTCGAAAGCACGTGTAGTAATGATCGTCCTGTACTGCTTAGTCTTCGACTCCGGGTTTCGAATATTCAAATATAAGTTGGGAAGGATGGTTGCAGAGTCATATGTTCGCGAGGCTCTCAAAGGAAAGGTCAACACAAGAGAGTAGACGAACGCCGTCACAGCGGCGGCTCAAAGTAGAAATTCACACGCAGTTGATGATGTCTGTACTGTAGGCGTTTGGTTCCAACAGAACCTCCAACTAACATGGGAGTCGGGGATAACTGTCGCATCCGGTAAATAGCTACAATTGTGGCATAAAGGAGTGCTATAAGTACAGCAACAAAACAACTTCAAGTTTGCGATCACGATTCCCACTGATACATGTATACCGCCTTTCCTTCCCGAGGGACTCCAGTCTGATTAGGCCTGGAATTTCAGAGGACATAAAGGTAATTTCATCAAGCCACTAACATTAGAATTTGGATAGGATTGAACATGCAGGACAGGTGGAAAAGACGGATTCGCGTTATTATTCCGACCAAAGTGCTATGCAAGAATTTAGACTCTTTATAAAATATTGAAGAGTGTTAAGTTTCTTACATTCTTTGGGTAGGCGGTCGAGGGGGGCGGAGAAGGACTTCGGAGACCAGAGCTTGCTGAGCGTTGCCATTTGAGATGGGATTCTCGAAGTGAGAGGCTCTCCTCATGTCTCTCAGTAGGACGTTCGCGGGCATTCAACATAGCGAGGAAGGAGTTGGCATAGACTGATTGACCGAGGTGTCAGGAATTTCATAAAGTAGGCACCAGTACGCTACTTACGCTTCGTCGAGAGGAATTCTATGGCGAGAAACACAAAGGTGTTCGGCAGCAGAAGATACTGAGTGACGAACGCATGGTTAGCATGCATGTTAGCACCAGATCACGGGGAGGACAGACCGAAACCAAAGCAGACATGGAGCAAGCACTGTACAGTTTTGTATCAGCATAACTCAAAATAATATTCGACGATACGACGGCTGACCACGTAAAGAGGCCAGAGCTGAGAGTATACTGCATCATAGTCGATATCCTCGAGTTGAGGCTGAAAAAAATAAGGTTGATACAAAACTTCGTGAACCATATGACCATCCTTACCGCGGTTCTTTGCCTTTGCTCTTTCGAAGATAATAACACATCGCTAACGAGATAACAAAGTCGATTGCAGTAGCCGTGGCGAGGGCGGATTCGATCGCCCACTAAAATCCGATGAGCTACTAACGAGAGAAAATAACAGGAAAAAAGGTCTCTGACGGCTATTTGACCCAGATCTGTGAAGGTATCGATAGTGTATCTGCAAAACAAGTCAGACGGGTTTACCCAGGCGGCGTGTCATCAACTTACATTTCATAAGTTAGAACTGGAGAGAGCATAAGGATAGTATTTGAATGAAATTCGAGTGATCACAATACTCAGGAGGGCTTACCTATCCCGATGACTGGAAAAAGACTAGCATGTGAGGAGGGGGATCAAAGTCCAAAAGACAGTCATACCAAAACCGCCTGCCAAGACTGATATCTTTACTCATCCAATTTCACGGTCAGTAAGGAACAAGACAAATGAAAAACAGATGTCGACGCACCACAAGATAACCAAGAACACCGTTATGGTACCCCCCAACTAGTCAGCAAGGCGGAGGTGAGAAGAACGGCAGTAGTTCAGAGATTTCAAGAGATAGATACTCACGCAGCCAAACTCGAAAGGTATACAAGCTGAATAAATTCTACAGGTGAGGACGGCCAACTTGGAAGACAAGATTTACCTTTGAACTATAAGGATGATGACAATCTAAGAGAACGCATTATTCAGAAAGGATGTCTGCGCAATGCGATGTACTACCTCACCATAATTGCACCTTGCAGCTTGGTAGTTGTGGTAAGGACGGGGGCATGCGTGAATTCAGAACGGTGACTGTACCCTAATTGACCTGAGAATCGCGATTTTGCTGGTGAGACCAAGAGACGGACAGGGTTGGGTGCTCGTACCATACGACGTGGGCCAGGCTAAAGAAGTCACCAAATCCAGTGACATTATAGTGATATATTGCGTGAATCGTCAAGATCAAATGGAAGAAATCCAGTACCCTGCATGGTGGTTGAGCACCCTGTTTGATCTTCGTGGCATAAAACCTTACCAGAGAACACCAACCTTCGGGAACGTGAGCGCAAATCAGCCAAAACAGACGACGAGACTTACAGCAATTTTGTGAAGACGCGAATCACGAGGGTAGTGATGGTAATACCAGTAAGTCTGGAGACTCGTGACGCCAAAGAGGCTGGGAGTCATCCAACTGTTAGCTGGAGGATGAAAATGTCCTGAGGGGACAGCCTACAAGGAAGCACCGACTACACCTAGGTAGACGGCTCCGGCCGTGTTATCTAGCGTCTGACCGCGCGCGCTATCCAGCAACGGGGGAGGCATCGGAAATGCGAACTTGAAAGAATCCCGAATCATTAAAAGAATATGGGGCAAGGGCCAAATTAGGGTCTGCATTTTGTGGGGAAAGTAATGTACCTTGACAACGGAACAAGGAGGAAGAATGTCGATCACGAGAGGTTCATCCTCGATGCAATAACCCCGCATGATGTCAAAATAGTCGGAAGTTGTTGATAAACCATATGGAGATGGTTACAGCCCTGATGAAATGTCTAGTCAAGTGTCCTCACCCCGGAATTGCGGAGATGGTCCCAAGACATGGAATAATCATATGAATCCTCGTAGTCAAGAAGATGGGCAGAGATGACTTGATTCTGTCAGACTGCATTGTCCCCAGAGTGGTTGACATTTTGGGGGAGAAAGCGGAAAGCCATCGAGGTGCATGCATACAGAGTGAGGAGTTATCGATATAACAATCACATGCTATTTGAGGTACATACATTACCAAAACGGATCATCGTTAGTGAAAAGTGATCAAAATATATTATTGTCAATCACCGTTATAATACTCCAACAATGTATATTTAGCTTCTTGAAACTCACGTCAATCGAGTTTTAAGGGGAATTTGTAGGTACTCTTGTGAGTCCTGTATCTGAGGTTTCCTATGCTGAGAGCCAATGGGGCGGAATACTAATCTCCTCTATCATATTGGACTAGCCGTTTACGGTTCGTGAATTGCATGATGCTCCAGCATCACATGCTATGCTCTGCGCGTATGTCGAGCGGATGATGTTAGTAGAAATCGCCTGAAGTATCTGTCCTTAATTTGCGGGCCGTGAGTGAAGGAGCGCATGAAGGAATACTTGGTGAAGTGGCATGAGAGCTCGTGCATTCAAGGGACGGGCGGAAAATGGGTGTCCAATAATGCAAAACGTGCGGATATCTGAAACACAGGTCGACAGGGAGAATCGATACAATATCTCTGCATTCACATTTAGAAAGATTGCGCGATCAACAGGACGATGATTTGGTTCTGTAAAGCAAGTGACCATCTGGAACGTAAGCATGCTGGGATGTTGGTGGTGGAAGATGGGATGTATAAATTTGGAAAACTCACTGTGATCTCTCAGCGCAACTTGGAAAACAGTTTTGGCGCAGCGCAGTCCTTCAGAGGTGGTTAGTTATTGTTATTGTATTCCGATGACTCTGGAGGTCCGACTAACATCTACACAATGCATCATACTGGGGGAAAACGTAAGGAATATCATACGTTAACGAAAGGAACAAGCTTACTTACTGGACTAGATTTTCAATCACACGTTGTACTGTCAGTGAAAATTCAAGGTGACTAAGGCACAGACGCACAACTACGCATGAAGGAAAAGATCAGAGAGAAAACTGGTTGAAATTAAAAAGTCTAAGACGTACAGTTCTTCGACACAGTCTTCGCCTTTGTATCCCTGACCGCCATGAACCTTCTCCTGACAATGCTCAAAATGTTTCGACAACTCCGCACATTTTCCCAAATTCTTGCACTCCTCCCGGATAACGGGATGTAGCTACAAATTTCCAATGATACGGCGTCATCAGTCAAGCAGGTGAGCGCCTATAGAATACTCACATCCTCCGGTTCCTCCTCCTCTTCCGCTTCTGCTGGTACCCCTTCCGCCTCAGGCTGCTCCGATTCAGATAAAGCTTTCTCCTCCGGTTTCTCTTCTGTGGCGTCGGCGTGCAAGACAGGCAGGAAAGAGGAGAAGAAGGATGAGATACTCGAGCTCATTATTTTGTGACTGAGACTGGTCAAAATCAAGTTCACGACAGTGCTCCGGATAGTTCCGGGATGCATGGGAGTTACGTGACTGCCATCACTGCAATTGCCAGTGGCAGTGCCGATCAGGCTTGAGCGCAGCGCGCTGAGCGCTTATCCCGGCACTCAATCTAAGCATAGTGTTGGCGTAGTGACTTATCAGCACTTGAACCTTTCCCAATGTCCGCAAATTTGGACACGATCGATGATGACGTCCTGATCTGTGTATTCTCTTTTCTATCTGTGCCCGAAATTCTTTATATGAGACAGGTGAGCTACGGTAGACAACTGGGGCCTCTTATATCTTTTCGAGATGATCACTCATAAAATCCCAGTCTTGTAAACGAATGAGTGCCATATCAAAGCTACGTATCATTTGGTACCATGCTTGTACCACCCAAATCTTGCGACGAGGCATTCCTTTCCCAGATTTAGCCTTGGACTCTATGTCGACATCTGAACTTGAACACCGCACATGCCACGCTTACCGTCTGTCGAAAAAATGGCTTACAGGTACTTGTCAGCCTCGCAAAATGTTCCTTTTCGACGCTACCTCGAGCACTTCTATCTCCGATCTGCGTTTTATGCCTGGTCACGATGGCAAATGGCTCCTCACAGTCTCCAAGAGTGTATGGTCTGTGCTATGTGTTTGGGACATCAGTAGAGGCCTGCGAAAATACTGCGAGTGGTCCCCAAGGGGTGCAATATTTAATGGTTTCACCCTCAACACAGACACCGCCTCGGAGGCCACCTTGGCAATTTCTGTATCACAGGATGGGTCCGTCACATTTCAAGGCCAAAACCGACGTATTATTTTGCTGAGTACTGTCTTTCCTTAGTGAACACAAGATTGAAATTCTGTCACTACACTGCGAAGGCGTCATCGCCACATTCAGGTCGATCTCGATGATCAATACGAGTTTTAAACCTATCACATTACAGGGAGATCTTCTTGCTTTTAGTAATGATGTCGCCCAAACTGTAATATGGAATTGGAAAGATGCCACATTCGCTACTCTACAGCACCTTCGGGACGAGGGCATCTGGCCAATTTATCAGAGCGACCAGTGTATCCAAGTCGTCTTCGCATACAAATGTATCGTGGTTGTCAGAGCACGCTCTATCCATTTATTTCCGGAACCAATACTCCGATCGTCAGAAAATTCTCCTTTGTTCTACGAACCCATCGCTCGACATTCCTTTGGTTGGATAGACGGTGTCGCGGTTACTCTGGACCCACGTCCAAGTCATGCACAGTCGGATCAATCCATTCCATATTCACCATTGTCGATCCTCGTTCGCGCAGAAAGCGACGATCCGTGGTCTTCGGGTTTCCACAGCCTGGACCTCTATACGCTGGAACCCGATCCCGCCTTCACTCCCCCGTCCGCCTCTGACAACGAGGATATCCCAGACATTGGGAGCACGTTAATTGAAGGCCCGGGGGACGTTGACGTAACCTCACCATACTCGTTCCCACCAACGCTCTCTACCCAAGTCCAATCCGTCCGTGGATTCCTCCGCTGCACCGACGTCATTCTTGGACGATACGGCACGGCTGTATGGATCCAGCCACAGGACCGTGCCGTCGCCGGATTGACCCTGTCCGATATCCACCTGCAGGAGTTGCCTCCATCGATTCCGCCAACTTCTCATGAGTGCTTGGTCGCAGCCGTATTCCACGGTCCCCTGAATTCGGGTATGAACGCAAACACGCCTAGTGGGTCGATGATTAAGCCAAAGATATTGTGGCCGAACTATTACAATGATTGGACTTCGCTTGATTATGATGAGGTCAGTTTCACTCGACCAAAGGAAATTTACATTGAAATAACACCCTCATTGTCTTGAAGGAGTTGGGTAGGATAGCGCTGGGTTCGAGTTTGGGGCAGGTTACGATACTCGAACTATGACATGATCCATAGGCAAAAAAGGAGATGCGGGAGTGTGTAATAAGACAATGTATCATTCTAGGATATAAGGGACATGTAGGATAATGGCAATGTCGAAATCAACCGCTATGAATTTCGCTTGCTCCGAAAATTGTTGCGTTTGTTCCTCTTCACCCCCTTCAGACGGGTGAGAGGTAGGAAATTGTCGTCCTTGTCAGAAGCGGCGGGGATCGTGTCCCTTCGAAGCAAAGATTGGGAGACAATGTTGGTCGTTACGGAAGCGGTACCCTTCACAGCATTAGCCCCTGTCCCATTTCTCCACCGACCTTGAACAGGAATTGACGGAGAAATTTCCACAAGGCTCGGAAAATGCGAGTTGTTATCGAGATCTGGTATGCTATGGTTCTCAGAGGGGGAAATGGGAGCGGTTGTAGGTGTGAACCGGGATGCGTGTGAAACGGGGTTCGACTGAACAGATGCATCTAGGGAGCTGGTCTGATCCGGAGCCATGACATTCGGATGAAACCCTTGATTCCAGCGGCCCTGAATTTGGGGTCGGGGAGCTTGACCCAACTTCGGAACACTCTGTCCTCCGCCCAACTGCTGAAGTACGCTAGATGCCAGAGGAATCCTGGGCGATGCAAGGGCCCCCACTGCACTGACAGATTGGTCCGTCGCTGCACCAATCCGACTGGATCGGCTCACTTGAACGTCTCGTGCCGTTGTGTTCTCCGTTGTGCTCTTTATTTCTCTGCTGGCATCGCGTTGCAACTTGGATGAGCTCAAAGCACTCCAGCTATCCCGAATGAAATAATTGGACGCGGGGTTTCCTGGTAATGGCGGGAAATGCTCATCCCTCGACGCCTGGGTTCGATACGTGGGCCGAGCCGCAGCTGCTTTTCCTCCGTAACCGGATGATTTCGAGTACGGAATGCTGATTGGAGTTGTGATAGCCGCACGATGGAGACCAGGAGCACCAGGCATGTCAGCTTTCTGCTCTGCAACTAGTTTCCAGTCCGCCCACGTCTTCGATTCTCCGTAAAGCCTTTCCCAATACTTAGAGAGGCTTCCCAACATAGTGTGCTGTCCATCTGTCCGCAAGAATGCACGATTTGTAACAATGACCATCCCAGCTCGACATCTACTGAGCATGACGTTCATGCGGTTCTGGGATTTAAGGAATCCCGACTTGTTGGTTCTGACGACGGAAACAAGCACGTAATCTTCTTCATTGCCTGCTGAAGAGGTCATGCCATGAAACTCGATAAGTTTCAGGTCTAACCTTGGAAACTGTCAACATTGAAAACACGCTCCCAGGGTAGAAATTCGGCCTTCAACTGTCTCTCGATCGCCGCCCTTTGAGCATCATATGGCGTGATGACACAAAATCTTCTGCTTTTGTAGTAATGATGGACAAGATGGACAATGGTCTGAATCTCCTCTAAGTTCTGGGACCAAATAACGATCCTCATCAGTAAGAATAGTGCGAATTCGAGTGCACGAACAAATACCGTCCAGCTGAACCCGCTGTTCAGTTCGCTGCCCTTTGCTACGTCGACAAACGAAATACACGACATATGATTGATCTTGTGCTGTGAATGAAGTTTTTCGTCATACACTTCCCGCGAAATAAAGGTTCCAAGCGGGACCGGCATACGATCTATATTAAATTTGGAGTTTGTGATAACTTGAAATTAGGATCACGTCAACTTACATTGAGTGTCCAGAAAATATGCCCAGCACCTGAGATGTTGGATGTCGAAGATGCTCTGGAGTGAAGGGGCCGTCTCCTGTCCATATGGAGGGACTGTGATTGGTTAGCCTAGAAGGCTGCAAGAAAGAAATCCGTCCTACGTTGCTTTGGATCGCCGAAAAAGCAAACCTTTTCCAGACGGTCAAATTTGTCAAAGACATGCTATAGGAAACACCAGTCGGTTGTCAACTCATAGGAAAGAAAGTGGACTGCGGTGATACTCACCATAAATTCAAATAGATTGATCTGTGAGGCCTCATCAATCACGAGTCTTTCGACAGGTATCAAGTCAAACATCCCCTTCTGTTCCAAAGCAGGATTCGAGAGCATGCTCAGTGTAGAAAGAATCACACGTGAACTACCGATCTCCCTCTCCAAGGCACGAATATCATCGGGAAGCTCATCAGAACGCAAGAGGTGTTTCTCGATCGCGGTGTAGAGATGTTGGTGCCTATACAGTTGTGTAGTGTTCAGGAAGGAATATGCATAACGACGATGAAAAATCTACCACTCGACATAGAACTCGGGAGAGACCAGAATTTTGAAGTCGACATCTCGCTTGAAAAGAGTTTCTGCGATGTTTTTGACCGCAACGTTGGAATGGGCTACTATCCAGACGGGATAGTTGTGAGAGTCCCAGATCTCAACGGCAGCTGAAATCGTCGTGGTTTTGCCTGTGCCAGGGGGGCCTCGATGATAATGGTGTCAAATGTCAAATGCTGAACGACTTAGGTTTACCTTGAACGACGACTAATGGCCGCGAGGAGGTCATGGCCGCAACCACATCATTTTGCGAAGCATTTAGACCTTGTATCGGCCGGGATGGAGGAGGTTCTCTTGTTCGTGGTTGGTTGCTTTCAGCACTGGTGGGAAACCAGAGAAAGCGAACGAAACGAGACGCCCTCAGTTTTCGCTCGCCACGTAACACCAACAGAACGAACTCATCACAAGCTCGCTCTGAATTTGTTGGCTCCTCTCGACCAACCACACGTACGGATTCAAGTGTTCCCGAAAGTTTTGCGCCACCTCTGAACCGGATACTTGTAGTTTTACCGCAGGCTTTTACTGGACGTCCTATAAATTCATGTCCATCAGCATTCGTCATGACCACCGAAGTCTGCCGGAAGAGTTGGTTGATCAACGTCGATGGTGCGAATACACAAAGAGAAGTTACCTGATCACTTCGACGAACCCGAGTTCTGTATCGCGAGTTATGAAGGCGCAAATCTCCTTTCCGTGTCCAGTCAAAATGGCTGACTTCACTTTGCTTTTCTTTGGGTTTAGCTTTGTGCAGCAGATCGGACTCTCTCAGGAGCTTTCCCAAGCACACGAGCTCCTGCAATTCATTACGGGTCAGCATGTATAACGAAATTCACTGAAATACGGACATCTGTATTTAATAATTGCGTATCAACCTTCAAGGCGGCATCTACGTCAGCAGTACAACATGCTGCCACGCTATATCCACAAATGAGCCGTTGAGACTTTGAAACATGGAATTGAAACCAAAGAACTGCATGCCTCGCCGATATCCAAGCACGGAGACAAACATCCTTGATTCCCTGCATATCATTTCTATCCCATAAGTTGTCCAGAGCGGACTGGTTCACGGCCTGGGAGAGTTTGTCAACGACAAGTTTGGATGGCCGCCACGTGTTTCTGGTAGAGCCAGAACAAAGGGTGGACAGGTCGACGCCTCGAACTCGGTACTGCAAGCCGCGGAATAGATGCACAGCCATCCTTGCCATGCCGAACCCCACTATAGTCCGAGAGTCACCACGGAGGAGTTTCTCGAAGGGCTCATCGAAAGGAAGCAGTCCACTGCGACTATCCGACTGCAACGAAATAAGACATATTTCGTTCCGGGTTGCCAATGCCAACAGTTCGACGGTACCGCTGGCGGACTGCTTTATTGATATGCCGAGGGATAATGCATCGAGGCCTGCTATAAGCCTAGCAGCTACGCCAGCGTGACGTCGGGTAAACTGGCGGACGGGAATGGTAGGAAGTGCATCCGAGGTCAGTATGAGATTCTGCGAAATGGAATTCATGGAGATCAGGACGAAAGAGACTAAAAGTTCTACCAATAATGAGAAATGGTGGAACAAAGGATGGCGTTTGTGTTTTCTCAGGAAATAAGATGACAAATGCGAAGCATGCCTCGAGGAGGACGCAAATGAAAGCTTAAGTAGACGCCGGCGCAAAACATCTGGACTAGCCATTCGTGATAACTGATGCAGCGCAAACAAACATGAGGCGAATAAGGAGAACGAAATTGGAAACCAATATTGTCGTTAGTAATAATACCACAAAATTATCACGGGGGGAGTGACAGATTAATGATGTCAGGAGAGCGACCCGGATCGATCATGGTCTCTCTCTTGCAGCCCACTGAGCTGCGGGCAGAGATAGTTGTCGCAATGTAAGAGGCATAACACATCAGGAGAGCACTCGAACCGAAAATCTCCTGTATCTGGAAAGATAAAAACTATCAATAACTCTGCCATTGGGAAAAAGATCAGAGTTACGACTTATATATATGGAAATTCTACGAAAAAGAACGTCCAATGCATCACTGGATTGTTATCTGTGGAATTCGGGAACGAGAGAAAATACTCATAATATTCAAATAAAGGTTAAACACTTCCATATTCTGTTTGTCCTCCGAGGCCAAAGATCTATTCTTGCTCTTTTAGTCCACTCCGGAGTTTGAAGAAAGGCGTATAAACCGCTTTCCAAAACGCGTGTGGAAGTTGACAGATGCGAACCTATTCTTGGACAGTGACTTCAAACCTTCTATAGCTTGTCTGGTGAGCTTCAACTCCTGCGGTGCACATTATTACGCACAAACACTTCACCAGTACTTCCCGCCACGCGGCTGCAGCATTGGATGGCACACTACAACAAACTAAGCAAGATATTCAAGTAGGGAACGACTAACGATATTGGGCGTATGACCACGAATCATGGCACACTGGATGCTATTAATGATGCGCTGACCATATGGCGGAGTCGCGGACGCGCGTACCAGGCGAGACTCGTGATCGTAAGCGTTGCCGGCCAAGAAAACGTCGCAGATACGTTCGGCCGGCCAAATCCACGGACCGCGTGACGAGCTAAAGGATGGTTGAGATAATCAATTTATAATGAGATACTAGGTCACATGTCACAGGTGCACCTGACTCAACCATACCGTGACACGCGTGACATCCTTTCAGTTTCACTCCCGGACAAAAAGTGAGCTTCCCGCATTCTTAAAAGTCTACTGTTCTGCACGCTTGAAAGTGCCTT
>Ga0210383_10004787_pt1 | contig 11977 bp, 7 predicted proteins | sample IncBWC14OmetaG_FD_160072 | JGI IMG/M metagenome (GOLD analysis project Ga0210383, IMG submission 160072) | Forest soil microbial communities from Barre Woods Harvard Forest LTER site, Petersham, Massachusetts, United States - Inc-BW-C-14-O ...
GGCCCTGCCCGGCGAATCGCTTCAACCAGGAAGTCGAATCGACGAACTCCCGAACTGTCCGTATAAATGTTGGCATGTCGAACGAGCTGGTCGATCACCGCCATATGCGCGCGCCAGTCATCTGCAAAACTACCCAGGTGCGGGATTATAAAATCGACATCTGGGTATTCTCCAGCGAGCAGTTCAATCACCGAGGACTCGCCCATCACGTCGTATAGGACTGGCAATGTATAGGCACGTGCTACTTCACAGATCTCACGAGTGATGCGCGCATCGTGTCGATGTACCTTGATTCCACAGAAACCATAGCCCTCGACGGCCTCCCTCACCATCGTCGCGATTCGCCCCGCGTCGCGCTCAGCGTGGACCATCGCGTAACCATAAAACCGATTCCGATCTCTAGCCACGATGGCGGCAAGTCGACGATTCGCCTCGCTATAGTTCGAGTGAAATGCCGGCAACAGAACGGTCCGGCCGATACCAGCCGTTGAAGCCCGCCGAAGATACTTGTCGAGGTTCGCATTGGTGTCCCATGGACCAGTTAGACCGTCGCCTTTTCCAGCGTGACAATGGCTGTCGATGATCATCACGGGAGGAAGACGCGGCGACATGTGAAACCGCGGACGTAACGTTCTGCGGCGCTTTGGTATCATCCGCATGACCTCCGCAGCCGAGGCATCGATGAGTTAGAGTTAATCGCGTACGCGGTTGCTACTACAGCTCGATCGATTTCTGTCGGAGTATGGCTTGCAGTTATGATGAAGCTGACTGTTGTGCCATTCCTGCAAACTGGTCGATGCAGTACCGCCCGAATTCCCATACTTTCCAGGGACCGATGCAGTATCCGTGCGCAGCCTTCGTCCAGCATGAGGCTCTGCACTGGAAATAAAGAATTGCCAAGGCGAATCCCTGCCTCTCGCAAGCCACGCCGAAATCGGCGAATCAACATCACCAATCTCGATCGGAGCGCGTCTCCCGAGAATCGATTCTCATGAAGCGCTTGCGCGGCGGCATGCAGATCGGCGAACGACGGCGGACTTGAATGAACCATCGTCATACTCACACTCTCGAAACGCCTGACGTGTTCAGCGCTTCCTGCAACCATCGCCATCGGAACACCAAAGCCCTTGGCCAGCGAATTCACCAAAACGATCGAGCTGCAGGAGAGACCGTTGGCACGCAAGGAACCTCCTCCGCCTGATCCGTAAGGCGTCGCTGCGGTGGGCGAATGGCCCAAGACCCCGAGAGCCTGCGTGTCATCAAGAACAACGGTTCCCCAGAATTCCCGCGCTTGCGCCAGATAGTGGCGAATCGGCGCGAGCCTGCCGCATCCGGTGCAAAAGCCGTCGGCCACCACCAAAGGCCGAAGCCTACGCCTGGCGTCGTGCACTAGTTGTCGCGAAAGGTCGCCGGGATGATGATGTCTGAACGTCCTTACCGGAACGCCGCGACAGGCGGCCCGCTCGATCCCCCATCGGAGGATCGGATAAGTGCCGGCATCCATGTAAATCGCCGTGTCCCGCTCGCCGAGTATGAGAAACAGGTCCCAGAATGCGTGCAACGTCGATCGACTGAGGGTTGCGCGTTCGGTGCCGACGAGCGCGGCTAGACTACTTGCGACTGTCCTCGCGAGTGGCGGCGTAGTGAGCGCAGCCGGAACTCCGGTTGTGAGCTGGGCCCACGGCCGCAAGCTCGAACTTGCGTGCCGCAGGCCCAGGTACAGGGAGGAGGTGAAGTCGAGCACTGTCGGGGTCGTCCACTAGCGTGGTCGCGGCAGGGCTCGGGTAGCGGTTCTCGCTTGGGACAATTGGAGTCGGTCCCGACCCTGGGAGAGAGCGGCCCTATCGTATGTCAGCCCCTGCAGTCGCTGAAGCAGCAGCACCGACGGGGGCGTAGCATCAGCGCGCTCCGTCAGATCCATTCCGGTGACGGCGCGGTAGGCATGGATATAACCCTGGATCTCCGCCCGCCAGTAACGTGCCCAGTTCGCGGCAAACTGCGGCTCGATCAGCTTGGGCCACGCGCCGAATCTGATCCCGAGCAGAATCTGTTCGCCGAATACACCCAGGTCACGGAAGTGCATGATCGATGTGTTGGACCAACCCTGTAGGGTCTTCATGGCCTCGACTCGATCCATCCACGGTTCCGGATAATCGACCATCACGCGCGACGGCAGATACTCGCGGAACTCGGGCCGTGCCAGCAACCATTCCTGCATCAGCATTTCCTGGCGCGCCGTCCACGGCAGGTCGCCATACTGGTTGTGCGCGCCCTGGGTAAGCAGCAAATGCACTTCCTTCAGCCCGTTGAGAACAGGGAATCCATCTGCCACCACAGTTGTGTCATCATCCTCTTTGTAGAAGATCGAGCAGAGGAAAAGCAGGTTGTGGAACGCCTCGATAAATCGAGAGCGTGTGTCCGCTCCACGCACCGGTGGGACCGCCTTACCTACGAGGTTGAAGCCGTATTGATGATCGTACTCGTAGGCACGCCGGGGGACAGTCAAGCGATGCTGCTCGTCCTGGATGTAGCCCCAGATGAAATTGCTCAGCGGACGCAGCGGATCAATTTCCAGCATCGCAAGTGGATCGCGATCACCGAGGCCGCGCCGATTCTGAAAGCGCCATGTGATCGCATTCATGGTCTGCGCCAGCATTCCTTCCTCGTGCCAGTACGACCAGATCAGTTCGAGCAGGCAGGGATGGGTTAGCTTTTCCATGAGGATGCCCATGCATGAAGTGGCGGCTTCTTCCAGCAGTGGACTCTTATCCTCAGGATTGAAGATCGCGACATCTGATAACTTTCTGCGGATGATGGCCAGATAGGGCAGCGTTCCGATACCGGGGACGTCAGGAGCGAGATTCTTGCCCACGCTGATGAGCTCCTTCCACGCTGTTTCGATATCGTTGGGTCCTACCGCGCGATAGTAGCGACGGCTCTCATCGTCGAGTTGCTCCTGGGTGAGGCTCGTAAACCCCGGATGATCGATCGATATACCGCAATTCAGCATCACGAACACTTCGGTCGCGACTTTCAGCTGCCGATATGCATCGGTGTCTGGAAACGGGAGCCGCAGCCGGCGATCTACGCGAGCGCGAACTCTCTGGGCGCGGGCCAGGATTGCGGGATCAAAGTTGATGGAGCTGGCCTCGACGCCGCACAATACAACGTCCATGAAGTTGCTGTAGTTATTAAAGGACAATGCGTTGGTGCTTTTACGGATCGCGGTCCATAACGCCTGATCGGGCGTTGGATCTTCGAACGCACGCCGCATCTGAACCGTCACTTGTTGGCCTGGATATTCGTTAACTTTGACGGTCGCGGTATAGCTTCCCAACGATGAAGGGGAATCAGCCAAGTAGTTAGTTACCGCCGTCGCTAGAGGGGGGACACCGGCGACCGATATATTGGTCGCGAGTCCGTAGATCGTCGCCGTGAGTTCATAAGTGCCGGGAGGTACATCGGTGGTATTCCACAGCACTGCGAACTGCGCTTTGTTCGGGGAATTCTCGAACAGGGTGGCGAACGGTGGCATCAAGACCGCCGTCTCGGTCTGCCCCGGGAGTGCCGAAAAACTACCGACACTTTGCGTGCCCCCGACACTTTGTGCCTCCCAAATCATGAGATAGTAGGAATACGGGGACCCGGACTGCGGCGAGGGAGCGACTACCGTGACCATTACTGAGTCTCCGATAGCTATCGTCGAGGGCGCCGTTTCCAATCTGAAACTTTCATCTGCCATTGGTCTTCTCCTTACGAAGGGTTCAAACGGTCGATTTCCTGTCAAACAACAATGACGGCTGATGAGGCGACGCACTCAGCGTCGAGCAGACGTCTGCGATGTCGAGCGTGCTCCGCAGTGCCCAATAGGTAATGAGATTCCCGAGCCAGCGATTCTCTTCCTCGGGGCTGAGCCTTCCGCTTACTCGCGCACGCCCAAAGACGGCGAAGATCAGCGTGGGCGGCGCTTCCTGCATGAGTCGCGGCGCGGACCGCCACCGTTCATAGAGCGCCATCAGGCGCTCCGGAATCCGGTCTGCCATCGCGACGACTTCCCGAAGCGATCCGCCGCGCAGCGAGCGCGGCCGATGATTTACCAATAGTGAAACGAATTTCGGCAACGTCGCGCGTAACAGGCTGAGCATGCCGGCGCGTTTCGGATCGAGTCCCCGTGGCGGATAGAACGACTCGAACACGGCGCGAAGTGCGGCCCACTGTCGATGCGGATAGAGCGCATTGCCCATCGCACAAGACAGCAGCACCCGAATAAAGGGGAATGGATGCGGATCATCAACGTTCACTCGAAATACAAACCATCGCGGCAGGCTGACGATCCCGATCAGGCCGAGCGTCGAACTGATACCGACCTTCGCAACTGCCCAGAAATCAGCGACGATTTCCGAAATCCATCGCTCGTACAGCTTCCAGGCCGGCCGCTCATCCGGAGGGCATCTTCGCTGGGCCTGCTGGAGCGACAATCGAAGCGATTCGACCAAGTCCAGGAGCGCGGCGGCCTGATGGCCGACCTCATGTACCAGCGAAGATGCGATCCCGTAGCCAATCATTCGCTCGCGCGGGATGCGGATGAGCGCGACCGGATTTTCGCCGCCACCGGGAAGCCGGGTGCGCGCGCGGCGAATCGCGCCGCCCATGCCTCGATGCAGAAGACAGATGATCGGGGGAGGTTCGAAGAACTGAAACGGAAGCACCAACGCGTCCTGTGCGGCTACATCTAAACCCGACAGCCAAACTCCGGTCTCATGCTCACTACGCTGGCCGACAGCCTCGGCGAACAGATCAAGCTGCGAGAGCGCAGTGTTGAATCGCAGGCGCAGAGTAGTGAATCGGCGTTGCATCTCCACCGGCGTCGCCAGGCGCCCCTCCCTCCGGAGCCATCTCACATAGCTCCGCACCTGTTCGCGAAGTGTGCGGCGACCCTTCAGCAGGTAGCGCTCGATCGCTATCTGCGAGACTGGCATCAGCGCCGCCGCCGAAACCATCGTGTTCTTCAGGGCGAAGGGCTGAACCCGATCGAGGCGGGTGAGCAGACCGCGCGCCTCATGCTCAAGCAGCGATGCTGCCAGAGTACCGAGGCGCGTCGAGCCGCGGGCACTGTTGGGTGCAGATGCCGTCACAGGTCATACTCCTACGAGGATAATCTTGCGGCCGCGTCGCACCCATCGACCGCTCTGCGCCATGCCGTGGTCGGCCACGGATTCGGGCCAGCCGTCTGCGACGCCGGCCGTTGGCGCGAACGATGTGGATGCGTAGCCAGGCGTTGGCGTCGTCGCGGTCGGCGTGGAGATCGGGTCGGTTCCGCCTGTGGGCGTGTAACCAGGAGGCGTGTAGCCATTGGGCGTGTAACCGCCCGGCGTGTAGACGCCGGTCGCATAACTGCCGGGCGTCGAATAAGAACCTGGATAGTAACCCCGGTGATGATGGCGATGACCCGGCTGCGCACGCAGCGGTCGTGCGAGCGGAGCACCCGGGCGGAAGGCCTGATGCCGCATTCCCTGATGGGCAGGCGTGCCACCGGCGACCAGCGTGCGGATCATCTGACGGTAGAGACCGGGCGCCTCGGTTCGGGCTGCACGAGCTACAGCAGCGCGGGCGATTTTCATCGGAACCAATCCTGGACGAGGACGCGCCATCGCGAGTTGACGAGCAGCCGTCGACGCCAGGCGAACATAACGACGCGCCACCTCGAATTCGGCCTGCTCTGCCGGAAGCGCTTCGAATTCGAACTCGAAGAGCCCGCTCGCCATCGATCCTAGCTTGCTCCCGAGAGCGGTACCGATTCCCGGCGCCACCATCGAGCCGAGCGCGCCGCCGACCACCGGCAGTGCCTTTTTTGCGATTCCTTTCAGCACGCCGCCCAGCGCGCGGCCGGCAGAGGATTTGGCGAAGTTGGATACGCCTCGGGCAACCTTGCTGAACAAGCCGCCTAGGAACTGCTCGAGTTCCTGCTCGTTGGTGACGCCCAACAACTCCGAAGCTAGCTCGACTTCCTGCGCTTCGTTCAGCGGACTACCGATTTCACCTCCCATGACCGAGCCGAGAATGTCGCCGAGGAACTGCTCATGTGCTTCAGGACCTTCGCCGACCTCGCCGAATTCGCCGACCTCGCTCTCGAATTCCCCGCCTTCGCCGAGCTCGCCGAATTCTCCGACCTCTCCAAATTCACCAAACTCACCGACCTCTCCGAATTCAGATCCCGTTTGACCTTCATATGTGCTCATATCACTTTCTCCTTTTCAGTTATTTCCCATTTGAGTTGCATCGAAGCGTTCAGCCGCCGAACAAAACGATCGTCTTTCCGCGACGGACCCAGCGACCGCGCCGCGGCCAGAGCAGACCCGATCGACCTTGCAGGCGCGGCGCCAGGCCGGGTGCATACGTACGAGCAGCTGCCAGCGCGGCCTTGCGCGCCATGCTTAGCGGCTCGGCCGTCTGAGGCGTCAGGCAAGCCTTACTGGCAGCAGCGCTTGCGAAACGAATAAATTGCCGTGCAACTTCGAACTCTTTGTCCTCGGGACTTAGTCCCTCGAGTTCGAGTCCGAATACGCGACCCGCTCGCATCGCGAGATCCGCGCCAACGGATCCCCCTTGATCAGGTGATACCCATTGGCCGACCGCCCTTCCGACGACCGGTAGCGCCTGGCGCGCGGCATCTTTGAGAATCCCGCCTAGCGCGCGGCCAGTGTCAGATCTGGCGAACTGACCTACTACTCCGCCGACCTTGCCGATCAGATCGCCAAGAAATTGCTCGAGATGCTGATCGCCGGCCACTTCCAACAGCTCAGAGGCTAGTTCGATCTCCTGTTCCTCGTTGAGCGGACTCTCGGCCGTCTCAAAAAGCTCGGGCGCCATTTCCGCCGACTCATGAATATCTGTCTCGAAGGCCCCTGACTCGAGTTGAGTTCTATCGATGTCGTGCATGCGTCGTGCTCCTTTTATCGAGCCTCGGCTCGATAGCGCGTCTAGTCATCGCGCGAGCTATGGCGCAAGGTCCATGCCGACAGGTGACCGGCGAATTTTATAGTCCTGGGAAGGGCGGTGCGAAGTTTACTTCGATCTGCGGTGAACCTTCTCTATTGAGTGCGAAGTTTGGTTCATCGCGGCCTAGCTGCATCCGGCTCGGCTACTACTCCGGCGAGGCCATGCCTGCAAAAGACCTAGGCTGGCTCACCGAAAAAGCATAGCTAGGACTGACAGGGAATTTCTGCTGCTAGTTCTGTGAACTGAAGATCGGTTAGAGCCAACGCTATAGGCTGAAACAATGATTGCTATACATGCGTCATGTGTGGATTCGGACACACCTAGTCGAATCTTGTCTTTCGTAGGCCCGATCCTGTCGATGTTCTGGATTTCGACGCCGAGTCACCATACAAAACTGATCGTATTGCTCCATAACTTACCGGTCCAATCTTCTGCGTTAGGAGTCTCGTCCGTGGCAGCAAGATAGTATGTTTGACCTTTCAAGGTATCCGGCTGGTAAACAATTTGAGGCGACGAGCCCGTCTTGAGGTCAATTAAGTTGCCGCTCGGACCAGCGGCGAACGAATAGCTCCGACTCGGCATCGCCACATCACTGCACTTGATAGAGATGCAAACCACGTCTGAGCTTGCACGAAAACCACGGCCCGCCACGCTCACGAGGAGGGTGCCATCCGTAGTGTTGAACGAAGGGTTTTCGGAAAGGCCGATCACAGGTGGAGTTGGCGGCGTAACGATGGGCGGTATTTGCGTGCTGTCTAAATGCGTACTGATCTTCGTAACGTTTCCTTGGAGATTCTTAACCTCTTTTTGAACAGTACCAATCTTCTCTCGGAGATTCTCGACCTGCTTCTCAAGCGAATCTTGCAGACCACTTACCGTGCTTTGGAGGCTAATGATTTGTCTGAGAACCGCTTCGTTGTCGGTCAAATTGATTTCGAGGACGTCGACGCTTTCAAGCCGTTCTTCGACCACTGGGGGGCTGACGCTCCGTCGTCTCGACCGCTTTGCAGATACCGATTTCTGACTTTTCATGATGGCAACCTCAAGGTTCGGATAACATACCGACTAATTGAATTTATCTTCTTCTAGCCTTTACGATCTTGTGAGGCATCTTTACCTGACTCTTTAAGAAGGGAGCCTGGGTTGCCCTTTCGACGTACAGCGCAAAAGGCATGCCAAGTCGAAGCTGAGGAACTGGCCTATGCTATCCGAACGCCGAAAGGCTGGTTCTGCGTACGACGTGATCCTATCCCGTCTCGCCTGCATTGCAGCTATCTCAATTTCCGGTGACTATCACCAAGTTGTCAGTGTTTCGGTTTGACCAAGTGCGGTCGGTCCGTAGTCGGGCCGGCAGACGTTGGACGTCGATCAGCTCTGGAAATAACGACGTGACGCTGATCCGTCAAGTTGTAAAGAAACTTGACTTAAAAGTGGCGCGCCATCAATATCCGAGTCGGCGTTGACGTCGCTATTGGTACCCAGGTCGCCTCGTTCCTTTGCACATACACCCAGAAGGCCCGTCGTCGAATTAGCTTCGCGATCGGGCAAGGGGACGTCAGATGGAGAATTGCATTCCCGCGCGTATCATACGCGCTGCACGAGAAGATATATCGGCGTTCGTGTTCTGTATTCCCAGCTTCCCCTTGCGACCCATCGCTGCGTCACTCTCGATCTGCTCGCGCGACACGATGTGCCGAGAACGCCCGGTAGGCAAAGCTCCAGGATCGATCAGCCAACTCACGAGCCTCTGAGTTTCTCAGGATTTTAGCGCGACGGGCCCTTCTGTTCATGTTGCGATGAAAGGCATGAGGGGAAGCTCAGATGCGAGTTTGGACCCTATTTCGCCTTGACAATGATTCGGTTCTGAAAAGCGCGGTTCACGGAGCACTCACCAGTACTGCGATCGAGTTGGTGCCTTATGATCATCAGCGCTCTGGCCCGGGGCTGGTGTTTTTTGACGCTGTGTCGGCCGAGTTGTGTGGTTTTCTGCGCGAGGTCACGCGCGGTCGCGAGGAACGTGTCCTCGCAGTCGGTGCATCGCGTTCATGTTTTGACTCTGAGAATTGTTGGCAGTTATTGGACGCGGGCGCCTCGGACGTTTTGGCGTGGGACCACTCAGATGATCCGGCCGCTGACATAACCGCGAGGCTGTTACGATTGGAATCGGTTGACACCTTGATTCGCTCGCCGGTAGTCCAGGAAGCACTAGTCGGAGAAAGTCCGAATTGGAAATCGGTGCTGCGGCAAATTGTTGAAGTGGCTCACTTCACCAGTGCTTCTGTCCTGATTCAAGGGGAGAGCGGAACCGGAAAGGAACTAGTAGCGCGTGTGATTCACAATCTGGACGCGCGGAAGAACAAGGGCATGCTCCTTGTCCTCGACTGCACCACCATTGTTCCTTCTCTGTCCGGCTCCGAATTTTTTGGGCACGAGAAAGGCTCCTTCACCGGCGCGATCGCCACTCGGGACGGGGCATTTGCGCGGGCGCATGGAGGTACGCTTTTTTTGGATGAAATTGGCGAGCTTCCCCTTCCGCTGCAAGCTGAGCTGCTCCGCGTAATCCAGGAAGGGATGTACAAACGCGTCGGCAGCGACGTATGGCGCCAAGCCAATTTCCGGCTTCTTTGTGCAACCAACCGCGACCTTCTCAAGGAGGCTGAAGAAGGTCGCTTCAGAAAGGACTTGTACTATCGAATCGCCGCTTGGGTTTGCGCGTTGCCAAGCCTGCGCGAACGCATCGAGGATATTCCACTGTTAGCGCGACATTTTCTGAAAGCTGCTCCATCGAATGGAAAGCCATTCGAACTTGACAGCGCCGTCAAAGAACTTTTGCTCGGAAGAGCCTACCCCGGGAATATCCGCGAACTGAAACACCTGATCGCGCGGATTTGTAGCCGTCACGAGGGCCCCGGGCCCATCACTGTGGGCGACGTTCCGCCCGAAGAACGGCCGATCGCAGAATGCCATGAGACCAGATGGAATGACGATCAATTCGAGCAGCAGATTCGGCGCGCGCTCGCGCACGGGATAACGCTGCGCCAACTAAGCAGATCAGTTGGCGAAATTGCGATTCGAGTCGCGATTGCAGAACAGGGAAATATTCGCGGCGCAGCCGCTCGCCTTGGAGTAAGTGCCCGCGCGCTCCATCTGCGCAAGGCAGCGCATCGCCAACTCCCCACGTGACCGACAGGAACCGAATCGGCAATGCGAGGATCCCGCGTTGCAGTAACACACTTGTCGCGCTGCGTCACGCGGATGAGGTTTTGAATAGACACAACTACTCGCGGCGGCCGTTCCGTCGGTGACTACTTATTGCTCATAGCGCAGAATGGAACTACTCAGGAAACGGCGACGAGGACCCAGTTTGTCGTTTCACTGACACTTGAAGCGATCACTCTTTCGCAGTGATGCCGCATTGGCCATTCTTCAGGTTTTGAATCCTCTACGAAATGATGGCCTTTGAAATCCGGTATCTTGCTCACACCTGATACGACGCTAGACCTTGGTCCCGATTTTAGATCCGGGACGAGAGCAGACGGTATGGAACTAAAGGACGACAAACAGAAGGCGAGCGACCAGCGACCTGTCCAGAAATAGCCTCAAACTGCTAATTCGTTAGAATTTAGGTGCTGACAGGATCTTTTGCTCCCCCTGGACCCCTGTCGGTGGGCTGTGGGCCGGCGGATCAGTTTCGCCGCTGGCCCGTGCTTTTTAGGCGAAACCAATCCCAAATTGTTGTCTCCAAATCAGTTAGTCTATCGAAGCACCCCTCGCAGAGTACAATGCCCACAGCGTCGCGACGGCCAAGACTGAGAGCGTCAATCAGCCGCGGGGCACCGATCCTCCCCGCAATGCTCACAAGCACCGGGATCGCGCATACCGGAACGATAGCAAACACCCATTTGAGGCGGCATCGATGGTTAATTGCAGCTCCCCCGTAGTGGACGCGACGACCGCGGTCTCTTGCCGATCTAGGTTTTTTCGGTCTGTCGCGCTTCCGCTGCCGTCTTCTGACGCCGATTTGAAGATACAAGGTTTTGAGTGGCACACCCTGCTTAACGGCTGCTTGGGAGGTTGGCCGCTCGCCATGCCGAGACGTTGCTACCGAAACGGCTTCTGAACCATCGCGAAAATGCGCTCTGTGCGGAGAACCCCGACATCTCCGCAACGACATAGAGCGGTCGGTCGCGATTTTCGATGAAGCGAATGACCGTTTCGGTTCGAACGGCGTCGAGAATCGTCGAGAAGCTCGTCCCCTCGCGAGCAAGACGTCGGTGCACCGTTCTCCGATCGACGCCCAAGTGCTCGGCGACGCGTTCCACCGAGCAGTTGCCGGATGAGAGTAGCATCCAGCTCAGCTCGCGCACCTTATCGCTGATGGTGGCGCCCGCGCGTGCCGCGATCGAGTCCAAGTACTGCCGCACATAACGCGCCATCGCAGGGTCGGCCGCCGGTATTGGTGCGTCCAGATCGCGCGCAGCGCAGACAATGCCGTTGAAGTCGTGGCTGAACCGCACATGAGAGATTCCGAAAAGTCGTCGATAAGTCTCGCGGTTTCGCGGCGCGCGATGGGTAAAGCAGATCGACTTCGGCTTCCATGCATTCCCGAGAAATAGACGCAGGATTCGATACAGCACGCCCATCGACAGCTCGATGCTCTGCCGCATGGGCGCCGGCCGGCGGATTACCAAACCGACGATAACGGTTACGATGTCACCGGCGTCTTCCATCCGCGGCGACTGAGCTTCGCTGTGCAGTCCCATGTACTGAATCAACGCCTCAATCGCTTTGCGAACGGTTGGTTGTTCGCGAACAATGAGCCCTACTGGCCCCAGATTGGACAGACCGCGCCGCTCGGCAAGCCGCAACCCAAAGTCATCGATTCCCGCCACCCTTGCCGTGGCCTCCAGCAGCCGTCCGACGGCACCTGCTGAAATTTTGTGGTCCGGATTTCTCAGGCATGCTCGCGGAAGCCCGA
>Ga0210383_10004789_pt1 | contig 11970 bp, 8 predicted proteins | sample IncBWC14OmetaG_FD_160072 | JGI IMG/M metagenome (GOLD analysis project Ga0210383, IMG submission 160072) | Forest soil microbial communities from Barre Woods Harvard Forest LTER site, Petersham, Massachusetts, United States - Inc-BW-C-14-O ...
GATGCCCAGATGGCCAGCAGCTATCCGCTGGTTCGCATTACCAACAATGCCACGGGGCACGTTTTTTACGCTCGGACGCACAACCACAGCACCATGGGAGTGGCTACCGGAACAAAGGTGGTGTCCACCCATTTCGATGTGCCCTCCGGTATGGAAACCGGAGCCAGCAGTCTTGTGGTGGTTGCGAACGGCATCCCATCGACGGCCGCCGCGGTGACGGTGCAGTAGGCTGGCAAACTCTCGCTGCAGATCACTCTTCCTCCTACTGGCTCAGCCGGGCGGGGGAAGAGTGGTTTGCTTTCCTTCAGTTGTGGGCAAAGCGCCCTTGCTCTGCGGAGCGAAAACCCAAGTCTGGCCTTGACTTTGACCGGTTTTCAAGCTAACTTTCTGCAGCGCTTTTTGTTGTTCGATTTGCAATTCCCATCTGTGGCGGCGATGTGCTGCTTCTCCCGCATCCCTACCCCGCCTAGTGGAAACTACCCCGAGAGGATAAAAATGAAGGCATTCAGGACCCTAGGAATCGCAGTCGTCACAAGCTTGCTTTTGGTCGGCGTTGCCGGCGCTCAAACCTGGCAATCGTTGAAGCATCCACCAACATTTTTCACCGATACCGCTCTGCTGCTCACCGATGGCACGGTCATTGTGCACGAAAACTGCTCTTCGAACTGGCAACGTCTTACACCGGATCAAACGGGAAGCTACGTGAATGGTACTTGGTCCAAAATCGCTTCCATGCCGTCAGACTACGCGCCCTTGTATTTCGCCTCGCAGGTGCTGCCTGACGGGCGAGTTCTCGTGGAAGGCGGGGAATACAACGACACCAATTGCGATCCCGCAGAAACCCCGCTTGGTGCTATTTACGACCCGGCCAAGAATAAGTGGACAGCCGTGAACCCTCCCAGTGGCTGGGGTGAAATCGGCGATTCTCCATCGATCGTTCTGCCCAACGGGATTCTGATGCTGGGGCAGAACGAAAGTACATCCAGCGCGATGTTCAATGGCAAGACCTTGGGATGGACTCTCAAAGGCTCCGGCAAATCTGACGCGTACGCCGAAGAAGCCCTGGAGTTGCTGCCCAACGGCGAGGTGCTGACGGTTGACACGCAGAACACGCCCAACTCGGAGATATTCAATCCCAAAACGAATACCTGGAAAAGCGCCGGTAGCACCATCGTCGATTTGTCCGAAAACGCGCAGGAGGAAACCGGCCCTGGTTTGCTGCGGCCCGATGGCACGGTTTTTGCAATGGGAGCCAACGGCAGTGGCGCCGGACACACCGCCATCTTTGACACCAAGACAGGAAAGTGGACGGCTGGCCCTGATTTCCCCAACGGCAACGACATGGCTGACGCTCCCGCTGCTGTCTTGCCGAATGGAAATATTCTGTGTGAGACCAGCCCGCTGGTCTTCAAAACCCCGCTGACTTTCTATGAATTCGACGGCACGAAGTTCACCAAAGTCCCGACGCCCAAGAAATCTGGCAAGCCCGCTACTTCTTATCAGGGACGGCTCCTAGTCCTGCCCACCGGCCAGATCCTCTACACCCTGGCCGATGGTCTGACCAAAGATGCGGAAATCTACACCGCAAAGGGAACGTACCAAAAATCGTGGGCGCCGGCAGTCACGACCGCTCCCACCAGCGTTACCCGTGGCAACACCTACAAAATCTCCGGGACACAGTTCAACGGCCTGGACGCGGGCGCGGCTTACGGGGACGATGCGCAAATGAACAGCAGCTATCCGCTGGTGCGCATCACCAACAACTCAACCAAACATGTTTTCTACGCTAAGACGCACGACCACAGCACCATGGCGGTCGCGACCGGCAAGAAAATTGTGTCGACTAATTTCGATGTGCCTTCCGGTATGGAGACAGGCGCCAGCAGTCTGGTGGTTGTCGCCAACGGCATCCCTTCCGCCCCGGTCGACGTAACCGTGCAGTAGAGGAAATCGCAACCGCTGAGTTACAATGCCACTTCCTTGGTTCTGGTTAAGAAGTTCTGACTTGGTTCTGGTTAAGAAGTTCTGATTCAGAAATTCTGATCCAGAATCCGGGAAGTGGCTTTCTTGTTCTTTCTCAATTTCTTTGGTTCGCGCGTCCTCATCGAACAAAATGAGGAGGGAAGCGGGTGAGAATCCCGCGCTGCCGCGCAACTGTATGCGAGGAAATTCGCAATCGGTCACTGGGAAATCCTGGGAAGGCCGGTTGTATCGTCGGACAGCGAAAGCTGTCCTTAACTCGCAAAGCCAGGAGACTGGCGCGAACCGTCCACACCAACCCCTTTCGCGAGATAAAGGAGGAGTGCATGCGGTTCTTTCGTATTCTCACCAGTGTGATTTGCCTGCTGGCGGCAGCGTCAGCCGCCGATATCAAAATCAAAGTTGTCGATCCACAATCGGCCGTGGTGGCCGGAGCCCAGGTCGTGCTGGTCCCCCGGGGTAGCGCCACTCCAGCGGCGGTAGGCACTACGTCTGCCGAAGGCTTGTCGGTATTTCGCGGCATCGGATCCGATTCCTACCAAGTCCGAGTTCTGGCCCGTGGCTTTGCCGCGAAAACAGTTGATGTTTCATCGTCGGTCGAAACCATTACCGTCGAACTTGGGCTTGCCACGGCGGCTGAAACCGTCGTCGTGACCGCGACGCGCAGTCCCGTCTTGACCCAGGCGGCGGGCGCGGATGTCGAGACCTTAAGCGGCGGACAAATCGAAGTGATGAACCCGGTCTCCGCAGACGATGCCATACGATTTTTGCCCGGTGCGGTGGTGAACACAGCAGGACAGCAGGGAGGATTATCTTCGCTGTTCGTGCGCGGAGGAGATTCAACCTACAACAAAGTTATCGTCGACGGGGTGACCGTCAACGAACCCGGCGGAACCTTCGATTTTGGAACGCTGCCGCTGACCGAAGCGGATCACATGGAATTCGTACGCGGCGCACAAAGCACGCTGTACGGATCCGACGCCATGACCAGCGTGGTCCAAGTGTGGACACGCACTGGCAGCACCACGACTCCCGAACTGCGTTTTGGCGCCGATGGCGGGAACTTCTCAACCGCGAATGGCTACGCCTCGCTGGCGGGTGCGTATGACGGCTTCGACTACAACGCCTTCGCCAATCAATTCAACACCAGCGGCGAAGGCGTGAACAATGCGTATTCCGACTCCCTACAGGGTGGAAACTTCGGCGTGGCCATCAACAACCGAGTCTCTCTCCGGTTGCGTATGCGCCACTCCAACAGCAATACCGGCCTCTCCGGCGAATGGAACTTTAACGGCACTCCGCTGCAACCGCCAGACCCAAACGATGCGTCGCACCTGAATACCCTCCTGGGGGGCGTCGAGTTGATTGTTGCCGGGCCATCTCGCTGGCAGCATCGCTTCTCGGGTTTCGATTACAACTATCGCTACACCAACATTAACCTGACTGGCGACACTGCGCGCGTGGACGATTTCCCCACTCATGCCGTCTCCGACATCAATCGCGCGGGGTTTGAATACCAGGGAGACTACATCGAGCGTAGCTGGGCCCACACCACTGTCGGCTACCGTTTCGAAGATGAAAACGGATTCGTCGGCGATCTGCTCTTTCCACCGCTCACCCACGGCCAGCGCCTGAATCAGGACGTCTACGGGCAGCAGCAACTGACGCTGGGCCGACTGTCGGTGATAGCTGGCGCACGTTTTGTACACAACAGTGCTTTCGGCAATACCGGCGTGCCGCGCGTTGCATTGACTCTGCTGGCACTGCACGGAGGCGAAGTCTTTTCTGGCACGCGGCTGCGATTCTCCTACGCAACCGGCTTCAAGGAACCCCGGTTGGAAGAAACTTTTGCCGGTCCCCCTTACAGCGTTCCCAATACGACCTTGAAGCCAGAGCGCAACCGGGCGTTCGAAGCTGGAATCCTGCAAAATCTGTTCGGAAACAAATACGCTTTCACCGCAACCTACTTCAACAATCTCTTCTACAACCGGATCGACTATGCGAGTAATCCGGCCACCGGCATCGGGCAATACGTGAACGTGGATAAGTCGTTCGCCCAGGGTGCGGAAGTCGAGTTTCAGGGTCGAATCCTGTCGAACTTATCTTTGAACGCGGCCTACACCTATACTTCGACGGAGATTTTGCAGGCTCCCGTCTGCACGCCGGCGAATTTTTGCGATCCCGCGGTGTTCGGCGCGGGCCAGCCACTATTGCGCCGGCCTAAGAACTCAGCCACCACCTTGCTCACTTATCTCGGAAAACGATGGGGAGCGAACCTGGCAGGAAGTTTTGTGGGCCGGAGGAAAGACGCGGATTTTATCGGTTTTGGCATCGATCACGCGGCGGGATACGTGCGAGTCGATATAGGAGGATGGTACGCGCTCACCTCGCGAGTGACGGCTTACGTCAACATTGGGAATATCTTCGACAAACAATATCAGGAGGTGGTTGGGTATCCGGCCTTAGGAACAAACTTCCGGGCAGGCATGCGATTCAGAATCGGAGGGGAGTGACAAAGGCTGCCATCAGCTCTTGGCTTTCAGCTGACCGCGGAAACCCCTGTTCCTTGATCGAGCAGCACCCTCGAGCTCCGATGCATCCATGCTCGACCGCGGACGTCCGTGGTGGTTGCCGGCCAGCGTGCTGTAGGGCACGGGAAGCACCGAAATCGAACTCTGATATTTAGTTCGCACCAGCTTCAGTTTCTCCAGATCCTCTCCGCCCAAGGGTTGCTGGCGGCCCAGAAGATGGGTGACGAGGGCGATCTGGGCAAAGTGTTCGACCGTTTCCATCTTCATGTAGGCGTGGTGAAGCGTGTCCGCATAAGCGACAACCCCATGGTTCGACATCAGGATGGCGTCGTACTGAGGCACAAGCGGCTCCAGGGCATCGGAGAGTTCCGGCGTTCCCGGAGTGCCATACTTAGCGAGCGGAATCGAGCCCAGACCGATGACCACCTCGCAGACCAATGGTTGGTTGAGCGCGAGCCCGGCGGCAGCGAAGCCGGTAGCCGTGGTCGGATGAGCATGTACGACCCCGCCTACGTCAGCCCGAAGCCGGTAAATCAGCAGGTGCATGGCGATTTCGCTGGAAACATTGCGGGTCCCGGCAAGCCGGCGCCCTTCGAGATCGACCACAACCATGTCCGACGGCCGCAGCATACTCTTGCTCATCCCCGTGGGAGTGACCATAATCCGCTCACCATCAAGGCGAACGGAGAGATTGCCGTCCGTGGCTGCCACATAGCCGCGTTGGTGCAGCATCTGCCCGAACAGAACCATTTCGCGTCGATATTGGCGTTCGCTTGACATTCAATTTTGGGGCTGCTTAGGGGGAGCGGACCCGAGCTAGTTCGCGTATGGTATCGCAGACCCTTGCTTCAACACAATCCGTTTGTTGCGGTATGTGCTTAAGATCCCCCCGGCGTTCCCGAATTTATAATCACTTGGCGTGCTGGCTTCAGAATTCAACTATCAACTTCCCGAAGAACTGATCGCCCAGGAGCCCCTCCTCGACCGGGCCGCTTCCCGCCTGCTTCAATTCGAGCGCCGCTCGGGAAGGTATCACGATCGTTGCTTTCGGGATTTCCCCGACCTGCTCCGCGCGGACGACTTGCTTGTGTTCAACAACACGCGCGTCTTTCCCGCTCGCCTCTACGGACGCAGAAGCGGCGCGACGGCCCAGCCTATCAGCTCGCGAAATCCAGCGGCAAGCGAGTTTCTCCAGGGCCGAATCGAGGTCCTGCTCACCCGGCAAGTTTCGCAGGATCTAAACGAATGGGAGTGCCTGGTCCGGCCGGGCCGTAAAATCGGAATAGGAGAGCGGCTGTTCTTTGGAGACTCAGGCGAGGAAAACGCTGAGCTGCAGGCCGAAGTCATAGCCAGAGGCAGTTTCGGGGAGCGCCGCATACGGTTTCGCTCAACCGGCGACTTCTTCGGTTTAGTCGATCGGCTGGGGCATGTGCCGCTGCCACCCTATATTGGCCGGCCAGACCGTCCCGGAGATCGCGATCGTTACCAGACCATCTACGCGCGTGAGCGCGGTTCGGTAGCGGCGCCAACCGCTGGGCTGCACTTCACTCCAGAAATTCTTACGCAGCTACGAGAGCGAGGCATCGAGACTACGGAGATCACGCTGCACGTCGGGCTTGGAACTTTTCAACCCGTCCACGTGGATCGGGTTGAAGATCACAAATTGCACCGCGAATCCTACTTCGTTCAGGATGAAGCAGCGACCCAAATAAACCACGCGCTCGATGCCGGACGACGGGTGGTCGCGGTGGGCACAACCACTGTCCGCACCCTGGAGGGCGCCGCCGGCCAATCTGAAGATGGCAGAATCAAGGCAGGCAGCGGCGAGGCTGACATCTTCATCCATCCCCCGTACGAATTCCGCGTAGTGGGGGCTTTGCTTACAAACTTTCATTTGCCGCAGTCCACCCTCCTGATGCTGGTGTGCGCTCTCGGGGGAAAGGAACCGACAATGGAAGCCTACAAGCACGCAGTCGAGCAAAAATACAGATTCTATTCCTACGGCGACTGCATGTTCGTCGAGTAAGCCGAGGCAGCGGAGTTCGCCAGCGTTCTTCGTTTGTGTACCTTTGTGTCCTTTGTGGTTAATGCAGTGAAGATACTTAAAACACAAAGGACACGAAGGTACACAAAGGACCCACGCCGCTTCTCATGTCCATGTTCCTCGGGCACCAGAACTCCTACCTAAATCAAAGCTTTCTTCATCAGAGTTTCTGCACGCGATATACTAACCCTCGCAAAGGTGAAACATGACCATACAAGCACTGTCTAAACAGGTTTCGATACAGGATTTTGTGTCTGGATTGCGAAAGTTTCCCGAGCCTGCCTTCGACCGCACCGACCAGATCGTTCATTTTCTCGAGGGCACGCCAGTAGCCCCCGATACGCTGACGCCCTACTTGACTTGGGACGGACAGCACTACACCCGGAACCTAATCGACAAGACTCCGCTTTATGAACTGATCGCGGTCTGTTGGGAGGTCGGCCAGGGCAGTTCAGTGCATAACCACCGCGATCAGAACTGCTGGATGGCCGTGCCCATCGGCAGATTGCTGGTCGAAAATTATCGTGTGATTTCCCAAAAGCTCGAAGCCGGCACGTGCGACCTGGAAACAGCGGAAACTCTCGAAATGAGCCCAACGCATCCCTGCGCCGTCGATCCCCTGGAGCCAGTGCACCGTGTGTACAATCCCCGCGAGTTCAACCAGCGAGCGGTCAGTCTGCACGTGTATTCCCGGCCGTTCGATAGCTGTGTGGTCTATTCGCCGGAGCAGCGCACATGCGGAGAAATCAAGCTGCACTACACCACCGAATACGGGCGACCGAGTAAGTGACTTCCGTCACCTGTGCACCCGAGGGCACGCCGTAAGAAAATTGGCTTACGGCAGGGCTTTCCGGGAGGCAGGAATGAAAAGGTCGTCTACGTGGCTGCTAGTGATCGTTCTCGTGACCTTGGGCTGCTCGAAGAAACAAAGCACACAAGCTAAGGATGCGAGTGCCGGCCGACCCCAGGAAGCAAAAGCGGAGGAACCAGAGATCAAAGCCGCGACCCCGGAAGATCCAGGACCGATGGCAACCGTAGTCCAACCACTGGCAATCTTGAAAGGACAAACCAAAGGTCTGCCGACAAAACCGGAAGCGCAGGAAGGCCCTGCAGAACTACGGGCGGTCGATCACCCCGTCAACCTCAAGTCGGAAGAACCCAGGAATTTTCTGCACAAAGCTTTTTCCGTAAGCAAATATGCACAATTTGCATTCCTAGTTCCCCCGCATCAGGGACACGCCAGAGTGCATGGCGACTTCCAATCGTTCACCAATCGCGACGCCCCCGATTCGACGAGTGCCAAGGCTGCTGACGTCGACTTGATGTTATTGAACGATCAGGAATTCAACGAATTTCGCCATGGGCAGATGCAAAGCACCACCCAAGAGCTGGACGCGGCCCATAATCAGACAGTGGATTGGAGCCTTCCCCCCTCGTATGATGATCCGCAGCAGTACCATCTGGTTTTCAGCAATTCTGACGAAGGCGCCGGGACAAGGTTTGTCAAAGCTGATTTCACCGTGACTTTTAAGTAGTGACGTAGCTGGCTACGTCTCTACCTCGAGGTGAGGCCGAGCGTCTCCAGTAAACCTGCTGCTAAACTAAGTCTGTTGTCTCCCAGAAAGAAATCATCGTCTGTTTCTATCGAGGACGCTGCAGTCTCCGCGTCGGACTCGACTGCCTCGGCCCGAGCCCCAAAGCTTGTTGCGAGCGAAGCGGGATGCATTTTTCTGATCGATACCATGTCCTTCATCTTCCGCGCCTATCATGCCATGGCGCGGCAGCGCGGCATGTCCACCAAGACCGGCTTACCTACAGCAGCGACTTACGTTTTCGTCAACATGTTGCGCAAATTGCGCGATGATTTCTCCCCGGAGTATCTGGCGGCAGTGTTCGACGTAGCCGCGCCCACCTTCCGCGATCAGCAGGCCGAAGGCCTCACCAGCGTGCGACGATTTGATTTGAAGACCCAAACATTTCAGGAAATCGAATATCGAGGCTACAAAGCCAACCGCAAGGAGATGCCCGGAGACCTGGCGCAGCAATTGCCCTACATCCGAAGGGCGTTGGATGCCTACCGCATTCCCATCCTCGAACTCGGAGGCTACGAAGCCGACGACGTGATCGGCACGCTCGCGCGCAAAGCTGTTGCGCAGTCGTTTTCCGTCTACGTGGTTTCGAGCGACAAGGACATGCTCCAGTTGGTGAGCGATCGGGTTCTCGTGCTGAATCCGCCGAAAGACAACCTGATCTGCGATGCAGCCAAAGTCGAGGAAATCCTGGGAGTGCCTCCCGAGCGTGTCGTGGATGTGATGGCCTTGCGCGGCGATTCTATCGACAACATTCCGGGAGCCCCGGGCATCGGCGACAAAGGTTCGGTTGAACTCATCAAGCGCTTTGGTTCGGTCGAGCAGGCGCTCGATCGCGCAGCGGAGGTTGAGAAAAAAACATATCGTGAGTCGCTCCAGAACAATCGCGACAACATCCTGCTAAGCAAGAAACTCGTCACCATCGATTGCGATGTGCCCATCGAGTTCGACGTAGATGCAATGAAGCTCGGCGAGCCCGAGGTCGAAGCCCTGCGTACCCTTTTCACCGAACTAGAGTTCACTTCGCTCTTAAAAGATCTGCTGCCGATTGTTGAGGTGGCTGAAGCGAATTACACCGAAGTGAAATCAGCCGCAGATGTGGAAGCCGTGATGAAGGCCGTTCCATCGGGAGGATCACTGTCGGTCGCCGTGGAAGCGGAATCAGACGTTGCCGGCGAAGAAGAAACAGAAGAGGAAGAATCCGACAACCGCATGTTGCCGCTCACGTCTGAGCCTCTGTTTGTCGAACGTCCGCGGAATATCGCAATCTCGTCCATGCGCGGCATAGCGATCAGCGTCAGCGCCGACGCGGAAGAAGCAACGACGAAACTGAAGTCTGCCCTGGCCGACGAGAGCCTGCCCAAAGCCATCCACGACTACAAAGCAGTGACGCACGTTTTGGAGCGGCAAGGGATCACGTTGCAAGGCGTGCAGCATGATCCGATGCTGTATTCCTATCTCCTCGATCCGACATATTCCTCGCATCGTTTGGCCGATGTGGCCCTGCGCCGCTTCAACCTCAAACTCAGTGGGACGCTCCCCGAAGCGGCTGACATTACAGGTCGACTGGCATCAGCGTTGGGTCGCGAAGTCGAAGAAGCCGGATTGCTCAAGCTGTACGAAGAAATCGACCTCCCCCTGGTTCCTGTGCTGACGCGAATGGAACACGCTGGAGTGAAGATCGACCGAGCAACACTGACAGAAATGTCGTCGCGCCTGGAACGCGAGATCGATACCAAGGCGAAAGAGATTTACCAGCGCTCAGGGAGCGAGTTCAACATCAGCTCGCCAAAACAATTAGGCGACGTTCTCTTCAATAAGTTGAATCTGCCCAAACCGGTGAAATATGGCAAGGGAAAAACAATTTCGACCGCGGTTGACGTGCTCGAAGGATTGGCCGAGGAACACGATGTCCCACGCCTCGTGCTCGAATACCGGCAACTGACCAAGCTCAAATCAACCTACGTCGATGCGTTGCCCGCCCTGTTGAATCCCGCCAGCGGACGCCTTCACACTACCTTCGGCCAGACCGGAACGGCAACGGGAAGATTATCGTCGGCGAATCCCAATCTGCAGAACATTCCCATTCGCACCGAGCTAGGCCGCGAAATCCGCGCTGCATTTACCGCCGAACCGGGCCACGTTTTGCTCGCGGCGGATTATTCGCAGATCGAGTTACGGCTGCTGGCCCACTTCTCGAAAGACTCACTCCTGGTAGAAGCGTACCGTCGCGGTGATGACATCCATACGCTTACCGCTTCGCAGGTGTTTGGCGTGCCGCCGCTGATGGTCACGCCCGACCACCGCCGCCAGGCGAAAGTCGTGAACTTCGGAATCGTGTATGGATTGTCGGCGTTCGGGCTTTCGCAAACTCTGGGAATTGAACCAGCCGAAGCCAAGCAGTTCATCAACGCGTATTTCGAGCGGTACATCGGCGTCCGCGCATTCATTGACCGAACCTTGGACGAAGCCAGGCGTGAAGGCAAAGTCAAAACGCTGTTTGGACGCGTTCGCCCTATCCCCGACATCAACAGCAAAAACGCCAACCTCCGCGGATTCGCGGAGCGGACGGCTGTCAACACCCCATTGCAGGGCACGGCGGCGGATTTAATCAAGATTGCCATGATCCGCATCGACGCGGCGCTACGCGAGCGCGGACTAAAATCAAGAATGACGCTGCAGGTGCACGATGAGTTGGTCTTCGAAGTTCCAGAATCTGAAGTCGAAGTGATGCGAGCTCTAGTACGCGAGCAGATGGAAAAAGTTCATCCGCTAACCGTACCGCTCCTGGTGGAAATTGGAGTCGGTAGGAACTGGCGAGATCTCCAGTAATTTTTATCCCACGACAAACATGTCTTGGTCAACTAGGAACGCTCCCGATCTACTTCCCTTTCCGCGGCCTCTCTCAGCATTCTTCGGTCGCGTGAGCTCGCAATCCTTCGGGCCCGGATGATCCGTCGCAAACCAAACCAATAGAAGAAACCGCCAAGCGTCGCGATCACCGCGCGAAGCAGAAGCAGATTCCACACGGCGGCGACATTGGACAACAGCGTTGTCATAGACAGCAGCACTGCCAAGCTTCGCTTGGCGGACGGGCGAGTCGCCCGTCACCACACATCAAACCCCCAGCGCAGCCTGGATCGCGCCGGCAATGTTTCCCGCCAACTCGCGCATCTTTTCTTCCGATTCCGCTTCCACCATGACCCGGGCTAGCGCCTCCGTGCCGGAGTAGCGGACGACCACGCGCCCATTTCCATCGAGTTCACGTTCAGCCGCCTCAATCGTACGCTGGATTTCAGGCACCTGGACAAACGGTATCTTTTCGCGCACCCGAACATTCTGAATCGTCTGCGGAAAAACTTTGAGATCGCCGATCAACTCGGCCAGAGATGTGCCGCTTCGCGCCATGATTTCCATCACTCGCAAAGCGGTAAGCAGCCCATCGCCCGTAGTCGCTTCGCCGTCGCGGAAGATAATGTGCCCAGACTGCTCGCCGCCGAGAATCGAGCCGCTGTTAATCATCTCCTCGAGCACGTACTTGTCGCCAACGTTGGCCCGCAGCATGCTTATGCCTGCTTTGCGTAACGCGATTTCAAGACCCATGTTGGACATGGTAGTCGCAACAATCGAGGATCCGGCGAGCACGCCGCGGGATTGCATATCACGCGCGACCACCAGAAGAACGGCGTCACCATTCACCACCCGGCCATTCGCGTCGCTGAACAACACGCGATCGGCGTCCCCGTCGAAGGTCACGCCTACGTCGAATTGACCCTTCTTCTCATAGACCACCTTGGCCACCGCTTGTGGATGCAGCGCGCCACAA
>Ga0210383_10004790_pt1 | contig 11968 bp, 8 predicted proteins | sample IncBWC14OmetaG_FD_160072 | JGI IMG/M metagenome (GOLD analysis project Ga0210383, IMG submission 160072) | Forest soil microbial communities from Barre Woods Harvard Forest LTER site, Petersham, Massachusetts, United States - Inc-BW-C-14-O ...
AACCGGGCTGCTCCGTGCCTGGAGTGGTGGCGACGAGGACGCGCTAGCCAGAATCGTCAAGCTGGTGTATCCGGAGTTGCGCGACATCGCGCGTAAATGCTTGAGCCGAGAGCGCCCTGATCACACGATTCAGGTCACAGCACTTGTGCACGAAGCCTACCTTCGGCTCGTTGATGTTAAGCACATGCAATGGCAGGATCGAGCTCACTTTCTAGCCGTGGGAGCCAGGGTGATGCGTCGTGTACTCGTGGATTACGTCAGATCCCGAGACTGTGCCAAACGTGAAGGAGCCTTACACCGCACGCCGTTGAATGACGCCCTGCTTCTTTCATCGGAACCGGATCCTATGGTGATACGTCTGCATGAGGCTCTCGAGCGCCTGGCCGCGTTTGACTCACGCAAGGCGCAGGTGGTCGAGATGCGCTATTTCGGCGGACTTACCGCCGACGAGATCGCAGCGGTTCTTCACATATCGGCACAAAGCGTAAACCGCGACTGGAGCCTGGCCAAGTCGTGGCTGGTTCGGGAAATGAATCGCGAGGAACCGGATGGATCCCCATCGCTGGGCGGAAATTGAATCGGTCTATCAAGGCGCACGCGAGCGCGACCGTGCCGAGCGCCCCGCATGGCTTCAGCAAGCCTGTAGAGATGACCCCGATCTCCTTCGAGAGGTCGAATCGCTGCTAGCCTGCACCAACGCGAACCTCTCGAATTCAGATATGCGACAACAGGTGGACAGGCTTTGGGCGCAAGTCGCCGAGGATCAGGGCCCCAGCGTGGATACACAGGGCCACGCGGCAGCCGTTAATATGAGTATCCCCGTATCAGAGCCAGAAGCCACGGCTGCTTTACCCTCCACAATTGGTCGATATCGCGTTCTCCGTCTGCTTGGCGAAGGAGGCATGGGTGTCGTGTACGAGGCTGAACAGGAACAGCCCCGGCGCAGGGTGGCCCTCAAAGTTATCAAACCTGGTTTGGCAGATCCCAGATCGATCCGGCGTTTCGAGCACGAATCTTTGGCGCTTGGACGGCTGCAACATCCCGGCATTGCCCAGATATACGAAGCCGGCAGTGCGGAAACCGGATTTGGACCGCAACCATATTTCGCCATGGAGTTCATCGATGGCCAGCCGCTGCTCCAGTATGCCGAGGTACACCGGCTGAGCACACGCGAACGGCTCGAATTAATGGCCAGAGTCTGCGAGGCAGTTCAACACGCCCATCAGCGCGGCATTATCCATCGCGACCTCAAACCGGGCAATATCCTCGTGGATGAGACCGGACAGCCCAAGATTCTCGACTTCGGTGTGGCGCGAGCGACCGACAGCGATGCCCACGTGACGAATCAGACCGACCTGGGACAACTCGTGGGAACCCTCGCATACATGAGTCCTGAACAGGTGCTCGCAGATCCGATGGAACTGGATACGCGAAGCGATGTTTATGCGTTAGGAGTAATTTTGTACGAACTCCTCGCGGGACGGCCGCCCTACAAAATAAGCCGCAAGTTGCACGAAGCCGTACAAACGATTCGAGAAGAGGAGCCAACCGCGCTAAGCACCATCAATCGCGGATACCGTGGTGACATTGAAACCATCGTATGCAAGGCCCTCGAGAAAGATAAGACGCGGCGATATTCGTCGGCCGCGGAACTGGCGGCCGATATCCGGCGTTATCTTCACGACGAGCCGATTATGGCGCGTCCAGCGAGCACCATTTATCACTTACAAAAACTTGCGCGGCGCCACAAACCGCTGGTTTTTGGAGTTGCAGCGGTCTTTGTCGTGTTGACCGCGGGCATCATAGTCAGCGCGCGAGAAGCGGCGCGAGCGAATGCGGAAGCGGCAACTTCCCGGGCGATCAGCGATTTCCTGCAAAAAGATCTCCTGGCGCAGGCAAGCGCGGCTAACCAGGCAGGACCAGACACCAAACCCGATCCCGATCTAAAAGTGCGAACGGCTTTAGACCGTTCAGCGGCCCGGATCACGGGAAGATTCGACAAGCAGCCTGAGGTGGAGGCCGCCATTCGGGACACGATCGGGCAGACATATCTGGACCTCGGGCTGTATGCCGAGGCACGAACACAGCTGGAGCGCGCGCTGGATTTGCAGCGCCGCGTGTTGGGGCCGAAGAATCCGGAGACTCTAAGAACGATGAACCGCGTTGGATATTGTGCCTACCTTCAGGGCAAGAATCCTGAGGCGGAGTCAATTCTGAACAATACTCTGGATATCCAGCGCGGCGTATTGGGACCAGAGGATCTCGACACCTTGTCGTCAAGGAACTACCTGGCGAATGTCTATTGGGCGGAGGCCAAATATCCGCAGGCAGAGGCGCTCCATACCCAGAACCTGGAAATTCGGCGCCGCGTGCTGGGTCCCGAGCACCCCGACGCTTTGGCTTCCATGAACAACCTGGCAATCGTCTACGACGATCAGGGCAAGTACGCACAGGCAGAGGCGCTCTACATCCAGGCCCTGCAGATCCTGCGCCGTGTATTGGGCCCCGAGCATCCCAAGACTTTGATGTCCATGACAAATCTCGCAGTCGTCTACGACGAGGAGGGCAAGTACGCACAGGCCGAGGCACTCGACAACCGGACTCTGGAGATCCGGCGTCGCATACTGGGTCCCGAGCATTTTGACACCCTCATGTCCATGTCAAACCTGGCAGGCGTCTACTTGGCGCAAGGCAAGTACGTGCTGGCAGAGACACTCTACGGCCAGACGCTGGAGATGCAGCGACGCGTGTTGGGTCCCGAGCATTCGAATACTCTGGATTCGATGACAGACCTAGCGGCCACTTACGCAGCACAGGGCATGTCCGTGCAGGCAGAGCAACTGTTTAACCAGACTCTGGAAATCCGCCGGCTTGTGCTGGGTCCCGAGCATCCCGGCACTCTTAGCACTCTTGCGATGATCGCTTCCATGTACCAACGGGAGAGCCAGTATGCCAAGGCCGAGACGTATGCGGCGCAGGCGCTGGCGGGAAGACGCCATGCCCTGGGTTCGGATGATCCGGATGCGATGTCATCGGCGGAAGACTTGGCACTGGCCTATCTATCACAGAAGAAATTCGCCGAGGCTGAGCCCCTCTCGCGCGAGGCTCTGGAGTTCAATCAAAAAAAACAGCCGGATGATTGGCAACGAGGTCGGGCCGAGAGCTTGTTGGGAGCGTCCCTGGCTGGACAGAAGAAATATGCCGAAGCCGAACCCCTGCTACTTGAAGGTTATGGAGGAATGGTGGCACGGAAAGACCGGATCGCAGTTCCGGACTGGTACAACCTGGACCTTGCCCGCAACTGGCTTGTCGAACTTTATCAGGCATGGGGCAAACCGGCTAAAGTTGCCGAGTGGAGGAAGAACTCCCAGGCAAGCAGCATCGCTTCTCCAAACTTAGTGACTAGCTCGAAGTAGCTTTTATCTGAAGCCGCCCCCGAAACCGATTTACGCGCTTTCAACCTTTTTCGGGAAAGCTCCTGGCAGGTTTGTCGCTGCATCGGCTTTCTCGCCCGGATGCCCGGCCACGCGCCGTCGCCAGTCGTCAATCGCATTCCGAATGGCGGCCGGGGCGAGATTGCTGCACCGCATCTTGTATTCGGGAATACCGCCCAATGCTTCGGCCACGGCCTGCTCGGTGATCTGGTAAGCCTCGTCCACTGGTTTGCCCAGCACCATCTCGGTGGCCATCGATGAACAAGCGATGGCGACAGCGCATCCCATGCACTTGAATTTCACTTCCTGGATAAGGTCGTTCTCGATGCGCAGAGAAACCAGCACCGTGTCGCTATCGAGCGCGCTCTTTACGATTGCCTTGCCGGAAGGCTCAGCCACGCTCCCCACGTTCCGCGGATGCGCGTAATGGGCGCGGACCTGCTCGCTATACACGGCTCATACCCACATTTGAAGCGTCTGGCGACGAAAGCATATCCTCATTTTTATATGTTCTCTGATGTGTATCGCAAAGCGGCCGAACCCGCCTCCGAAGGCAAATCCTTGGTCTCACCTCGAAAGCGATTCCTCTTTGCTTAAAGGAGCAACTCATGTTTTCCGGCTTTCGATTGGTGGCCCTTTTGGCCCTTGCGCCCTGCGCCGCTGTCGCAACCGTCAGGGCGCAGAGTTTTTACCTGCATGACGGCGATCGCGTCACATTCTATGGCGACAGCATAACCGCTCAGCGCCTTTATACGCAGGACATCGAGTCTTTCGTCGACACGCGGTATCCGGCGCTAAATGTTTCGTTTCACAACGCAGGAGTTCCTGGAGACCGAGTGACGGGTGGATACGCCGGTGACGCGGCCACTCGGGTAACGCGCGATGTCGCGCCTTTCAGCCCTACCGTGCTGACGGTGATGCTGGGCATGAACGAGGGCGGTTATACCTCTTTCAGTCCCGACGTACTGCCGCCATTTATCTCGGGCTATTCGCAGCTGATCAAGCTGCTGCGCGTTGCAGCGCCGCAAGCGCGGATTACTTTGCTGGAAAACTCCCCTTACGACGAGGTGACGCATGGCACTGAGTTTGCAGGCTACATGGACACGACGGAGCGAATCGCGAAGAGCACGGGCGGCATCGCCGCGCGTGAAAGCCTTGAGGTGATCGACACTGCGACACCCATAAAACAGCTCCTGGTGTCTGCAGTCGCGGCCGAGCCGAAGCTTGCGTCGCTCCTGATACGGGATCGCATTCACCCCGGCGATGCTGCACACTGGGTCACTGCTGCGACGGTGATGAAAGCGTGGCACGTAGACCCGATCGTGAGCGCAGTGGACTTGAATGCCTTATCGGCGACAATCAAATCGGTCCAGCGCGCCTCGGTGACGGGACTCTCCGGAAATGCTTCAACGCTAAAGTGGGAACAAATAGACGACGCACTCCCATTGCCTCTGGACCTGAACGACACGCTGATGCTGATGGTCCTGCGGCTGACGGACCTGGCATCACTCGACCAGGAATTGCTGCGTGTGAACGGACTCAGGCCGGGAAAGTACAATCTTACGATCGATCATACTAAGACTCTTGGGCCCTTCTCGTCCGAGCTTCTTGCGGTTGGAATTAATCTTGCCTTGATGGATACTCCCATGCTCAACCAGGCAAGGGCCCTCAGTGGGGCGCTGGATAATCGGTCAAAGCTCGAACAGGCTGAGTTCTTCCTGCGTGTAGAAACGTCAGCCAAGGACAAAGAATGTGCCAGCAAAGCGCTTGCCGAGGGTGAGCAGGATTATACGCGGCAGGCTCGTGAAAACTTGAGGATCAAACCACATCAGTTTGAACTGACTCCCATAGAACCGCAGCAGTAAATCAGCGCGGGACTTCGATGGCAGGCAGCCGCTTGCTGTGCCATCGTATCGGGCGCGGACGATGTCGGGCGTGGAGTGGATGAGAATTCCGGGGAAGGTCACAAAGACTCGTTACAATAAAGCTTGCGCCCATGCCCTTCACGGAACAATATGATGTCGTCGTCGTCGGAGCCGGACATGCCGGCTGCGAAGCCGCCGTGGCTTCCGCGCGCATGGGCCTGCGCACCGCCCTCTTCACACTGAACCTCGATCTCATCGCGCAGATGTCCTGCAATCCGGCCATCGGCGGCATCGCCAAGGGCCATCTTGTGCGCGAAGTCGATGCCCTCGGCGGCATCATGGGCGAAGTCGCCGACGCCGTCGGCATCCAGTTCCGCCTGCTCAACACTTCGCGCGGCCCCGCCGTGTGGTCTCCTCGCGCGCAATGCGACAAGCAGCAGTACCGCATTAAAATGCGCGAAGTCCTCGAGTCGCAGCCCAATCTCTACATCAAGCAGGCCGAAGTCGTGGACGTTATCTCAGACGAAACTCGTTCGCGTATCACCGGCGTCAAGCTCCGCGACGGACGCACCGTACTCGCCCTCGCCACAGTCATCACCACTGGAACCTTCCTCAACGGCCTCATCCACTGCGGAGAAGAACATTATCCAGCTGGACGCAGCGGTGAGCCGCCGGCCATCCTGCTCGGCGAAGCCCTCAAGCGCCTCGGCCTGCGCGGCTGCCGGCTCAAGACCGGAACCCCTCCGCGCCTCGATGGACGCACGATCGACTGGAGCAAGTTCGAAGAACAGCCCGGCGACACCGACCCAACGCCTTTCAGCTTCCGCACGCGCGAAATTCCGCAGCGGCAGATTTCCTGCCACATCGCCACCACTACGCCGGAGACGCTCCGGATCATCCGCGAAAACGTCTTGCGCTCGCCCATGTACACCGGGCAGATCCAGGCCATCGGTCCGCGCTACTGCCCGTCGATCGAAGACAAGGTCGTCAAGTTTCCCGACAAGGAGCAGCACCAGTTCTTCCTCGAGCCCGAGGGTCTGAACACCCATGAGGTGTATGTGAACGGCATGTCCACTTCGCTGCCCATGGAAGTGCAGGCGGAGATTGTCCGCTCCATACCTGGCCTTGAGAATGCCGAGATGCTCCGGCCCGGCTACGCCATCGAGTACGACGCTATCGACCCCACCGAGCTCGACCGCTCCCTGCGCGTCAAGAAGTTCACCGGGCTCTATCTCGCAGGCCAGATCAACGGTACCTCGGGATACGAAGAAGCCGCGTGCCAGGGAATCATGGCCGGCATCAATGCCGCGCTAGCCGTGCAGGGCTGCGCACCATTCAACCTCGACCGCAGCGAAGCCTACACTGGCATCCTGATCGACGACCTCATCAGCAAGGGGACGAACGAGCCTTACCGCATGTTCACTTCACGCGCTGAGTTCCGCCTGCATCTGCGCATCGACAACGCCGATCGCCGGCTCACACCGCACGGTCGCCGCCTCGGCCTCATCGGTGATGAGGCCTGGAGCGATTACGAAGCCAAGCAGGCGCGCGCCGTCGCGCTCGAAAAGCTGCTGGCCACGCGCAAGGCGAATCCTGGGCGTATCGAGGAGCTGTTTCCGGGCGCGGCTCTCGGCAACGTTGCCGGACAGACCTATGCGCAGATCCTCAAGCGCCCCGAGGTCACCATCGAAGCGCTGTGGCCCGCTCTACGCGAAGAGCTGGCCAGGCTGGAGGACCAGACTCTTTTTGTGCAGTGGCTTAACCCAGAGCCGATTCGTTCCGCGCAGCGCAACGAACTCAAGTCTGTCGAAACCGAAATCAAATACTCCGGCTATCTCGACCAGCAGAAGAAGTCGATTGAAAAGCTGAAGCGCGCCGAAGACCGCATCATTCCCGCTTCTTTCAATTACTCCACCGTCAGCGGGCTCTCCCGCGAAATACAGGAGAAGCTCACGCGCGTCCGCCCTTCCACGATCGGACAAGCCAGCCGCATCCCCGGCATCACACCTGCGGCCCTCTCGCTCATCAACATCTACATCGAAATTCAGGTGAAGCGTCTCGCCGCATCGACGCGTTGAATCTTTCCTGCCCTGCGCGATTTCAGGACCGGCGGCCGTCAGAGAATCCGATCCGCTGACGAACTGCACCTGAGCAGGACCGTTGTGCGCAAGGACAATGTACGCTACAGTTCTCTTCGCAGGCCAGAAGCGAACCTCGGCAGGAAGTTACGGCGGCCTCGGATTTTGCAGATATCACTTGCTGGTGGGATTCCCCGTGAATTCCTCGCAAGAGTGGCTCTCGCTAATCCCGGTCTTCCCACTATGATCTTCTGTCATGAACTCAGCGCAGCCCTTCTCTCCGGTTTACCGGGATCGCGTCTCTGCTCGGGTGATCGAGTGGGCGACTGCCGACCAACGCATTGTTGGCGGCGCGGTCGTCGGCTCCATGGCCACCGGTCCTGGCGATCGTTGGTCCGACCTCGATTTGATCTTCGCGGTCGCTGCTGGCAGTTCTGTCTCTCAGGTTCTCGAAGAGTGGACCACCAAGTTAGCTGGAACATTCTCCGCCATCAAGCTCTTTGACCTCCTTGTAGGTCAATCCATCTACCGTGTCTTCCTTCTCCCTGGTTGTCTTCAGTTGGACCTTTCCTTCACTCCAGCCCACGAATTTGGTGCAATCGGCCCTCAATTCAAGCTGCTCTTTGGAGAGGCCGTCCAAAAACCGTTTTCCCCGCTGCCCCGAGCCGAAGACCTCTTCGGCTACGCCGTTCATCACTTGCTCCGTGCTCGGCTTTGTATTGAGCGCGGGCGACTGCTTCAAGCCGAATATTGGGTCAGTTCAGCCCGCGACTATGCCCTCAATCTCGCATGCCTTCAGCGCGACCTCTCACCCTCACATGGTCGCGGCTTCGACCAACTCCCGCTGGGCATCCGCGATCGAGTGCCTGCTGCTTTAGTCCGCTCGCTCGACAGAGACTCGCTTCTCGCCGCTCTCACCGCGACCGTGGAAATCCTTCTTTGCCAAAGCTCCTCTGTTCCCGAAATTGCTGCCACCATTGAACCAGAACTCCGTACGCTAACCGAATGGTGGACCACCTAGATAAGCCCTCCATGTTCCCAAGTATCCTGCGCGTCGGATGATGCCTCTGCTGAACCAACTCTCTCGTGCGTGCCTCTATACTCGGAGTTGAGAAGCCGAACATTGATACGCTGGAGCGTAAGACGCTGATGAAGTTGCGCATCGCACTGATAACCCTTTGTCTCGTCGCACCCGCTTCGCTGCGTTCTGCCCAACCATCGTCCGTGCTTCCGCCGGACCAGGCCGCTCAGGAAACCGCCACTTTTCTCAGGGATCTCGTCCGCATCGACACGCAGGACCCGCCCGGCAACGAGTCGAAGGTGGCTCTCTATATCGCTGCCATATTCAGGCGAGAAGGCATTCCCTGCGAGATCCTCGAGCCTGTCCCGGGGCGCGCCAGCATCGTCGCGCGGCTCAGAGGAACCGGTGCAAAACAGCCCCTGCTGCTGCTTGCGCACGAGGACGTTGTCCCGGTTGACCGCGCGCACTGGACCGTCGACCCCTTCGCGGCTGAGATCAAAAGCGGGACACTCTACGGCCGCGGAGCCTCCGACGATAAAGGTCCCCTCGCCGCACATATCGAAACCATGCTGCAACTGCATCGCAGCGGGCGGCGGCTCTCCCGCGACGTCATCTTCCTCGCAGAGGCCAGCGAAGAAACCGACTCGACTGCCGGAATGCACACCATCGTCGATCGCTACTGGGACAAAATTGCCTGCGAGTTTGCCCTCAATGAGGGCGGCTCCGCGGAGGTCAAAGACGGCAGGATCGCTTACTTCGGCGTGGCGACAGGAGAAAAGCTGCCCCGCGGCGTGCGCCTCGTGGCGACAGGCCAGAGCGGTCATGCATCCATTCCCGTGCTCGATAACCCCATCACCCATCTGGCGCAGGCCGTGACACGACTCGGCACCTGGGAGACCCCAACGCGTCTGAACGACACCACGCGCGAGTTCTTCTCACGGCTGGCGAGCATTGCGCCGCCGGATCAGGCTGCGCTCTTCCGCAGCCTCGAAGATCCCGCCACCGAGCGAATCCTTCATGAAAAATGGCCGCTGTTCTATTCCATGCTGCACACCACGGTGGTTCCGACTGTTCTGAAAGGCGGGTTCAAGTCAAACGTGATCCCGGCTGAAGCCGAGGCACAGATCGACATCCGTGCGTTGCCGGATGAGAACATTGCGGCTTTCTACGCGCAGATGGCAAAGATCATCGACGACCCTTCAGTGACGATCGTGCCGCCGGATCTGACCAATAACATGCCCGCGGCGCCCTCCAGCTCTCTGCATACCGCCATGTTTGCCGCATTGGAGGCCTCGCAGCAAAAGCTTCTGCCGGGCGCCATCACCATACCCACGATGAGCACAGGCGCCACGGACTCGGCGTTTCTTCGCGCGAAGGGGGTCGACGCCTACGGTATCCGCATACCCCGCACGTTTGCGGAGAACGAGGGAGTGCACGGCAATGATGAACGAATTGAGCTGCAATATCTCGCTCTCTACCAGCGCCTCGTGCAGGAGGCGATCGAGCAGGTCAGCCAATGACCTCGAGGCCACGACAGTCGTTGGGAGTTGATTATCGGCAAGCTTACCGATTTGACTCCTAATGCCTTAGCGCCAAGCCGTGTCTTAGCGCCGATCCGGATGGTTGGGGTCGGTGAACTCCATCAACTCGATGGGTGCACCGTTTTCGACGATAAACGCGACGCGCACGCCATGGGATGGGCTGTTCGGCGCAATCAGAATTTCTCGGCCTACCAGTTCGGAGGCAAGGTCACTCACCTCAAAAGCAACATGCGGCACTTGCCTGACCAAGTCGGGAATAGGCGCGTCCGCTTCGAAGCGCATCCATTCCACGCCGTACTCGCTGTTTTCGTGTCCGACAATAAAGATCTTTAGATGCTTGATGTGGCGCTCTCCCGGCCTTGATTGGGTGGTAGGAATTCCAATGTGGTGATATCGACGCACCTTTCGCCTCTGTTCCAAAACATCAGAATTCTACGCTCAGCGCGGCGTTCTTCGTGGTGCGCACCAAGGCGAACCTGCTGCTCCAGCGGCGCTACTCGCGTCCGGCAGACAAGAGCTCCAGTACCGGGCGAGCAATCCAACGAATTGTTCCATGACGCCTGCAGGTCATGCTCGCGGACCTCGAGTATCCATCTGCGTTGTTGCCGGTGAGTGCAATCGTCGAGGTACTCGATGAGTGCACCGGCCTGTGAATCAGTTTCCGGAACGACCACCGCTCCAACGACCGCAATACGCCGTGGCGAGTCGCTCTTCAGCAGTGACAGACCGGCCACTATTGGCCAGTTTCTTCGATCATTTTTCGTACCGCAGCAATGACTAGCTCCGGCCGCTCCCATTGAAGCCAGTGTCCCGTGCCCGGCACCTGAGTGTGAGATCCGTGCTCACTGCGCTCTGCCCACGCATCCCGTTCGAGCAGCTCTTCAGGCGTTGCGTTGCCGGCAGAGACGATAGCTACGGGAATCCCTGTAGGCACCCTCATCTCCGACGCCGCTGCCGCAGAAGCGGGCAGTGCCGCGAGGTATTCAGACATGGCCTGAAATGCTTTGGCGCGGCTCCAATGCGCGCGCACGGTGGATTGAACTTCGTGCGGCAGCTTCGCGACCTCGCTCACAAGCCTTTCCATGAGGCCCCTCCCCTGCCGGGCAGTGGCCTGCCCTATATGCCTGGGAATCCAGCTGCCACCCGCGTGCAGAATACTCAAAGCCGCACGGACTAAACCCACTCGCGCCAGGACCGCGCCACGTCGGGAAAGCTTTACGCCGGACGCGATCTGTTCTGCATTTGATCTTGTGCCGCTACTCCAATGAGCGAGCGATACGGGATCGACGAGGACCAATCCGACCACACGCTCCGGATGCGCATGGGCAAAGGCGCTGATGAGCAAACCGCCGAAAGAGTGACCGACGAGAAGGAAGGGGGCATCGAGCCCCGCCTTGCGGAGGAGCGCGTCCAGCTCATCGATCATTTGTTGAAGCGTAGGCGGACATGATTGATTCGGCCGGGAGCCGCTCCAGCCCAGCCCCGCACGATCATAACTGCATACGCTGGTAAACTCCGCCAGACGTGGCTGGATCAGTGACCAGCTGAGGGAGCTTGCCGCGATGCCCGCCTCAAGTAGCACCACCGGCTTGCCGGTGCCGCGTTGATTGAGATGAAGCTTGCAGGGACCGATATCGATCATGCGGCCGGGCGGAGGATATCTTTTCTTGTCGCGGCGATTCCCCAGAACCTGATACACCACTCCCAAGGCTGGCAGCAAGGACAGAAGGAGCAGCAGAAATAGCGGCAGAATCACGGTGACGGTACAGCATCTCTCTCCCGCTGATCAGGCAGCCTGCCGGGAGATCCAGTAGCGGTTGTGAGTAAACAAGGCCGCTGCGCAGACGTATGCGCTCCTATCCTATCGGAAGAGTATCTCTTCGGTCTCCGATACCGAATGGTATCGAAAAATGAGAGCTTCGATGTGCTCTTCGTAGGGTTGGTGACCGTACGAAGGGGATCCCCTACCTCATCCAGACTTTTCAGAAGCTGCGGCATCCCTATAAGCGCCTGCGAATTGCTGCCTTCC
>Ga0210383_10004791_pt1 | contig 11962 bp, 9 predicted proteins | sample IncBWC14OmetaG_FD_160072 | JGI IMG/M metagenome (GOLD analysis project Ga0210383, IMG submission 160072) | Forest soil microbial communities from Barre Woods Harvard Forest LTER site, Petersham, Massachusetts, United States - Inc-BW-C-14-O ...
CTAACGCGTGGATGTGGTTGGGAATCGTCGCGCTCGAAAAAGGAGATGGAGACGAAGCCGTTCAGGCCCTCGACCAGGCCGCGAAACTTGCTCCTGAAAACGTGGATATTCTCTATCACCGCGGCCGCGCACATCTTTTTGTCTCTAACGACAGTTACGCCCGGATGTTCAAAGCCGACCCGAAATCGTGGCGCGTCCGCGAGCTCCTGGCGGAAGCCAGCGCTGGAGCCGAGCGTCACATGGACGCCATAGCGGAATATGAGGCGGCCATCAAACTGGCTCCCAACGAACCCCGGTTGCATGAAGAGCTAGGCACGGAATATCGCCTGGCGGGCAAGTTGCCGGAAGCTGAGCAGGCCTATCTTAGAGAACTCGAGATCGATCCAGAGAACATCTCTGCGCAATACAAACTGGGTGTCATTGCCATAGAGAGCGGCGATCCCTTGAGAGGGAAATCATTAATCGAAGGCGCGGTGCGCGTGAAGCCGGACCTGCAACATTCAGACTACAACCTGGCCAGGGCCGAAATGCTTCTCGGAAATGACGCCGCTGCCGCCGGGCATTTGGAGCACGCCACTTCCGCTGCCGGATCGGACCCTGAGGTCGTCGAGCAGTCCTGGTACCAACTAGGAATCGTCTACCGGCGACTCCATCGAACGGAGGAAGCACAAAAAGCCATGGCGACATTCCGAAAGCTCAAGGACGAGGAGGCCGAGAACTCACAAAAAGCGCTGAAGCGATTCCAAACCCAACAGAATCCCGCTACTGTGCAACCTCCTCCCTCGCCGCAGAATCCGCGGTAGATTGGGCAATCATGAGGCATCTAGAAAAGTGAAGCGTACCGGCAATTTCGCGCTATGCGTATCGGTATTCTCCGTCATCCTGGGGTTTCTAGTAATCGGGCTCGCCTCCTTGACGGGAGTTGCCGCCTCAAAGGCCCAAGGAAGGAATGCAATCCGCATTCACGTCGTTGAATCCTCGGAAGAGTTGCACGAATCGCTGCAAGACAAACCCACACTTCACTTTGAGTCGTCCCGTCTCGAGGGACTCACCATTATCGTGGACGATGCGAAAAAGTATCAGCAGATCGATGGCTTCGGCGCCTCGCTCACCGATTCCTCTGCTTGGCTGATTTCGCAAAAGCTTACAATTGCGAAACGACGCGAGCTCTTGAAATTGCTCTTTGACCCGAAAAAAGGAATCGGCTTGAGCTTGCTGCGTCAACCCATGGGCGCGAGCGACTTTGCCCGCAAGGACTACACGTACGACGACATGCCCCTGGGGCAAGTGGATCCGGAGATGAAGCACTTCTCCATTGATCACGATCGCGAGCAGATTATTCCTCTTCTCCGCGAAGCTCTTGCTCTCAACCCTAATCTCAAAATCATCGGGTCGCCTTGGAGCCCACCGGGCTGGATGAAAACCTCGGGATCCATGATCCAGGGAACACTCCTGCCCTCGTCTTATAACCCCCTCGCCAAATACTTTGTTCGCTACGTTCAGGCGTATGAGGCAGCTGGTGTGCCCATCTACGCTGTAACAGTGCAAAATGAGCCACTCAACATTCCTGTCGATTATCCCGGAATGGGAATGAGTGCCGAAGAGCAGGCAAATTTTATTCGAGACGATCTGGGACCGGCGTTCCGTGCGGCAGGAGTCAAAGCCAAGATCCTAACCTTCGACCACAATTGGGATTTGATCGATTTTCCGATCAAGGTGTTGAGCGACAAACAAGCCGCGAGTTTCGTTCCAGGCATTGCCATTCATTGCTACGGAGGCAACCCCACAGCGCAGACCGAACTCCACAATCGATTTCCCGACAAGGAGATTTGGCTGACGGAATGTTCTGGCGGCGAGTGGCAGAAAGGAAGATTGCTCGAGGAGCAGGTCCGGTTGGTCATCTCCACCATGCGGAATTGGGCAAAGGGGGTAGTCTTATGGAATCTCGCGTTAAACCAGAATCACGAGCCTTTTCTGGGCGGCTGCAAGACCTGCCGCGCCGTCGTTACCATTGATGATGCCGTCACGCCTTCGCGAATCATCCCTACCGTGGATCTTCTCGCGCTCGGACAAGCCAGCAAGTTTGTCACGTCGGGAGCTTTTCGAATCGAATCGAGCACCTTTGAGCAGGAGCGGCTGGAATCGGTGGCGTTTCGTAATCCAGATGGCTCGATCGTTTTGATTGTGTTGAACGGAAGTAACTCAACCGTCAACTTCAATTTGAACTGGAAGAATAGGTATGCGAGCTACCATCTTGATCCCGCCGCCGTTGCCACGTTTCGCTGGTCTTTGCCAACGAAGACGCACTAATAAGAAACGAGTCCGCGTAAAATGCCCGCGTCGAGAGCGCGGTAGTTGAGGGGGGAACATGGCTGGATAGGGAAACCGGCCGCTTTCTTTGTGTTCGCCGCACTAGAGGTCGTCAAAATCCCACTCGAGATGGTCGTCTGTGATTGTTCCTCGGCCCCCGTCAACGTCTCAGAAGCGACAAAGACAATCGCAAGAAGAGCTGTTAAAAGGCGGAATGCAGAATTCCCAGGTTGGGCCAGATTCTCGAGAGAGAGCGCCTCACCGTTCGACGATCCCTTTTCCTTCGACAACCATGTAGATGCGGTCCACTCCGGGCAAGTTGATTTGTTCCTGTACTCCGCTGGGCCAATGGATTTCGACCTTGTCTTCCTTGGTGGCAGTTCCCAAACCAAAATGCAATCGTTGATCGGAGCTCGAGGCGTAGCTTCCACCGCTAAACACATCCCCGCGTTGACGAAATCCACCAGCCGCGACAAAGGCCTTCGCTCCAATCGCGTCGCGTGGACTTTTCGGACCACCAACCAATTTCAGAGTTACCCAGTGGTTTGAATTGTTCACGACGTTTCTGAGCAGAGTTGGCGTTGAATCCACACTATTGATCACGACGTCTATGTGACCGTCGTTGAATAAATCTCCGAACGCGGCTCCCCGTCCGGTAATCACCACTGCGAGGCCACTGCCTGTGGCCGGCGGAACTTCCTGGAATTTCATCCCATTCAGGTTTCGCAATAGCAGTGGTCTTTGCGCCCAGGTCGTGCCCCAATCCTGCTTGTCTACTCCGGGATACACGTGGCCATTGGCCACGAAGAGATCAAGCAGGCCGTCGTTGTCGTAGTCCAGAAAGCCGGTGCCCCACCCCAGGAATGGAACGGTCAGATTCGCGATGCCTGCTCGAAAAGAAACATCCGAAAAACTAGCATCGCCATCATTGCGATAGAGCGTGTTGTAATCATCTGAAAAATTTGTGATGTAGAAGTCAATCTTCCCATCGCGGTTGTAATCACCTACCGCTATGCCCATGGAAGCCTGCTCGCGTCCCTCATCGTTTAGGGCAAAGCCGGATATGTAGCTCACATCTTGAAAGGTACCGTCATGTTTGTTCAGATAGAGGTACCTCGGCACGGAATCGTTGGCCACTGCAAGATCAAGCCACCCGTCGTCATCCACGTCAACGAACACCGAAGAGAATCCATAGTAGCCCTTTGTGTCGGCGACTCCCGCTTTGATACTGACATCAGAGAAGGTTCCGTCGCCGTTGTTGTGGAACAGGTGATCGCCCTCGCCTGGTAAGCCGCGCGGTCCGCACATGACTTCGATTCCACGGAACTGGCAGTATCCGGGCGGCAAGCCGCCTTGCCCGGAAATCGGAGGATGCTCCGGATCAAATTTTGCGTAGCCCGGAACGAATAGGTCAAGCAATCCATCGCGGTCGTAGTCACCCCAGGTTGCCCCCGCTGACCAGCCGCCCAGCGTTACACCGGCTTTCTCCGCGACGTCCGTGAATGTGCCGTCATGATTGTTGTGGTACAGGCGATTCTTGCCAAAATTTGAGACGTAGATGTCCGGCCAGCCATCGTTGTCATAATCACCGACGGCCACTCCAAACCCCCAGCGCTCGTTGGCCACCCCGGCCTTGTCGGTTACGTCTGAAAACGTGCCGTCGTGATTGTTGTGCAAGAGCATCGCACGCGGGGCCGCCTCCTTGCCTTTCAGTGCTGGAAAGGTTGAGCCATTCAGCAAATAAATGTCCAGCCAGCCGTCGTTGTCGTAATCCAGCAGAGCAACACCTGAACCGGGTGTCTCCAATATGGTCCTCTTCTCCGGTTCTCCGGAGCGGTGATGAAACTTGTCGAGCCCCGCGGCACGGGTGATGTCCGCGAAGACTACGGGAGCGCCATCGACGAAGCCCCCGGCGGTAATTGGCCGCGAAAGCGCGTCTTTTACAGGGGCATGCGCAGCGCCCGTACTCATACCACTCTGCCGTCCCTGGTCGGCCTGTTTTTCCGTGGGGTTTTGCTGGGCCACCCCAGGGGGCAGGAGCAAAATCACACAAAGGGCTTGTGCTGCGATTGCGCGGAAGAGGTTCACAGGTTGGCTGGAAGGCGAGGATGGCATCATGCCCCGATTGGGTCGTAACCCAACTGGCATCTTCGCACAGAGTGGGCGAACAGGTCTAACCAACGGGGAGGAAGATATCGCGTCATATCGAGGATTCGCATTTTGACTTCAATCCAAGAAAAAAGGCTTCCGAATAGACCGTGCCTACTGAAGATCTACGGCGCGAACGTCTTTGAAATCAATGACATTCAAGAGTCATGATGTCCGCGTCAGGCTTAACTCGTTTCCCGGCCACGGGTCAGATGCGGGTGCACGGCTTGGACCAGTGAAGCCGAAAATTGCCGGCCAAACTGTTTGATCCTAAAGCGTTTACGCGCGAATCAAGGTGCAAACAGACTTGGCCGGTAATTCTTGTACTTATCGGGAGTTAGCCCGCCACTGTCAGGGCCTATAACTGACGGAAAAGGGATTTCTCAACGGCTATCCTCTCACTGCGATTCTTTAGAAACCCTGACGTTGACTGCCGATACTCTGCCGAGTCGCTCTGTTCCGAACTGATGTTTTGCTCTCGTAGGGGAGCAGCATGCTGCTCCCCATTTCCACGCTACTGTTTGCGGTTCTCGGCCGTATAGTGGGCTTGCAGGTACAGAATGATTTTCTGCGTGTTGTCCTCAGGAATCCCTGCACCGAAGGTTTTGTTCATCTTGTTCACCTCGGCTTCCCATGTCGCGGCAGGGAGTGGCGGCTGCATGGTGATGTAGCGCGGGCTGTGGCAGGTGTTGCAGTAAATTTGGACGTCTTGAAGGCCATCCCCCTGGGTGAGTTCTCCAGCAGGCACGGGGTACGCTGACACCTGGTAATTCGAATCCGGCGAAAGCTCGATCCGCGCCACCTGCCGCACGCTTCCGAGTTCCGCTGGAGAGTAGTAGCCTTTTTTCAAGTCGGCGTAAACGACGCTCGCCACCGTCGTCAAGCCGCACAGCACAAGAAAAATCGCTCGGATTCTGTTTTTCATGGCAGTTCTCCCTAGCTCGCATTTCCCACAACGATTTCCTGACGCTCGATCCGGTTCCAGAGGTACCCTCCTGGATTCCAGACCGGTTCGTCGGGCTGCGTGTTGCCTTTTTCATCCGTAGCGCGCACTGCCAGCGTATAGATCCGTGGAGACTTTGCGGTCCAGGACATTTCCCAAGTGCGAAAAGAGTACGCGCCATGGTCCTCTCCGACTCTCGCCGCCACCCAGCTCTGTCCGCCGTCATCCGAAACTTCCACGCGGTTCACGTGGCCAAATCCGCTGAAGGCAATACCCTGCAGCGTGATGTTCATTCCCGCAGGAATCTTCGAAGATCCGTCGGGCGAGATAAGGAAAGATCGCACAGGGAACCTCTCGATCGGAACTGTTTTTACCTTGCCTGCCTTCACATCCTCAGGAGTGGTGTTCCCACGCGGCGTATCCGGTACGCGGTATCCGGTCTTCATCCAGAAATTTTCGTCCGGCGCGTTGAGGACGCGAATCCACGTTAGGCATTTGGTCCAGTAGGTTGCAAAATAGCCGGGAACAACCAGCCGCACTGGAAATCCATTAAGCATCGGAAGCGGCTCGCCGTTCATCAGATACGCGACAACGCATTCATCCAAGACAGCATTCCCAAGGTCGAGCGACTTGAGAAAAAGATTCGAGCCGAGACCCTTTGGCCCCTGTCCCGTTTCAAGACCCTGAAACTGCACCAGCAAAGAGCCGCTCTTTAGACCGGCCATATCGAGAAGCTCGCGCAGCCGCACTCCGGTCCACATCGCGTTCCCCATCGCGCCATTGCCCCATTGACCGCCGGGCACCCGTGGTTGCAGCCGACTGCGGCTGTTGCCTGAGCACTGATTTACCGCGGCGACTGAAACTGGTTTGAACTTCTGCATCAGCTCGGGAAGGCTCAGCGCAATCGGTTTGTTGACGTTCCCCTCGATCTGCAGCTTCCAGTTTTTTAGATCAACAGCATTCGGGATACCTTCGAGATGCCAGCGCACATAAAAAGCTTCGGTGGGCGTGAAGGCCGTGCGGAAATAATGGCGTGGCGTTTCGAGCTGAACGGGCCGGTCCGTCAGCAGAATCAAAGGAACTTTTTGGGGCTCGGTCACATAGGGACCGACGGAATTCCAGTGCGAATTTGCCCCGGGCCCGGTGAAAGTCTCAATCGCTTTTCCCTGAGCCGGCTCCTGAGCCATCGTCGCGTCCGGTGCTAGCCATCGACTGACGGCGATTCCACCACTCGCCACTCCCAAAATCCTCAGCAGATCTCGCCGAGAAAAACATCGCTCTGTGACATTCATAGAGCACCCTCCGACTTGCGGACTATTGCCTATGGCGGTGGGGAGGCATCACCTACTCTTGATTAACCTTCCCGGGTCGCCGCCCTGTATAAGGAAAGGAAAAAGCCCGCTACACACAGGGCCCTTCCTTACCCGGAATTTCCGATTTCAGCTTCGTCTTTTCGTCAAAGGATGGGCCAGCCGCCTTCTCGTGTCAATCTCAGATCGCCATGGTCGAGGTTGGGTGGCAAGCGCGAGCCTCTCCAAAACCAGGCGCACCTGTCAAATGAGGGACATACGAGGAGTGTCGCGTAACAAGTTACATGGACGACATTCGGCCGTAAAGAAGTTTAGAGGAGGACAGGTCCCTGGATCGAGTAAGGTTCGCCTTTTGACGGGATGCAGGGGATTATCTCGCGCTGGCCCAGGGCGGCTCGGAACCAGTCGGCGTCGTAGCCTTTGTCACCGAGCAGGACCTTGGCCTTCGGGAAGGCGTCGATCATAAATGACCGGCGTATTGTCCAGCTAACCGACGCGTGCGACTACCCCACCGATAGGGCGCCCCTTTCACGGGAGCTCGCGAACTGGCACTCCCGCGAGCATCGACAACTCTCTCGCATCGAATTGGAACCCGCCGAGATGGATCGTTCCCGTGTGTTTCATGTAGGGTCGCAGCGCGGCGAGGAGGTTCTTCAGCCACGGCGGCACTGGTGCCGCTGCGCGGTGTCGATTCGGAGCGGGCTGGCGGCCCGCGCTCGGCTGGGGCGGACCAAGGGCGTTTATAATGTTTACGTTGGTGAGGCTATAGAGCGTTGGCTTCTTCACCACAATCTCGCTTACCGACGGTGTCGATGACTCCCTGCCTGCACTGCCGCCGGTCGGCGATGATAACCCTCTCCCCACGCCCCATTGAAAGGAATTAACTTCGACCCACTGCAACTGACCGGTACTTACCACTTCACCTGAAATCGAACCATACTGCATGTAAATGGGCATACTCGACTCCTTTGCCATTGCACTCGGCCGGGAGCTTTCTGCTCAGGCTCACGCTCCGGTCCCGTGCAATATACATCGATTGCAATGCGCGCCGAAGTCAATTTCGCGCCTCCGCTGACTGGTGCCATTGCTGCATGTGCATGTGAACTCCCTCCAACTCCCAACAAGACGCATTACCGGTGATGTGAAGTAGCATTTCACTTTGCCAATCACCGCATTAGTCAGGACTTAGCCAGCTTAGCTCGCCCGTCTCGTATGTCTTTGTGGAGTTGCCTGAGTTATGCTTCTCGTTCTATGAGGGCACCCAAGATGAAGCGAAATTCCACGAACACCTCTGCCGGAGATACGGGAACACAACGAGAATACAGTCGAACTTCCTCACTGATCACCGTCGCAAGAATCATCCTCTTTTCATTTCTCTCGCTCAGAACGGAGAGATTCCTCTGCGGATTGTTGCTCTTCGCATTAGCTCAGGGCATATCCGTGGCGCAATCCAAGCCTGAGGAAGTTGTGTTTCCAATCGGCGGACGTGAGTTGCACGGGTTTATTTGGAAGCCCGAGGGTACTGGCCCTTTTCCGGCAATCGTGTGGAATCATGGCAGCGAGAAATTGCCGGGCTCGCAACCAGCCCTAGCCAAGTTCTACACCGCGCATTCCTACGTCTTCTTTGTTCCGCATCGCCGAGGGCAAGGCCGTTCGCAAGGTGATTACATTCAGGACCTGGTCGCCCAGGCACCTCCGGGTGAACGTGCTCGGCGCATGGTCGAGCTTCAGCAAGCCGAAGTCGACGATGTGATTGCCGCTCTGAATTATCTGAGGTCTCAGCCCTTCGTTGACCCTGCCCGCATCGTCATGTCAGGGTGCTCTTTCGGTGGCATCCAAACTCTGCTTGCTGGCGAGCGTGACTTGGGCGTAAAGGCGCTCGTGCCGTTCGCTCCGGGTGCAATGTCATGGGAGCAGAATGTGCCGCTTCAAGATCGCCTAGTTCGGGCAGTGGATCTTGCCAAGGCACCTGTCTTTCTGATCCAGGCAGAGAACGATTACAGCCTGGCTCCAAGCCGGGCCTTGAGCAAGGAAGCAAACAAAAAGAAGAAGGACTTTCAATCAAAGATCTATCCAGCTTTCGGCAGCACGCATCAGGAAGGACACTGGGGATTTTGTTCCTCGGCAACCGATGTCTGGGGAAACGACGTATTGGCCTTTCTTGAGACGCAGCTGAAGGCGTCCCACTAAGATTTCGGCGAGTGCATGGCGTAGCGTACGCCAGTTGTCCGTTTTACGGCGTTTTAGCAGGCATCTACACGCGTTGCGCTGTGTCCTTTCGCCGATAACCAATCGGGCGCAAAAACAAAAACAAAAACCGTGCGAAAGCCAGCGGCAATTCCGCGTGAGCCCGCGTCTATAGCGCGTGCGCTGCTCGCGGAGCGTGGCCGCGAGAAACTGCGCGCAAGAAAAACAGAGCCAGCGGTCAGGCGCTAGTCTCGATAGAAGAGGACAGAAACCAGAACAGTTGTGAACAAACCTATACCAGCTATTTTCCTATTTTCCCTTCGTTTTGGCGCCCCAAGTCATTTCTCTGTTTTCTCATACAAGGCTTCAAAGAACTTTGTTTGCACCCGAGCAATACGGCTGAAGACTCGGTCCCAACTGCTAGGAATGGCGTAGTCTCTCTCAGTCAGGGTGGCCTTCAAATAACAGCCTACCTTTTTTCATTGTTTAAAATGAAAGTGGTCATTCTTTTTAAACTTTATCAAAGAGTTTAAAATAATAATCACTCTGATCTTTACGCTTTTCGCGCAGTGAATGCCAATTGTGTGAAATGCTGACAGGATGTTGACTATCGGTGATGAAAGAGAAAAGGCCTCTCGTCCAGCGCTCGTACTCGGTGTTACAACCCAGCTCGACATGTTCAACGGCGGGGACCGGCTAAAATTGATCAAGCAGCTTGAGGTGGAAGATCGCACGGATATTGCGGATATGCGGACCGCGGGAACGGGGCAACCGTCCCCCGGCGGGCATTCCCCCGCAAATGGGCGGCGGACCGAGACCTAGGATCACGGCACCCGAGCAGGCACGAAGTTTCGTGGACGCCCGGATTGCCGAAGGCTCCGCCTACAGTCGGGCGTTCCACGCCTTGAATTATGGTGCGCCGTGTCGGTTGTAGTTTGGATACTGCTGCTTGTGCGTGCAGCGCATATATATTAAGGATGGGCGGAGAGTCGATCCGAACTGGGAACTAGGGAACTAGGTGGCTCGATCGTAACGATAGTGCAGCCCGCCGAGTCGCTCCTGCGAAAGGCCGGCCCCCAGATGGGAATCCTGCTGTCAGGTGTCCTCTTCTTGAATTCAGCGATTCTGCCGCAGACTCCGAGCATTCCTCTTTCGGAGCCGCTTCGCTCGCGGCCCGATCACGGCTATGTAGCCAGGCATCAATCTCGTGCTTGAATGCCCACACCGAGCTACCCTTAGCGTGAGAGTGTCTGTGGACGGGCAAGCCTTCACGCCTCTCCCAGCGCTGGGCAGTGCGTACCTCTCGGCCCAGATAAACCGCGATCTCCTTCCACGAGTCCAGACGCTCTATGGCTGGGCCAAGCACCGGCGCAACATGCGCCTTTATTGATTTGCGGTCCGCGGTCGACATTTAGATCGAATCCTTTCCAGTGCAGCGTGCCGATTTCCGAAACATCGGCTTCCGCCCTACTTGCTTTCGTCCGGTCCAGTCCACTCTCTTGTCCAGCATTCAAAACGTACGTCGCTGGCTCGGGCGAGTGATCCGCGTCCAAAAACTAGGAGCGTCGGGACTCTTGCCATTCTCCACAAAGGCGCAAATGTGGACGTAGCGCTCGTGCGCCCAGAGAGCGGCACCGCCAATTTTCGGCCCAGTGAACCGAACATCTTTACCGATTCCCAGGGCCTGCTCCGCGAAACTCCGGGCTGTCGCGATTTGGGTCACAAGCGCACACACCGCTTCGACGCTTGCAGGTGCGTTCTCCGCTGGGGCCGCGTCAAGGGCATCCAGAGCATAACTCCGAACTAGTTTTCGGAAAAACCTGCGCATTACTTCAGGGTGATCGAAGATCTCCAACCCAACAATTCGGCCAGCGATCGCGAACGCCAGTCCACACTGACCCTCCTCCCAGGCGAAAGCGCGAGTGAATTCCTCCACCGCACTGGCGTGGCGCTCATAGATCGCGGACATGGCGCCGGTTGGCGACGACGTCTTGAGGCGCGTCGCTTTGGCAGCAATGTTTCTCCAGACCGCTCCCTGGTCAGATTTGCGAGTGCCATTGGAGCGCATGGATGCCGTGACCTGCGTCATTCGTTCTCCGCGCCCCAACGAATACATGACGTGATCGGCCACGCTTAGATCCATGGATTCCATCTTCCACCGCCCTGCCTCTACGCAAGAGACGGGGATCACGGTGGTATGCTTCGCCGGCGCGAGAATCGTTAGGTTCAGCACGCGATTCTGCTTTGCTCCGACAAGCTCCTCGCCGTCAACCAACAGAACCGGGAGCTCCGCATTATTTTCAAGACGTAGCTCTGGCACAGATCCGCCCGCGTGAAGCTCGGTCACGCGGACCTTCCCTTGCGCAATGCCATCCTCCAGGAGCAGGTAGTCCGTCTGAGGGACGGGCACGCTTCGACGCATTAATGGGAACAAGATGAGATTGCGGTACTCGGAAGATCGACCGATTTCAATGCGTGAGAATTCCTCTTGCAGAGTCCACATAGTATCCAGACCTCTTCTAGGAGGAAAGGCACGCGGCGGACCAAATCAAACTATCGCGGAATCAACCACTTACGCTGACGGAAAAGCCGGTTATGACAACGGCGGTTGTCGCACCGTCAATTCTCGTTGTCATTTTGCCCCAGCACAAACTTGCTGACCGCCTGTTTGGAAACTCCCAGCAGTTCCGCGGCTGCGGTCTGGTTGCCCTTGCACGCCTCAAGGGCCCGCAGAAAAAGCTTGTTCCTTACCTGTCCCAGATACTCCTCGACCTTGAATCCATCGGACGGCTCCGGCAACGCTGCGAAAGGATCCATCGCCGGTGGATCGCAGCTAATAATCAGGTCCTCAGCTTCGATAACATCTGCGCGCGAATAGAGCACGGACCTCTCCAGTACGTTCAAGAGGTCGCGAACATTTCCAGGCCACGGTTGACGTTCAAGCCGTGCCAGAGCGCCGGGCGTGAGCTGGTGGGGTTTTTCCCTTCGCTGATTGATCTGCCTGAGTAGCATGAGCGCCAGCTCAGCAATCTCGCCCCGCCGTTCACGCAACGCCGGAAGCTTA
>Ga0210383_10004793_pt1 | contig 11959 bp, 8 predicted proteins | sample IncBWC14OmetaG_FD_160072 | JGI IMG/M metagenome (GOLD analysis project Ga0210383, IMG submission 160072) | Forest soil microbial communities from Barre Woods Harvard Forest LTER site, Petersham, Massachusetts, United States - Inc-BW-C-14-O ...
CACGAACCAAACACCACCGGACGCCCCGGCTGAATCTCCGCTCCCGTGAAGTAAAACTCCGCCTGCAACTCCCCAAGCACTTGCTCCACCAGATCGTATTTCCCCATGGAGACGCCGCCGGTCAGCAACAATAAGTCGCACTCGAACCCTTCTTCGATCAATGCCCGAAGCCGTCCCGGCGAGTCCGGAGCAATCGCCAGCCGCACCGCCTCCCCGCCGACGTTCACAACCTGCGCCGCCAGCGAATACGAATTCGAATTCCGAATCTGTGCCGGCGCCAGCATCGCGTCGATCTCCACCACTTCGTCACCCGTCGAAAGCACCGCCACCCGAGGCTTCCGGAAAACCTGCACTTGGCTCTTGCCGACCGACGCCGCGATCGCGACGCCCGCATGATCCAGCCACCGTCCCCTATCAAGCAGAAGTTGTCCCGCGCGCGCCTCCGCTCCACGAGGCACAAAATTCTCGCCGGCGTGAACCCCGCGCTGAACCTCAACGAATTTCCCGCCGAGGGTGTCACGTCCTAACGTCGCAGTATGTTCCACCATCACCACCGCGTCCGCCCCGGCCGGCAGCGGAGCCCCCGTCATGATCCCTACCGCCTGGCCGCGTCCCACCGAGCACGACTTCGCCTCCGGCCAATCACCCGCCTTCACTTCGCCCACTACTTCCAGCCGGGCCGGAACCTCGACCAAATCCGCCGCCAGCACCGCATATCCATCGCGAGTAGCCCGATCAAAAGGAGGAAAGTCGCGGTCGGCCACAATCCCCTCCGCCAGCACCCGCCCCAACCCAGCCAGAAGATCCACCGTCTCCAAATCTCCCGGACACACGCCCGCCGCGTGCTTTTCAACCAGGTGCCGAGCGACTTCAAAGCTAACCACTCCAGCCGCGGTCCCTGCGGAAGAAGACAGAGGGGAAGAAGACATGGACATAGAGGAATAATACGCCGCCGAATTCTGCCAAGCGGAGAAACGCAAAAGCAAGAGATGCTGTTGTGAGGAGGTGTTTACCGGGTACTTGCAACCAGGTACTGGGTACTGCTTTTACCGAGCCAATTCCTGCCCCAGCACGGTGGCGTTGCTGGCAAAAGAAAGTCCGGTTTCCAGATCCACCAGGCCCGAGCGGACAAGCTTCGCAATCTCGCTATCGAAATGCTGCATGCCTTCATTTCCGCTGGCCTTGATCGCGTCCAGCAGCGTGCGCCCCGGCCGCTCGCCTTGTTCGACGCAATCGCGAGTGCGCGAGTTAGATTTCAGAATTTCCACCACGGCGACGCGATCTCCGCCATCCGTCCGCGGTATCAGCCTCTGCGCAATGATGTAACGAAAAGTCTTGGCCAGACGTTCTCGCAGCGATTGCTGGTCGGTCGCCGGAAACGTGCCGAGGATACGCTCCACGGTTTTCGAGGCATCCACGGTGTTCATGCTGGAAAGGACAAGGTGTCCGTTTTCCGCGGCCTCGAGAAGAATCTCTAGCGTTTCCCGGTCGCGGATCTCGCCCACCATAATCACCCGCGGCGCCTGGCGCAAAGCCGCGCGCAAAGCCAGCGCGAAATTCGGAGCGTCGCTGTGCAACTCGCGCTGGTGCACCGTCGACTTCTTGTGCCGGTGCAGAAATTCGATGGGATCCTCGACCGTCAGAACGTGATAGCAATGCTGGCTGTTGATGCAGTCAATCAAAGCCGCGAGCGTCGATGACTTGCCCGATCCCGTACCGCCCGTCACCAGAATGATCCCGTTGCGAACCTGTGCCGCCTCTTCCAATTGCGCCGGCAGCCGCAGAGAACTGAAGGTCGGAATAACCGTCGGGATGACGCGCATCACAATCGCGCAACTCCCACGCTGAATAAAAACGTTAACGCGGAACCGCGCCATTCCCGGCAATCCGTAAGACACATCGCACGAACCCTGCTCGCGAAGCGTATTGATGGCCTGCTTGTTGGTGCCGATCAAGTCGGCGGCGATACGGCGCGTGTCGTCCGCCGAAAGTATGCTGCTGCCGGCGATTTCGACTGGCGTCAGCTGACCGTGAATCTCAACCTGCGGCGGACGCCCCGGCGAAAACATCAGATCACTGACCTTCTCCGATGCGCGCAACATGCCCGCGAGCAGAGCCGGCGTCGGGATCGATCCCGTTCCCGTTCCGCTGAAGCCCTCAAAAGCAATTGCAATCGGGGAATTCCCCGGAGCAGCCATTCCCTACACTCCAATTATCAGATTGACGCCACAGGGGAGAAACGTCGCAGACGTACCTATGTATTGAATGTAACGCGGATGTGCAGAAGAACGAAGGACAAGTAGGTCATAGACCTCGGTAACCAGGAACGGTTCCCAGTTCTCAGCCAAGTTCTTAGCGAAGACCGCCCGTGGCTTTTCTGAGAACCGAGAACCGCAAACTGAGAACTGGGCTCAGCTTACTTCTTCACGGGTGCTTTCTTGTTCCCAAAGCCGGTTTCCACCGACGCGCCGATGCTGGCCAGCATATCCTTGGCCGGCTGCGCGAACGGACCAGTGGGGTCGAGCTCCAGATACTTCCGAAAAGCCTCGGCCGTACCATCGGCTGCGATGACCTTGCCATCTTTTCCGATGGTTTCCTTGCCGATCAAGTTCACGCCCTTCCAGTAATAAGCGGAAGCTTTCGTCGGATCGGCGGCAATTACTTTATCGAATGCCGCAATCGCATCATCCACTTTGCCCGCATTGGTGAGAACCGCCCCTACATTGAACAGGTATCCACCGGCGTGGGTGGGATCCAGTTGCGCCGCCTTGTTGTAGTTGGTAACGGCATCGTCGACCTTGCCGGACTTGGAATAAGCGTCGGCAAGGTTGTTATAGTAAGCGGCCAGGTCCCTGTTCCTATTCGGATCTTTCTCTGGATTTGGCTCGGCGCTGCGCAGCTCAATTGCCTTCTGATAGTCGGTCGCGGCCATCTCATACCGTTCCTGCTTTGCGGCGGAATCGGCTTGCTTGGGCGCCGACAGGCGGTAAGCGTCTGCGAGCGCCGCCCAGGTCTGGTCGTGGGTGCTGTTGATCTGGTTGGCCTCGTTCAATGTGCTGATAGCAGTCTCGTAGTCGCCAGCAGCAGATGCCGCACTGGCGGCTTTGAGTTTGTCATTCAGCGTACCGATGGTTTTCGACTCGGTTGCAGCTTTGGCCGCCGCTTCCTGCTTGGCCTTCAGTTCTTCCGGGGTCATTCCCTGGGACAGGGCTTGGGTCGCCGCTTCTTTCTTGAGGTCGATGTCCTGGGGGGTTTCCTCCAGACCTACCGGAACGCCGTTCAGTTTAAAGAGTTCCTTGCCGTCCTTGCTCAGCCTGATGTTGTACTTGCCAGGAGTGATGCCGAGCGAGAAGTATTCGCCCTTGCTGTTGGTCTTGAGCGTGTAGGTGCGGCCGGTTTCGATCCCAATCCACTCCACTGTCGCCTGGGCGATCGGTTTCCCGTCGGCGTCCCTGCAAGTTCCCTTCACGCTGCCCGTGGTTTGCCCGAACGCCAGTGGAGCAGACAGTCCCATTGCAAGAACAACGACGAGCACTAGGGGAAGAACGAAATATTTCCTCATGATCTTGGCCTCCGGCATTGCATCTGAAATTACCGAACTCTACGCACTGGAAACTTTACCTATCAGCTTCGTGCCAGCGCAACTCTCAGCGATTCCGCTGGTTCATATCACGGCGCGTTAGCGGTCGCGCGGGTTTGGTATCAGGGCATCGCTTCAGCGATGCCGAAATCATGCCAAATCACACGCCCCTTCAGGGGCTGACGTCAAGCTGCGAACTGTGAACGCGGATCCAGTTCAATCTCAGCCAGCTTCCGCGTATGGAATCGGGTCTTTCGCCCCCGCTTCGCGAAACCCGCGCAAGCGCAGCACACAGCTGTCGCAGACACCGCAGGCGCGATCCTCGCGCTGGTAGCACGACCACGTTAAATCGAACGGGGCATTCAGTTCAAGCCCAAGCCTGACAATTTCCGCCTTATGCATCGCGATCAGGGGCGTCACCACGCGGATGGTTCCTTCTTTAGTGCCCGCTTTCACGACTTCGTTGAACGCTCGATAATACTCCGGCCGGCAATCGGGATACCCGGAACTGTCAGGCTCGACTGCTCCGATATAAACTTTTTCAGCTCCCAGCACTTCCGCCCAACTGACCGCGACCGCGAGAAAATGCGCATTGCGGAAAGGAACATATGTAACGGGAACGCCGGCTGGCGCGCCGCCACTGGTCCCGTGTGTTTCCGGGACGGCAATTCCCGAATCAGTGAGGGCCGACCCGCCAATCGAATGCAGAGCTTCATTGCGCACCAGCAAACGGTCGCAAATTCCGAGCCGATCGCAGATACTCTCGAACGAGCGCCGTTCGCGCTCCTCAGTGCGCTGCCCATAGCTAACGTGGACAGCCGCCGCCTGGTAATCGCGCGCCGCGAGCGCCGCGCAAACGCAGGAATCCATACCGCCGCTTAGCAGGACCACGGCGCGCCTTCGTCCGTTCGCTGAATTCAGTGAATTCAATGCCCTCAGCCGATCGCGAAGCGTGGCAATCGCTTCGTCCCAATTTTATGCCAGTTGACCCGGCCTCGACGGCGAACCAGGTTAGCCCGGCGCTTCGGCAAAGCTGATTTTTTATTCCGCATTTTCTTTTCCACATGTGATGCCTGTCACTGACAGCCCAGCGCTCCACTGCGATAATGGCCCTCGGGTAGCGTGGACACTCCTGTCCGCTGCGTTTGATTTTGATTTTGCCCTCGCACCGTGTGAGTTGGTAAGTGGCTCTTTGACAATCCTAATTCGGAACGATGATTAGAGACGGGGGCGCGAAATTTCAAGCCATGTCATTGGTTCTGAAAGATTTTACCCGCAAGTCCTTTAAACCCAAAGATCTGGGTGGATTTTCTCCCTAAATCTTTGATCTCAAAAGATCAGGGGAGGGGGAGGGGGGATCAGAACCAACTAGTAAACCAAAAAATGGCGCCCGTCGCCGAGACGGCCGAAGGGAGAATAAACTCTGAGTCGGTGCGGAGAAACTCTTTTCTGAGGAACAAACCGAAGATCAGAAATTTTATCGGCTTATTGGTTCTGTCCGCTGTTGCTCTGTTGATTCATGGCTATCATCCCTACGCCGAGGACGCGGAAATCTATCTTCCCGGCGTTCTGAAGATCCTGAATCCCAGCCTGTTCCCCGTAAATTCTGAGTTCTTTGGCGAGCATGCCGGGCACACGTTGTATCCAAATCTGATTGTGCTTTCAGTGCGGGCCACGCATCTGCCGCTGCCCTGGGTCGCTTTTCTGTGGCATTTGATTTCTATTTTCTTGTTGCTGGCAGCAAGCTGGCGGCTGGTGTCGGCTTTTTTCAACGAACGACCGGCCCGCTGGGCCGCGGTGGCTCTGATGACGGCCTTGCTGACGTTGCCCATCGCCGGAACGTTTCTTTATATCCTGGACCCGTTCTTGAATCCGCGGAACCTGGCAGCATTCGCGGCACTCTTTGCGGTTGCGGAAGTCTTGCACCGAAAATACGGACGCGCCGCGCTATGGTTGGCATTTGCCGCCGTTATGCATCCGTTCATGGCGAGCTTCGCGATTCTGTTTTGTGCATGGCTTATCGTGCTCGACCGATTTCGTCCGCGAATGTTTGGATTCGCTGCCGCGCTTCCCTTCGGCGTTACGCTCCAGCCTCCGCCAGCCGCTTATCATGAGGTCGCACTGCGGCAGCGTTCGCATTACGTCCTGCGCTGGGAATGGTACGAGTGGCTGGGCGTGATTGGGCCTGTGCTGCTCTTCTGGTGGATGGGAAACTTCGCGCGCCGGCGCAGCATGAAGAACCTGGAACTGGTGTCGCGCGCGATGGTGCCTTTTGTGTTGGTGGCTGCGTCAGCGGCCATCGTACTGGGAATTCCAATTCGCTTCGAAGCTCTGGCAAGGCTTCAGCCCCTGCGCTGCCTGTCATTGTGCTACATGGTGCTGGTTGTTGCGGGCGGAGGATTGCTGGGCCAATACGTACTGCAGCGTCAGGTGTGGCGCTGGCTGGCGCTATTCGTTCCGCTAAGCTTGGGCATGTATTATGCGCAGCGGCAAGTGTTTCCTGCGAGCCAGCACATCGAGTGGCCGGGGGCGCAGCCGCGCAACCAATGGGCTCAGGCCTTTGAGTGGATTCGCGGAAATACCCCAGTGGACGCGCTCTTTGCGCTCGATCCGGGGCACATGGAATTGCCCGGTGAAGACGAAAATGGATTTCGCGCCCGCTCGGAACGCAGTATGTTGGCCGATTTGGTCAAAGACAAAGGAGCAGCTTCGATGTTTCCTCCGCTCTCTGTAACCTGGGCGGAGCAGATCGCGGACGAGCAGAACTGGAAGCAGTTCGGCAAAGCCGACTTCGCGAGGCTGCGCCAGAAGTACGGAGTGAGCTGGGTGGTAGTACAACAACCGGGGCCAGCAGGGCTGGAATGTCCCTATGAGAATTCGTCAGTGCGAGTGTGTCGCCTCGATTCCACTGACAACTGAGAACTGGGAACTGCCGCCGCCGCATGTGAGCGTCAACAATTTAGCGTAAGAAATAAGTTCCAGCGATTCAAACGTATGGCGAATCCGATTGTAATTCCCGTAACTCCTGTACTGTTTCCGTACGTGAAATGGTCCTCCCAGCTTGCCACGCTGCGGCGGCAATTCCGCGAGGCTCAGCCCTATCCGCACATGCATCTCAAAGAATTTCTGGATGAGGACGTAGCCGCCGAGATGGCCAACGAGTTTCCGGACATGGCGACCGACGCCTGGACCCGCTACAAGCACCCCAACGAAAACAAGCTCGGACTCGCGAAACGATCGCTCTTTCCCCCGCTACTCGGCGAGGTGGTGGACGAACTGAATTCGAGGTCCTTCGTGCATTGGCTTTCGCAGCTGACGGGGATTCCGGATCTGGTGTCGGACGACATGCTCGAAGGTGGCGGCCTGCACCAGTCGGGCCGGGGCGGCTTCCTCAATGTACATACAGACTTCAGCAATCATCACTACCACAGGCGCTGGCGCCGGCAGGTAAATTTAATTCTCTATCTCAATCCCAACTGGCAGCAGCAATGGGGCGGCGCACTCGAATTGTGGGACCAGAAAATGCGCCGTTGCGTGGTGAAGGTGCCGCCACTCTTCAACGAGGCGCTGATCTTCCGCACCGACGAAATTTCGTATCACGGATTTCCCGACCCCTTGCGCTGTCCGGAGGGAAGATCTCGCAAGAGCCTTGCCTTGTACTACTACACGATCGAGTCGAACGCCGAAATCAAGACGCGTTCCACGGACTATCGTCCGCGGCCGGAAGACGGTCGGCTGAAGTCCTCCATGATCTGGTTGGATAAAAAAGCCGTGGATGTCTATTCGCGGGCCAAGGCCCGCTTCGGTTTTTCGGATGAGTTCGCCAGCAAGATTCTAGGCTTCCTGGCGAGGAAGCGCTGATGACAGTATCGCCTTCAGCCGCTGAGGTCAGCGCCGCGATGACGCGGTCGGCAGTCCACCCTCGTAGTAAGCCTCAGAACTGGCCTCGAGCGTCTTTCCTTTTTCGCTGAAGATGTGGTTATGAATAACGCCAGCGCGCTGGAGCGCAAACTGCAAAGTAGTTTCGAGGACCCCAAGGCCGTACTGAACGCTACGCCGGAAATTGATGGACGACGCTTCCTCGAAATACTTCGTAGGGCAGGAAACCTCGCCAATCCGGAAGCCGAAGTAGACGCATTGCGCCAGCATCTGGTTGTCGAAAACGAAATCGTCGCTATTTTCTCCCAGCGGCAACCGAGTAAGCACCTCGCGGCTAAAAGCGCGGTAGCCAGTGTGATACTCGGACAACTTGACTCCCAGAAACAGGTTCTCAAAAGCGGTGAGCAGGCGGTTCGCGATGTATTTGTAAAGCGGCATGCCTCCGCGCAGCGCGGTGCCCCCAATAATGCGGGAACCGAGAACGACGTCATAGACACCGTAAGCAATCATGCTCGCCATCGCAGTCACCAGCAGGGGCGTGTACTGATAGTCGGGATGCACCATGATCACGACATCGGCTCCCGCCGCCAGAGCTTCGCGGTAGCAAGTCTGCTGATTGCGGCCATAACCGTAGTTCCGATTGTGGACGAAGGTCTGCAATCCGAGCCGGTGAGCGACTTCGAGGGTGCGGTCGGAACTGTGGTCGTCGACCAGAATGCGGATATCCACCAGGTCGGGCAATTCCCGCACCGTGTTTTCCAGCGTCTTTTCCGCGTTATAAGCGGGCAACACCACGGCAACGCGTTTGCCGTTGAGCATGCAGTTTTTCCTCGATCGACTGCCTGAATCATACCGGAAACGCGGCCTTCCACTGCGATCATCTGCATGAGTAAGGGCAGCTATGGAGCAGCACTCTCAGCCTCCCAGTAAGTTGCGCCCTTGAACTATCGTCGAACGACTGAGAAACTGGAAGTATGCCTCCCCGCACTCTGTTCGAGAAAATATGGGATGCGCACGTGGTCGCTGCTCCTGAAGGGCAGTCGGCGCTGCTCTACATCGATCTGCACCTGGTGCATGAAGTGACCTCGCCACAGGCCTTCGACGGCCTGCGCGCGAATGGACGGGCCGTTCGCCAACCGTTACGTACAGTAGCAACCGTCGACCACAATATCCCGACGACTCCGAGGGGCCTTCCGATCACCGATCCGATCGCGGCGAAGCAGATTGAAGCCCTGCAGAAAAATTGTCTCGAGTTTGGCGTACCGCTGTTCGACATGGATTCAGCCGACCAGGGTATCGTGCACATAATCGGCCCGGAACTAGGCATCACGTTGCCGGGAATGACGATCGTATGCGGCGACAGCCACACTTCCACGCACGGAGCGTTCGGATCGCTGGCGTTTGGCATTGGAACCTCCGAAGTGGAACACGTGCTGGCAACCCAATGTCTGCCGCAGAACAAACCGAAGACGATGCAGATTCACGTCCGCGGAAAGCTGGCCGAGGGCGTGACCGCAAAGGATCTTGCACTCGGAATCATCGGACGAATCGGCACCGATGGTGCCACCGGATACGTGGTCGAGTACGCCGGCGATGCGGTGCGTGCCTTGTCGATGGAAGGCCGCATGACGCTATGCAATATGAGTATCGAGGCGGGAGCAAGGGCGGGAATGATCGCGCCCGACGAGACGACTTTCGCCTATGTCAACGGGCGGCGCTTTGCTCCAAAAGGAAAGGCGTGGGAAGAATCGGTCGCGAACTGGCGCAGCCTCGCGAGCGACCCGGGGGCCGCATTCGATCGTGTGATTGAGATCGACGCAGCGGCTCTGGCACCGTTCGTCACCTGGGGAACGAATCCCGGCATGGTCGTGCCTGTGAACGCACGTGTTCCCGAGCTAAAGAGCTTCGTGCAAGACGCCGACCGCCGGGCGGCGGAACAGGCGCTCGCCTACATGGGCCTCGATCCCGGAACGGCCATTGAAACCATTGCCGTGGACCGCGTCTTCATCGGATCCTGTACCAACTCACGCATCGAAGACTTGCGGGCGGCGGCCCGAGTGGCCAAGGGGCAGCATGTGAATCCGAAGGTTCGAGCCATGGTGGTGCCGGGTTCGCAGGCGATCAAGCGTGCCGCCGAACAAGAAGGACTGCACCGCATTTTTCTGGATGCCGGCTTTGAATGGCGCGAATCGGGATGCTCGATGTGTCTGGGGATGAATCCCGACATCCTGCAGCCGGGAGAGCGCTGCGCCTCGACCAGCAACCGCAATTTCGAAGGGCGGCAAGGACGCGGTGGACGCACGCATCTGGTAAGCCCCATGATGGCAGCAGCGGCAGCCATCGCCGGACACTTCACCGACATTAGGAAGTGGCAATTCAACTGAGCAGCAACCTATGCAACCATTTCGCAAGCACACCGGCCTCGTTGTCCCGCTCGACAAAGTCAACGTGGACACCGATCAGATCATCCCCAAGCAGTTCTTGAAGCGCATCGAGCGCACCGGCTTCGGCGAGTTTCTGTTCTACGATTGGCGCTTTTCAGGAGACAAAAACACCGGCGATTTCGTGCTCGACGCGCCCCGCTATGCCAAGGCCTCGATCCTGGTCGCGGGGAAAAACTTCGGCTGCGGTTCTTCCCGCGAACACGCCGTCTGGGCGCTGACGGATTTCGGTTTCCAGGTGGTGATCGCGTCCTCCTTTGCCGACATTTTCGCCAACAACAGCTTGAAAAATGGCTTGTTGACAGTGCGGCTCAAAGAAGACCAGGTGGCGGAGATCATGCGCCGCTCAAGGGAAATCGAAAACTACCAGCTCACGGTCGATCTCGAAGCGTTGCGAGTGGAAGACCGCCAGGGTTTTGCGGCGACATTCGCGATGGATGAATTCTCGCGCCATTGCCTGCTGAACGGATTGGACGATATCGGACTGACACTGCAACGCGATTCGGAGATCGCGGCCTATGAAGCAAACCATCCAGTGCGCGCGGAGATGAAGACAATTCTGGCTGTTTGACCCGACATGCGAAGCAACGCTGAAGTAAAGAGCGTTCACGCCGTGGCCCCGTGAGTTGGGCAACTAATCGTTCTGACGCAAATTGCCTTCCCGTTGTACACTTTTGAGTTTTACTGCCGCCCCGTCTTGGGTCACACCTCATGATGAATCGGAGTCCGTTCGTGAAAAAGCTTCCTTTACTTTTCGCTCTCAGCCTGTCGGTATTGCTTTCCGCAGCGAGCGCCCAAACCGGTGCGCCGGCCGCCGCACCGAAGCAACTCACGATCGAACAGATCTTCGCCGAGGGAGGAGTCACCGGACGCGCCCCGGAGACGATCGAATGGAGTCCCGACGGCACCAAGGTATCTTTCGTCCAGCGCGATGATGAAGGCGAGCACGGCGAACTCTGGTACGTGGACGCAGCGACGGGCGAGAAGAAATTATTGGCCAGCGAAAACAAGCTATCGCCGCTTGCCCCTTCCGCAAGCAAGATCAAGGACGAGCGCGAGAAAGAACGCGTGACTCGGTATCACGTCGCCGCCTACATCTGGTCGCCCGACTCCAAACATCTTCTCTTCGATTCGCAGGGACAGCTCTGGTATTACAGCCTCGACACCGGAACGGCGGTGCAGCTCACCTCGTCTCCTGACCCCAGCGGAGACCCGAAGTTTTCCCCGGACGGCAAGCGGCTCGCTTACGTGCGCAAGCACAATCTCTATGTGCATCCGGTATCGGGCGAGGAAGGCGAACGGCCGCTCACCCGCGAGGAGAAAGAGAAAGATAAAGACAGGGATAGCGAGAAAGATAAGGACGACAACATCCTGAACGGCGAAGTGGACTGGGTTTACGCCGAAGAACTGGCGGTGCGCAGCAACTACTTCTGGTCGCCCGAAGGACACGAAATCATTTTTCTGCAAATGGATGAGACTCGAGTGCCGACCTATCCCATCACCGACTGGCTGCCCACCCATCCCCGCGTCGAGCAGGAAAAATATCCAAAGGCGGGGGACCCCAATCCCATCGTGCGCTTGGGAGTAGTGAGTGGCAACGGCGGCAAGGTACGGTGGCTCAAACTCACCGACGATGACGATACGTACGTTCCGCGGTTCGGCTGGATTCGCGAGGGCTGGGCTTGGGCGGAGGTCCTGAATCGCAAGCAGGACGTGATGGACCTTTATTTTGTTGACGCCAAGTCGGGCAAGTCGCGCAAAGTGCTGTCCGAGTCGGCTCCAGACGCGTGGGTCAATGTCAACGATGATTTCCGCATACTGAACTCCGGCGACCGCTTTCTGTGGACCAGTTGGCGCGACGGCCACACCCACATTTATCTCTACAGCTTCAGCGCGCCCGACCCGCTCTCGGCCGATGCCAAACTCGAACGCCAACTCGAAAGCGGAGATTATGAAGTCATCGCGATCAGCGGCGTGGATGAAACAGCAAGCACAGTTTTTTTTACCGCCAACAAGGGAGATCCGCGGCAGGAGAAGCTTTTTTCCGTCAAGCTCGATG
>Ga0210383_10004795_pt1 | contig 11958 bp, 15 predicted proteins | sample IncBWC14OmetaG_FD_160072 | JGI IMG/M metagenome (GOLD analysis project Ga0210383, IMG submission 160072) | Forest soil microbial communities from Barre Woods Harvard Forest LTER site, Petersham, Massachusetts, United States - Inc-BW-C-14-O ...
TCAAAACATACCTTATTTAGAAGGAGGGGGGTCACAGGCCCTGGGAAAAAAAAAGCAAGCCTATGTAAGATTTTTGCATTCCAACACCCTTGTTGAGGACATGTATATTGTGGAATTCACCAGTTTGGGCTACTGTGAAATGCTATATTAGGGTAGAACACAGTAGACAGAATCGGCCAATTTTGAAACCAAAATCAAAACCAAAATCCATTTTTTTAGTGTAAGTAATTCCAATTCAACTTTGATTACAAGCACAACTGGCATTGCCAGTGGAGTTTGAATTTCTTTCCTTTTGTTATGTCACTAACCCTAGGCCCGCGGATGTGATTATTATACTTGACATGAAAAATGAAATATAAATTATATTCATTTTTTTATGTAGTGGTAATTATAGGGGATTTTCTATGTCAATAAAATGATATATATACATGGCCACTGGAATTATGACTGCCATATGGAATGACATAAAAAATGTATTTGATTTATTTTTGATATGAAAAATATAATATAAGTAACATCTATACATTACAAATAATTGGCTATTAGAGCATATTCACAGGAATAATTATGAATGAAAGGTATGATCAGGGTGTCATCAGTTTGGCATCAAGCAAAGACTTGCTCCACATTTGAAGATGTAACAGCCCTACTGCTCCACTGATGTACTTAGTCAGGTTACAAAGTAATTACATGTTCCAAGTTGCTCCATGTAAATATACAAGTCTTACTCACCCCAGACACAAATATTTCAACCCCATCATGCTCGAGGTTTCAGACACTGTTCTTGCCACTTTCAGGTACTCTCTGGCTTCAGTTGGACTCTGAAGGCACTGTTGTCTTTTGCGGCAACTGCCAAAAGGGGCTGAAGAGTCACTAATGGTGGAGGCTGGGTGAGGACAGGTACAACTAGGATGAAGTTTTTGACATTGACCATAACTTTTGTGTGTCACAAATATTATTTTGACTTCATTACAAATGTTATATATATATAATACAAATAGAGAGAAGATTTAATAACTTGAAGTTCTCATTGACTTACACATTGCTCCTTGATCGCTCCACAAAATCTCCAGCTTTCTTGCATCAAGTGGAGCATTGAAAGATACCATTGTCTTGCAGTATATATGGCTGTGAATATGCTCTATTATATGTCATTTATTGACATAGAAAATCACCTATGATTACCACTACAATATAATTTATATTTCATTTTTTATGTCAATTATAATAATCACATCCGCAGGCCTAGGGTTAGTGACGTAACGAAAGGAAAGAAATTCAAACTCCGCTGGCACAGATTCGATGCCGGTTCTTGCAATCAAAGTTGAATTGGAATCACTTATACTAAAAAACGGATTTTGGTTTCAAAAATCGGCCGATTCTGTCTGCTGTGTTCTACCCTATTGATGCCTCATCAACATATCTTCAGCTCTTTTTTGATCAGTAGCACACAATACATTTTATTGGAGATTTGTGTTTCTTAAATTGTGATCTATGCCAACGTTCAAATGACCTGGAGTTGGCCACAGGACCGCTACGTGATCCGATAGTCATCTCATGGTTTGCCACACAACTCGATCACATGTTGCCTAGCATGCTTCTGCTCGGAGCCTCCAACGCCCTCTACATCTTCTGGAGCCTCGCCATCGTGATTAAGCTTCAATGGGGTTAATTAACACGTTGGCATGAGTCAATAGGGATTGAACTGGACCTACACGGTCACGATCTGCACCGGCTGTAATGAGAAGAACGGCAGCTTCGGCGTGAGCTGAATCCATCGCCAGGTGGAGAGGAGTATTTCCTGATTATCAAGTACTCTTTAGGATCCAGGTGCGTGATTTTGTGACACTTGAAAAGTTCGTGATTTACCAATGCGATCTGCTGTGTTCAGACGTGTCTTGTTTGGTGGTTTGGAAGACTCCAGTAAGAGGCGTATAAATCCCGCAGAACCCGTGGTGGCTGCTCGGTGACTTCAAAAGCTGCGTGATGAGTAATGAGAGGAACGCGGAGAAGTTGGTCGGCATACAGAGGAACCTGGTTAGCTTTATCCTTGGCGTTGATCTGCAGACAACGTGAACAACTCCTCGGCCACTAACTGTCGTCGACGATACGTACATCTGCGCCTCTGGAAATCAAAAATCTGCCAACCTGGAATATATGTATCAGAACACAACCGATCCGACACCAGAATGCCGTCAGCGTACGTCTATTCGAGATTTAGATGCGGCGTAATGCCTCAAAGTTGTCAAGATATCATTAGCACGACAGAATCAAGATCATTGAAAGGCATACGTACAAAGGAGAGAGGCCTTTATCATTTTTCCTGTTGTAATATGTCAGTGTGTACTGATTATTGCAGCATTTCTGAATTGCACCTGTTTACATCTGCACCAGCACCTGCCAATTCTCGGACAATCTCTTCATGTCCCGCACTGACTAATGTTGACGACAGTCAATGTAATAGTATTACCGAAAGTTCTTTGCCTTGTTTACCCGCAATGTGCAGGGGTGTCCACCCGCTGTTATCGGCCTTGTCCACCTCGGCCTTATGGTCGATGAGAAATCGAGTAATGTCAATTGAACCTGAAGATGCTGCCCAATGTAGAGGAGTCCGGTCATCCTATGATCACGGTATTGACAATTAGATAATCTGGAAGAGGAAGGACTCCAGCATCAAATGTCAACTACCACATCCACAACATGAACAAGTTTGACATCTTCAGAAACCAGTGCACGAAGCAGCGAAAACTGATCTGTTCGGAAGATTGGTTAGAAAACAAGGGAAATATTACTCTAAGCGCACTGCTCTGAGCAGCCGAATGGACTGATAAAGTAGACATTCTGGCTGATGAAATTGGAGAGGAAGGAAAAAATGAATTCAGGCGGTAATTATGTGTGAGTCACAGTCACCCATTTCAGGTTGAAATCTGAGTCTTTACTAGTAGTACGTAATGCGTTTACACCAATACCGTGACGCACCTGAACTTTGCTGCCCAAGATGCCTTCTGTGCAGCCCTATGTCTACGCAGAAAGCACACTAGCAGTTGCCAATCCAGGCACCTGCCATGCTCTATTGCCATTTTTGCAATCTCAGTCGCAAAATACTTTGACTCGTTTGTACCAACGGTCATCATCATGTCTTGCAATATTTCGGTTGATTTTCTCCTGTGCATGCCTAGTTTGATTCTGATGTCGTCTTGCAGGCTGCTTGCACCTCTAGAGAGGCAGATTGTGATGAATCTTCTGTGGCTGGACTCCGCAATCCCTGCCTCCACTATGGCAGCCTGGGTTATCCGCGAAGGCAAAAAGTACAGCGTTTTCCGTAAATGCTCTTAGTTCCAAATTCATGTCCTTAGCTAGGCTGTACGACAACGCTCTGGGCACCCTGTCCCATCTCCATATTTTGCCTAATCCGGTGGTCAAACTGGCTTTGAATTCGACATTCAAGATGAGCTTCCGACAGGCGATTACTGGAGGGTAAGACGATTGATCGAAAATCGACCAAAGGCTCAGCATTTTGCAGAGGTACAAGCGGAAGCTTTGGTGTCACAGCGGAGAGGGACGAAAAACGACTCCCCTTTAATATCGAAGGTTTGGATGGATATGCGTTGGAGCGTTGGGAGGTGCATTTTAATGCCCCGTGGACACCATTTGAATGACAAGCATTGATTTTCAGACTATCCTCCATTACATGGTGTCATCGGGGACAGGGCAGATCCCAACGAAACCCTCTCAGGGGGTTCTTTATCTTTTGCAACGGAGCGGACTCATGGCCAGTCCAAAGTATGTCGTCGCATGGGAAAATTAATCGTTTACCGTTTGTGACACCTTTTTCCAGTGCCTCCGCCCTGCAAATCACGTCTGCCGGTTTTCAATTTCTCCTCCACTCTCCCCACGCACAACTTTGGGATCTCCTGCTTCAGTATCTTCACATGGCCGAGGTGAGTTTAACAGCCATTTGCACACTGGCTAATTATTTCTTGCATGTAACCACTTCAATAGGAAAGACAGATGGATCTGGTGGAAGTCCTCAGCTTTTTATTCATGCTCTCAACAATGGAGCTTGGCAGAGTGATACATTTTAGTGATCTTCGGCGACAATTAATATATCTGAATGAGAGTTTCAGGAATATTCAACAGAAAATCTGAGTGAAACTCAGAGGGCAATGTTGGAGGACCTTCGAGATTATGGTCTCCTCTGGCAACGCAAGGTACGCGCCGATTGCGGCGTACTGACTTACTTAACCTAATGTTTCACACAAGCCTTCCTCTCGACGTTTCAGCCCCACCCGTCTTGCCACCACCCTAACCTCTTCTTCGCCACCCCTCCCAACGTCCACCAGCACGAATTCTGGCCCTCAGGAGGGTTTTATTGTTCTTGAAACTAATTACCGAATATACGCCTACACAGGTGATTATTTCGATCATTGGTGTACAACGTGACTCTCATCACCTCATAGATAATCCTCTACAGACAGCCGTGCTTAATCTCTTTGTATCCCTGAAATATCGTTTCCCAAATCTAGTTGTGGGTTCCATAACTCGTGACAGCGTCAAGAAGGCCCTTGGGAACGGTATTTCCGCTGAACAGGTTTTATTGACGCCATAGTCTTGGAGGGGACCAAATTTAATCCTGAAATTGCAGATAATTAGTTATCTGATGACTCATGCACACCCACAAATGAGGAAAAACGTGCGTCAACTTTGCACAGCTTACCGCGATACCTGATGTGCATCCTTAGAATCCCCTGTTGCCCGTGACCGTACAAGATCAAATTCGACTATGGGAGTTGGAGAAGAACCGCCTTAAGTCGCAAGAAGGTCCCCAATTCCTGGTTACGAAATATCGCGCCGATGATTAATATTGGTCTTATCTCACAGGTTATCTTTACACTGCTTTCGCTTCTCAAGCTGATTACGAGTTCGTCCTGAACTATGCTAAGCAACTAGACGTCGTTCTATGGGAAAATACGGCAAAGAGATGTTTTTTTGGGAGCTTGGATGGGCATGCTAATATTAGGGGGTTCATTGAGAGAAGAACTAGTGGGACGGGATAAATATATTGTCGTTCATTGGTTGGTCATGCCTCTTCTGCTGGCGCAAATGATGTGGATGATTTACGTTGTCCTAGGTCGATGGCTGTTGTATGACTAGCAAAATAATCAGATGATGACGATTTATTTTATGAGCGCGGAGGACAGCACGAAACACCTTACAAGGTAGGAAAGCAAGAGTGAACACTCACAATGGCGACAAGTTGTTATCAAGTTGTATGTAGTGAGTTCTGGCATACAATCACCACCCTATTTTCCAAGCCTTTACTGTAGCACTTCTGGAACAGCGAATCTTCCTTTCTTCGGAGCTGAACTTTCCTCAGTTCCGGGTCTTGTAAACCGGACCGTTGAGCTCTCCTATATGTCGTGAGTAATTTAATGTCTGGCATTCAACAGCGCAAATTGGAATGGGCGCAATAACGACGTATGTACTTTGGACAGGGATGCAGCATGTGTTCACCTGAGAATCCCGGATTGCACGGATGAAGGTACATCGGGCCTGTTTCTCCGCTTTTCATGACGTTTCGCGTCATAGATCTCATTTAATTTTCCGCTTCACGAATCACCGGGGCATCGGCGGCGTTCGTGCCAGCCACAAACATTTCGTAAACGACATATTCTACAGGCTATTCACGGGGAGCATTGTGGTTAAGGGGGTAGATATAGCATTGCTGTACAAATGGACAAGGTATGGAAGAATGTATGTGCAGTGAGTGATTCGGGGCTTTCCTTGTAATAGGTGGCCTCAATCAAGAATCTGTATATTCTTCAACGTTAGAGTAATCCTCGGGACTCGACATTGTTCCAGATCTGGAGGAATACGAGGCCTCGTAAGTCTGAAGGCTGGACTTGAACGGGGACTGCGATGAAGGAAGATCTAAGGCGCTCGTATCGCTCGAGGACCACGTTGAACTATAGGGATGGGGTACATGCTGATAACCGTGGGCAGGAAAATGGGGTGACGTCGACGTCGACGACGTAAACGAGCTCCCGGAATGTGGATTACGGTTTGCGCTATCCTCTTCAGAGGCTTCTGCGGTGAGCAACCAAGGTAGGCGTTGTGAGCCAATTTCACGGTTCTCCCCAACGTGGCCTGAATACCGTGAATTGAACCCTGATGTCATTTCATTCTCTCCCCTACGATGTGCCATCGCGATTGGGCTCTGGTACGGATTACCCAATCGTAGGCGGGAACGATCCAAGTGCAACCCAGAATTACCCGTGGATGTCTCATATGAATCTCCTTGCCAACGCCTGGAATGCGAATGCAAGGAAGGCCACGAATCTGTCGGTGATAATGATCCTGTACCAAAATTGCCACCACGGCGACCCGAACCGACATGGCTAGAGTGCGTAGGCGACGCCGACCATGGGATCTCCTGACGACCTGAAGACGGCATCCGCAGGTTATCCAGTGGCATCGGCCACTTATCACTCACGCCTTCGCGTGTGTAAACATTGGGGGAAATGATGTTATGATTTGGGATAGCATAGAGCGAGCTCCCCGAAAAATGACCATCCATTGTGGGGGTCTGGCTGCCTTGGCTATCTGTCCAGTTAGGAGATTCAGAAACATGGTAAGTTGGTTCTTCGACTTTGCAATCTACGGCATCGAGATCTTCAGCCTCACATCTGGACATTCGAAACCGGCTTATTAAATCGTCCATCTTCCTGGCGGAACAAAGCACGACTCACACAAGCCTTGACTTCCCGTCAGGTCCGATTTCGACTTTGGGAGGATTGCGGAAATTTGTCAGCCGGAAAATATGCGGCGGCATATTCAATGCCATGATGTCAGCTCGGCTGGAGGGTCGCTTCAACTTGCCCGAGCGCATATCTTCGGCCGTGTAATAGGAGATGAGGTGAAGGTCAGACCCGTCTATGGTGACTGTGATCGTCTGTGATGTTTATGGATCAGCTCTGCCGAGAATATGGAAAAAGCGACAGGATTTCACCAACCTTCTTAATGAGGCCGTTGGATTTGAACGTCCCGTGGTCATTAGTAGACTGGCCACTCTGTGAAAGCCCTTTGTACGCAAACGACATCTGCTCTGGCGAACTTCCCAGTACAACCATCGCTCGAGACGGAGGTTCTTCTGTGGGATAGGATTTCTTGTGACTTCCTCGACTACTGGTTCGCTCATTTATCTCTCGGTACACCTAGTATCCCGAGCCGAACCGTCAGCCTGAGACTTTTTCTATGAGATCGAAGAAAGTCCTCACCAAGAAATTTCCTACGATGCGAGAGGGCGACCAAAGCAGCCCGTCTGGCAGAAAGGTATTAGATGGTCACAGTGCGTGAGCTGACATGTTCTGGCGATGTATGAATGGCTTACCAGTCCATCGTTTGATGCCGCTTTCTTCGACGCTGAACACGAAGACTGCCCCACTCTTAATCATTGTCCTGCGTTCCGTGTCGTTGAGGCGGCGAGTGATGCGTGGAATGACACCCTGCCGTGCGGCGTGTATCAACCGTAAGGCGTTCACTGTCGTTTCGACAATCCCATAAAAAGGGGGAACGTCGGGAGAAGATGAATTGCTCGTCATTTTAGCACGCCTAAGTTTGAGGTTGTTGGACAATCCTGGGGTTGTGGGTGAGTTTACGGGGTAGCTGGGCCCCTTCCTTTATGATTCGTCTTTCCTGCAGTTCTTCGCATAATCAGGGATTCCAATCTGGTTCCGGATCGATGAAATTGGCCTGAAATTTTCTACCATTTGGGCGGTAAGGATACCTTTCCACCGCCGTCCGATAGCCTTTACAAGGAGTAACGTTACCGGAAGCCCCGTTTACTTGACATTTCTCGACGCCACTTGTCAGCAGTCTTCCTCCGTATACTGAAAGACTTGCATCCTGTAGGTTTTGCCTCAATGGAGTCTCGAGGCTTGAATTTTCAATGAGACACTCGTCTTTCGTGCTGAAATTTTGGATTGCACTGTGACACACCACATTTCTGCATCCGATACATGTAATTGGCAGCGAGAATCGCTGGCCTTGTCCACCTCAAGAATCGAAACTCATTCGGTGTCGAAGATTTATGCAGCCGTATTATTGCGAACAGGCAAGCTGATGGTCAATTACAGGCGCCCCCCTTCATGCATCGATACCTGGAAATGCACATACCCGACAAATCCTCCACGGACAATGTTCGGCCCGTTCCATTGATAGCCAACGGCGAGGTAGCGGTGAGGCAGAACCCGGCATCAGGAACGACTTCAATATCGATCTCTAAAACGGGCTTAACGACTACCTCACATACTCGATCGTAACGGCATTCGAATGTTGGCGCTCATCCAATAGGCTGGTTTTCATGATTTTCGGTCGCCGGACATGGTTAATGCGATGAAGGAATCATGGAGTGTCCCGGCAGCGTGCGCATCGTTGACTTTGCTTCCTTTCCCTTCGTTAGTCATTCTCGCGCAACATATCACCACAAGTTCGACCAGCGGCATTCCAAGGGCTGCGAAAGACGCCACATTCTCGGCCAAACTTACGTGTTTTCAAGTTACGGAATATGATTCCCGGGAGATCTCGAGAGTGGCAGCTGAGATACCGCAAACAAGCAAGATTTCTGGCAGGTGAAAGTCTTGTTTCAGAGCCCAGACTCAGCCAGCGAAGGAAGTAGGGAGCCAGTAATCCTAGTAGTACTACTGTAGTAGTACATTAGGGTTTTCAGTGTAGTAGAGGTCCACAAAAAGCAAGTCCACTCGAATGGGACGAGTATACTACTTGGACCAATCCCAAAAGAGCGAAGATTTGTATTGTCCAGGAATAGACATTGAGAATACAGATAGGACTCAGGGGTACACTTCAGTGTAGAGTTCCACTCTCAATGAGGTGTGAAAAATGGACGACGTAAGGCTGATACCGCGAGAACAGATGGAATTATGAATGGTCTTGCTTATACATAACGAAACCCCCTTCAAACCCGACCATATCCACATTAGTCGATGTCTCGCGCCAACAACCAACAAGGTTTTGATCATGTATGTACGTACCCCTTGAACACCCATTGGCCTAAGTGGGCCTGCGCAAAACGACGTGACGAGGTAAATCAAAAATATAAGAAACGGAGGAGTCTCGTAGGACTAGTACGTACAGGTGTCCGTAACAAAAACGATTAAACCATCCCATGGTCTGACTCACCCACGATATTGTAGTGACCCCGTGCGTCCCCGAAACGTTCGCCGGTCTAAGGAAGCACGTTAAATAAAGGATTTTCTAGCGCACCTCGCCTGTAACCAGGATATCGGCGACACCACTAGACTGGTATGAGACCTTATCTGAATACTCGTCATCGTTGTCGACGTACGACATTTCCGGAAACGTAGGATCCAAATCGGCATAGCCAGAATCCGAATCCAAAGTTTCCTCGGCAATCTCCCCATCGGTATCAGAGATCCAAGGCATTTCCAGTTTCTCGCACGTCAACTTCGAATAGGGCGCCGCTCCATTGGGAAAGAACGTCTCATAACGTATGCATTGTTCTATGTTAGGGTCACAGACCTCGATAGCATCCTGCCCGGACGAAGCCAGTAGTGATTGGAGCCACGGAGAAAGAGAGAAAAACTGACTTCTAACTCTTTTATAGCGAACCCTCGTGGCAACCAGGCATTCAATATATCGTCACCACCAGTTTCATCGATCACAGTAACGAGAGGCTGGTCGGGGTGTAAACAGTGATGTTCGCGGGGAGTTCAGTACGAGGCTGATGGGCAAAGGGGACGGAAGTGGGCGCTTTAGGATGGAGGATCAGGTCACGTGTGCATCAAAATTCGGTTGCTGAGGCTTGTCAGCGGATAAATGCGAGGGTATCGAGAGCATGTACCACAAAACGACCTGCCCAAGGGCCGCTCAGCGCACCAGGTGTGTAAACCTTTCCTCGCAGAGGGGGACTGTCCATCCACGGATCGTAGCACGATACAAGCCGACTTCAATCCTCATCGTATCGCTCACTGCCCTTCGAAGGATAGAGGGACTCATCTTCGTCATTGTCGGAGTCGAGAGTCAGTGGACATCTCTCTGCGCACTGAATTCGAGTTTGATAGTGAAATTCACACACATCCTCGAGAGTCACGCCGCGCAGACCAAGGCTGTTGGCAGCTGCCCGGTTTCGGGGTAATTCACCGGCGGAACGAGGGATAGGACCTACGTCCTGATAAGCCTCAATGCGCACCGTTATGGCTAGTAGCGCGGGAGATGTCAGAAGTGGCGCTGCAAGGGTGAGCTCGTGCCCATAATGCGTGATATTTGCCACTTTGGGGACCGGGCTTGAACAGGGCGGAGCGGAAGATTCGAGCTCGAGACATAGTGGCAGATAAATATGAGAATCGTGGGCATGCGACGAAGGATACTGCTGGGGGAGGGATTGTTTCTTTTCATTGATTTAAACCAACACTGCAGACGACTCACTCGATAGCCAGCGACTATAAAAGAAGAATATGGGAAATTACTGCCTTGCGAACCACAGGACTTTCCGTTCTTATACGGTCTGCAATTCGAAAAAGAATCTTCCGCACGGTGCAACTGAAGCAGCATTTCGGAAATTTAGAAGTGGCTATCATATACCTCGGTTGACCGTCATCCACAAGAGCCAAACGGTCAACGCGCTGCCTTCCGTGTCGGTAAGCCAAGCAAGAGGAGATCCAGGGGGGACAAGGGCTCTGTACACCAGAACATTGCGGATATATACATCGATGCCAGCCCATTCAATGAGCCGGCTTTCGTTTTTACCATCGCTTTCCGTCATCCTTAGATCACGCCAAGGTCAGTTCAATTCACACAAACTAAAACCTAAAAGCCAACATTAAATAGGATGTCCAGAGGTCATCCTGATGATATTCCTGTTTGTGCCGAATTCGCTTCAATGCAATGAACCGCTTTTTTAATTCGATCGCCAGACAGTGTGTGGTCGGCCATCGCTCAGTAAGGCGTCGGACAGGCGCTGCGTAGTCGAACTTGAAGCGGAATATGAGGGCATAAAGGTGGGTGTTGTTGTTCAAAGAAATTGCACCATTGATGGCACGAGAAACCAGAGTTACCAGACACAAGGCAAGCAAGTCCGAGGGCGGTCCCAGAAACGAAGACTCATCCGACACAGTGTAAAACGCGATGTGTTCCAAGATCTCAGGTCCTAGGTTATCCAGTGGCGATAGAGGGACGGCCATGGTCGTGGAGTGTAATGGCCGAAAGAAAATGGGATCTACTTAAAAGAACAGCGAAAAAGGTGCGAAGTACATTGGGGCAGGGACTTGGCAGGGACGGCAGGGGTTGCAGGATATGTGATCGCCGTGCTTCTATTCCCTTTCGCCGTCAAAGGGTGAGAGCTGAATCCCATAGAACTTGCAATTAGGCGCATCAGCAAATTCGGGATACCCTTCGGCCGTTTGCGAAGGTCTAGATGTCCTTCAACCCCAGTGAAATTTTGGTCAATTTATTATTTATTTCACATTGCTTACATGGACACCTTAAAAATTGCCCTGATGGCTGATGCTCAACTTGAAGCCGGCTGGTTTTTCTCATTCAATTTTAAGGCCTGACTAAAGATTATGCTGACTCTGTATATTCATGCTAAGGTTAATGCAGATCTTCAAGGGTGACGGCAAAAGTGGTGTCTAGTATCAAATATTGCAAGAAGAGTTGAACAACAAAAACACAGAAATTATACCTACAAGAATGTCTCGCAATTCAATTTGTAGGCAGTTGATTTATAGGTGTAGTGGTCCAGAAAAGAATTAATTAATTAATAATTAATTAGGGTAATACACAGTAGGCAGATTTGGGTGAATTTGGGCCTGATTTCGATCTGAATTTCGATTTGATTTCAAAAGCGGCTAGCCACGGCATGTGGGCGGAGTTTCAAACTAAGGCTGTGTCACCACACTAAAGAAGCTCGGAAGATCCCGA
>Ga0210383_10004801_pt1 | contig 11952 bp, 10 predicted proteins | sample IncBWC14OmetaG_FD_160072 | JGI IMG/M metagenome (GOLD analysis project Ga0210383, IMG submission 160072) | Forest soil microbial communities from Barre Woods Harvard Forest LTER site, Petersham, Massachusetts, United States - Inc-BW-C-14-O ...
ATCAGCGACATGGTCATCCCCAGCGTGAAATTCAAGCTGGTGGATACGGCCGAGCATGAGGTGGTGAAAGTCCAGCAGCAATATCTGGACGGCGCCATCACCAACGGCGAACGCTACAACAAGGTCATCGCCATCTGGTCGGACGTCACGGAAAAAGTGGCGGACGAAATGTTCAAGGCCCTGGAAGAGCAGGACAAGCAGGGCGTGATCAACCCGGTGTACGTGATGGCCGACTCCGGAGCGCGCGGTTCGAAACAGCAGATCCGCCAGCTTTCCGGCATGCGCGGATTGATGGCCAAGCCCTCGGGCGAAGTCATCGAGACGCCGATCACTTCCAACTTCCGCGAGGGCTTGACCGTGCTGCAGTACTTCATTTCGACGCACGGCGCGCGTAAGGGTCTGGCCGATACGGCACTGAAGACGGCCGATTCGGGCTACCTGACGCGGCGGCTGGTGGACGTGGCGCAAGACGTGATCATCAATGAGTTCGACTGCGGCACGGCAGACGGCATTTACGTGGAGCCGATTTTGGAAGCCGGCGTCGAAGTCGAGCCGTTGCGCGATCGCGTGGTGGGTCGCGTGTCACTCGAGAAGATCAAGGACTACGAAGGCAACGTGATCGTCGAGATCAACCAGGAAATCACCGAAGAACTGGCGAACTCGATTCAAGCAGCCGGCATCGAGCGCGTGAAAATTCGCTCGGTGTTGACCTGCGAATCACGCCGCGGAGTTTGCGGGCGTTGCTACGGCCGTAACCTGGCTACCGGACGCTTCGTGGAAATGGGCGAAGCCATCGGCGTGATCGCGGCTCAGTCTATCGGCGAGCCCGGCACGCAGTTGACCATGCGCACCTTCCACATCGGCGGCACGGCTACACGCGTGACCGAACAGTCCAAGGTCGAAGCGCGCAACAACGGCTTCGTGAAGTTCATCGACCTGAAGGTCGTCGAAGGCCGCGGCAAGCAGATCGTTTCCATGAACCGGTCCGGCTTGATTGCTGTCGTTGACGAAAAGGGCCGTGAGAAAGAGCGTCACCATGTCGTTTATGGCGCGCGCCTGAAGGTCGAGGACGGGCAGCCGGTCACTCTCGGCCAGACCATGGTCGAGTGGGATCCCTACACCTTCTCGATTCTCACGGAAACCGCGGGCGCGGTGCAGTTCAAGGACTTGCAAGCGGGTATCACGATCGAAGAGCAGGTGGACGAAGTCACCGGGTTGTCGCAGCTGGTCGTCACGCTGCCGCCGGGCGATGAAAAACACCAGCCCACGATCTTGATCCGCGGAGCGCAGGGCCGCACCAAGAAGTACTTGATGCCATCGCGCGCTCACTTGATGGTCGTCGATGGCGACGAGGTGCAACCCGGCGACGTGCTCGCGAAGATCCCGCGCGAGACCACCAAGACCAAGGACATCACCGGAGGTTTGCCGCGCGTCGTGGAACTGTTCGAAACGCGCAAGCCGAAGGATCCCGCGGTTATCAGCGAAATTGATGGCGTCGTGAAGTACGGCGAAATCGTCAAAGGCCAGCGCAAGATTTACGTCGAAAGCGAAGACGGCAAGGGCGTCGCGCAAACCATCAAGGAATATTCGATCTCGCGCGGCGTGCACATCAACGTGCAGGAAGGCGAGCACGTTGCGGCCGGCGAACCGTTGATTGACGGTCCGCTGAACCCGCACGATATTCTCGCCGTCCTCGGTGAAAAGTACACCCAGGCATACCTGGTGAACTCGATTCAAGAGGTCTACCGGTTGCAGGGCGTGAACATCAACGACAAGCATATCGAGTGCATCGTGCGGCAGATGATGCGCTGGGTGAAGGTCGAGGACGTGGGCGATACGACGTTCCTTCTGGAGGAGCAGGTGGACAAGTTCCGCTTCCGCGAGGAGAACGATCGTGTGATCCGCGACGGCGGGCGGCCGGCTACCGGGCGTCCTTTGCTCCTCGGCATCACCAAGGCGTCGTTGTCCACGGATTCGTTCATCTCCGCGGCCAGCTTCCAGGAGACGACCCGCGTCCTTACCGAGGCGGCGATTTCAGGGAAGGTGGATTACCTGCGCGGCTTGAAGGAAAACGTGATTATGGGCCGTCTGATTCCGGCGGGAACCGGTTTGGAGCGCTATCGCAACATTCAGCTCCTCACCGAAATCCCCAAGGAAGAGCCGGAATCCATGGAGCCGGAGCTTACGCCGGAAGAAGCGGCAGCGCTCGATTTCCTGCGCAAGGATACGGACGCTGTAGCCGAAAGCTAGACGCAATTTACAATTCAACCCTGGGAGCCCGCGGGTGGCGCGCTTTCCAGGCGAGGGGCGCTGCGATGTTTCGCGGCGCCCCCTTTTTTTTGCGGATCAACGCTCGTGCTGTCGCGCTTTTACCTTGTAGCGGCCAGCCTTAGCTGGGCGAGTTTGAGGTTGCCTTCTCTCGCCATCCCAACACGGACCCATTCGCCCTGTCCTTCCGGCCTGTTATGTAACTTGGCATATGCCGCAGCTTTCTTTTCCTCTGTAGCGCGCACAGTCAGTAAAATTAATGGGAAGGACGAAACCTTGTGGCTTTCTCCGGGGGAGAAGGCGCCCGGGTGTCCGCATGTCCAAACGAATCCCAACCCAATCGCCGCCGCAGGCCCGAAAACGCGCGCCCCGGCAAGAGCCACCAGCGCAGCCAGCGCCGGGCGCCGCGGGCGCTTCCACCGAAGCGCAGTTCAAGAAGCTCGTCGAAGTAATTTCCCGGTCGCAGCTGAATTACCGCGAACTGATCGACAGCCTGGACCACGCGGTCTTCACGATTTCGCTCGACGGTGAAATCCGCGTCGCCAATCGGCGCTTCGTCGAAATTCTGGGCGTCTCGTTTCAAGATCTGATCGGTCACCGGTTGGATGAATTTATCGCTGTGCCCACGATAGCGGAGGCTATCCGCAGCCGCGATGCCTTTCTGCACAAGGGACATTGGGCCGGGCGCATTTCGATCCAATTGAAAAGCGATCCGCGCCGCCGCTTCTACGATTGCTGGCTGCAGGCGCTGACTGACGACGAGCATGTGACGTCGGTATGCGGCTGGGTTCGCGACGTAACCTCACAGCACGAATCCGAAATTCGCTTTACCGAGCTGTTCGAATCGTTGCGCGAAGGAATTTTCTTCACCACTCCGGAAGGAACATTGCTCGATGCCAATCCGGCGCTCGTTCGCATGTTGGGATACGAGAGCAAAGAGGAACTGAAGGAGCTGAATTTCCGTGAAATTTACGCGAACCCCGCACAACGCGACGCCTTGGTACACCAGGTGGTCTATCAAGGCGCGGTGCAGGACGTGGATGTGATCTTCCGCCGCAAAGACGGAACGCACATCCATTGTCTGGCTTCTGGATTTGCCATTCGCGACACCTTCGGCCGGACCATCCGCATGCAGGGCACGCTGGTGGACATCACCGAGCGAATCGAAATCGAAGCGCGCCTGCATCAGGAGCAGGAATTCGTACGGCGCCTGGTGGCCAGCTTTCCAGACATGATCGCAGTGATGGATTTCGAGAGCCGCTTCACTTTCGTCAGCCCGCGCGTGGAGGATATTCTCGGGCATCCGGCGCAGGAGCTGGTCGGCAAGTTGCTGCGCGAGCAGATTCACCGCGACGACGTACCGCAGCTGCGCGAGGCTTTCGAGAGACTCACCAGCGGCCGCGCCCTCAACGCGCAATTCGAATACCGCACCAGGCACGCCGACGGAACTTGGCGAGCCATGCGCGCCAGCGCCAGCCCGCTCTACGACGCGGCGGGGATCATCAACGGCGTGGTGGCCTCAGCGCGCGACGTCACTGATTCCAAGGCGGCGGAAAAGCAGAATCTGCAGAAAGAAAAGCTCGCAGCCATGGGCGAGATGATGTCTGGTGTGGCACACGAACTGAATAATCCGCTGACGGCGATTCTCGGTGTCAGCGATTTGATGCGCGAGCGCGCGGCGGACGACGCCACGCGCCGCCAAACGGAAATCATATTGAAACAGGCGCGCCGCGCCGCCGTCATCGTGCAGAACCTGCTGTCCTATGCGCGGCCTTCCGCGCTGGCGCGCAAGAAAATGCGGCCGGAGGAGGCTCTGCAAGCGGCAGTGGACCAGCAACGGGCCGCGCTCTCGCAGAAAAATATTTCGATTGAGCTTGCGCCGCCGCCCGCGGCGCTGGCCCTGGAAGCTGATCCCAAGCTCTTGCATCAGGTTTTTGTGAATTTGATCGTCAACGCCGAGCAAGCCATCACCAGCCATGGCGAGCGTGGCGCGCTGCGCGTTTCCGTCGAACACGCCGACGGCAAGATCGCGTTCGTATTCGCGGACGATGGCCCCGGCATCTCTCCGGAAAACATCGGCAAAATTTTCGATCCCTTCTTCACCACCAAGCGGCCCGGCGGCGGCACCGGGCTGGGCCTCGCCATTTGCACGGCGATCGTCAAAGAGCATGGCGGATCCATCGAAGTGCAATCCACGCCGGGCAAAGGCGCAGAATTTCGCGTGTGGCTGCCGGAATTCGTGGAAGAAATCAGCGCGCCGGCGCTCGCGATCAGGCCCGCGGTCGGCGCCCCGGCCGGCTCGGCACCCTTGCGCGGACATTCGGTGTATGTGGTGGATGACGAAGAAAGCATCCGCGAAATCGTGCAGGAAGGCCTCTCGGCGCGCGGCATGACGGTCGAGGGCGCGTCCAGCTCGGAAGAGGCACTGCCTCATCTGGCCGCGCACAGCTACGATTTTGTAATTTGCGATTTCAATCTACCGGGATTGAATGGCGAGCAGTTCTTCAAACGGGTTCAGCCGCGGGAAGGCAAGCCGGCTCCCAAATTCGTGTTCATGAGCGGCGCGCTGCTGGATCCCGCCACACTGGCTCATTTCACGGAGAAGGGCGCCTCCGTACTGCAAAAGCCGTTTCACATCGCCGCGTTGGCAGCTCTGCTTACCGAACTTCTCCAGCCGCAACCCGCCGCAGTCAAGTAACGACCGCCTCCCGCTCGACCGTCGCCCTTGCTACTTCGGCTTACTGCTTGAGGTGCTCGCGGCCGGCGTGGAATTTCCGTCTACGCCAAAATCCCAGAAATACAAGCTCGTCGCTCCGCCTTGTACAATTTCAGCCATCGCATATTCACCGGGCTCCAGGCTCGCGCCCAGAGTGAAGCGGTACACGCCGTGCGCGATCTCCCACCGCTGGATGGGGATCGATATTTTTCCGGTGGTGGCCTGCTCCTTGAAAAGCTCGTCCAGATTTTCCAGGTCGCGCTTGTCGCCGTGTACCTTCGCGCGGATCAGGTCCAGTTGCGGCTCGCGCCCGTCGGCCGTGCGCATGTAGAACTCGGTCTGGGTGCTCTTCACCCGGAATTTCGCGCGCGCGCCGCGCAGCGAAATATTGTGCCGCGTCGGGACGATGGGTACGGGTATCAGCACCTGCTTGAGCATCTGCGTCTTGCTGAACTTCATGTCCGCTTCCGCCTGCGTCAGCGGGTAAATGGCCTTTCCGTCGAACTCAAAAAGCCCGTCGCCCGGCGGCAGAAATACTTTCGGTGCAATTTCGATACTGGCGTCTACGTCCATCGCGTCAGCGCGCCGCGCCACTTCCGCCGCGTGCACTTTGGCGATCAGTGCGGCCTTGCGGGCTGACTCATCCGTTGCGGATTTCTTGGTGGCGTCCCAATCCACGAGCGCAGCCGGGATCTCTTCCCAATCTCGTTGGTCAATGCTGAAATAACGCACACGATCGCCGTCCAGCTCATACTCGCGGACCAGTTGGAAGCTGCCGTCCTTGAGCATCAGCTTCTTGCCGGTCGGCAGGCCTGGTTCGGTTGCATCTTGTGCTGGAGCGGACGCTGCGGCAGAGGCGGCGGTGGTAGCGCGCGGATTGGCTGGAGTTTGCGCACGGGTTGCCGAGCACAGGGATAGGAAAGCGAAACCCAAGAGCACGAGCGAGCTAACAAGCTCCTGCACGCAACCTTCGAATTTTGGTTTTGCCGCCATCAGCGGGCCGTGCTTCAGAGCTTCGCCAGGACTTGTTTCGGCGCTGAGCCCCCACCCATACTCTGGGATGCAAATTCCGCGCGTCGGGTTGAGCGCAGCAAGAATAGCCTGAGCAGGCCGCAGGGCACAACGTCCGGAGAGAGATGCAAAAAAAACAGGCCCTCCAGCGTCCCGGAAGGCCTGACAAAGCGCTTGCTAAGCGCCGGATTTAGCGGCGCTGATCGGTGACTTTGATTAGTGGTCGCAGCGCGGCTGCAGCACCGTGAGAATCATCAGATCGGAGTGCGAAAAAAGCCACTTTTCCGCTTCGGCGCCGGCCGCTTCCGCCGCGCGCGCGATCGTGCCGAGGTGCTTATTCTGCGCCATCTTTCGCAGATGGTCGGTGCAGATGCCCGTGAGGGAGACGACTTCGTCTTCGGTGAAGATTTTCTGGCTTACCTTGATTCTCACCATCACCAGGCCTCCTGCTTCCTTCGATGCTGACACCAAATTAAACGCTGCTAGAGCTCCATGCAATAGTCCTTCCGTTCTAGACGCCTGGAACCCTTCATAATCCGTATGGGCCGAACCCTCGATTTCTCTAGGGTTTGACAGCGCAACAGGCGAATTCACTCCGAAGCTCTCGATTGAACATTGTTGCCTCAAACAGGAAAGGAAAGTCTACAGGTGGAATGTTTCTACAAGTTCACGGATTTGTTTCGCGTGGCGCAATTCGTGGTAACCGATCGTGCGGAACCATTCATACATGTTGAGGTTGCCGAGGAAGGGATGCTCAAAGTGAAAAAGGCTCACATCACTGCCGCGCGTTGATTCAATAAATGCCAGCGTGGCTTCGCGCGTTGCATTCAACCCCGCTAAGGACTCGCGCTTGTCGCAAACGCGCTTGGCATCCAGCGGGATCGGCGTGCGCACTTTGCGCCCGCGCCAGGTAGCGATCGCCAGCGGCAGGTGGAAATGCTTCCGCAGCGGCACCGGTCGCGGCGCGGATTGCAGCAGTCTTTTCATCCCGTAAATTGTGCGTTCTTCGACCATCGCCACATGCGCAACCACTTCGGCTGCCGACCAACGCTCCGGCGCAGGCGATTCGCGCCAGCGCTGGTCGCTGATATCTTCAGCGACGGACAGCAGTTTCGCGCGCGAGGCTTGCAAATGCAGCACGATCGGGGACAAGTCTTGCAGAAGCGCATCTCCTCAAATCGAGAAGCCACCCGCCTTCTCAAACCCGCGCGCCAATTGCAGGATGCGGGCCTCGCCGAAATGGCTGCCGAAGATTTGCATGCCAATGGGCAACCCGGCAGCGGACTTTCCGCATGGCACCGAAATACCCAGCACTCCCGCGAGAGAGCCTGTAACTGTATATATATCAGCTAAATACATCTCCAGCGGGTCAGCGGTCTTCTCGCCCAGCCTAAAAGCTGCAGTAGGCGCGGTGGGCGTGATGATCGCGTCAACCTTCTCGAAGGCCTCAGCGAAATCCCGTGCGATCAAGGAGCGGACCTTCTGTGCACGCAGATAGTAGGCGTCATAATAGCCGGATGAAAGAGCATACGTTCCGAGCATGATCCGCCGTTTCACCTCCGGCCCGAAGCCCCGCTCGCGCGTCTTGCGGTACATTTCCATGAGCGTGTTACCCTGGACACGCAAGCCGTAGCGCACCCCATCGTAGCGCGCCAGGTTCGAGCTGGCCTCCGCCGTCGCAATAACATAGTAGGTCGCGATCGCGTAGTCCGTGTGCGGCATTTTGAGCGGCACGCGCTTGCACCCGTGCCTTTCCAGCAGCGTAATGCCAGCCTGCACCTTATTCTTTACCTCCGCGTCGAGCCCCGCGCCGAAGTAATCCTCGGGGATGCCGATTCGCAGCCCGGCCACGGACTTTTCGATTTCTGCCGCGTACTCGGGTACCGCCAAGGCCGCCGAGGTAGAGTCGTTCGAGTCGTGTCCGGCGATAACTGACATTACGGTTGCCGCGTCGGTGATATTCGTTGCGAACGGGCCGATCCGGTCGAGCGAGGAGGCGAAGGCAATGAGGCCGTACCGCGATACGCGTCCGTATGTCGGCATCATCGCTGGGACACCACAGTACGCACCCGGCTGCCGAATCGACCCACCGGTGTCGGTGCCGAGTGCAACTACCGATAAACCAGCGGCCACCGCTGCTGCTGATCCGCCACTTGAGCCGCCGGGCACTCGATCCAGGGCAATGGGGTTCCGTACGGGACCGTACGCCGAGTTTTCGTTCGAGCTTCCCATCGCAAACTCGTCGCAATTGGTCTTACCCATTATCACCGCGCCCGCTCTTTCGAGCCGTTCGATGGCGGTAGCATCATAGGGCGGGGTATAGTCCTCGAGAATCTTCGACCCGCATGTAGTGCGCACACCTTCGGTGCTGATCACGTCCTTGATGGCCACAGGAACCCCGGCCAGCCGACCCAGCGGCTTCCCTTGGGCTACGATGGCGTCCACGCGGTCGGCCTGGGCATAGGCGCGGTCCGGGCAGAGCGCCAGGAAGGCGTTCAGCTCCGGGTTACGCTGCTCGATTTGAGCGTAGAATTCCTGGGCCAGTTCACGCGCCGAGGTCTTCTTGGCAAGCAGCGCCTCGTGCACACTTGCGACAGTCCATCTGGGAGCGCCACTCATCGCTCGATTACCTTCGGAACGCGGAAAAAGGGCTTGGCCGCGCCCGGCGCCTCCGCCAACACGGCGTCGGCGACGCTGCAGGGCGCCACCACGTCGTCGCGTAGCTCCGGCTCGGCCTGCGCGGCGGCGATTGCACCATCGAGGCCTGCACTCGTACGCGGAGCTTGATGTGGCGCATCGGCCATGGGATCCATCAGCGCCATTGGCTCCACGTTCGAGACGTCGAGCTCCTGTAGCTTTCCGATGTAGGAGAGGATTTCGTCGAGCTGGCCACGGTAGGCCTCGACTTCCTCGGGCGCCAACTCCAGATGCGCCAATTGCGCGACGCGCAGCACGTCTTCGCGGCTAATTTTCATCGCCACACCGCGAAATGCGCAGTCCCCAAGCGCGATCGGTTTTCAACAGTAGGAATTTCATCGCATCCATCTTAGTACAGAAGAGGTTCAGCGCAAGGGCTAGCGGAAGCCCACTGAATTCGCTGCGAAAATCGTCAGGCCTTGCGGCGTCGGATGAAGGGAGTGTGTTCGTTGTCCAGTTCGTGCGAGATGTGGCGCGGCCCGGGCTTCGCGGCGACAAATTTCACTTCGCGGACCAGCGTGCCGCCCCAGGCTTTATTCACCTGCGCGCAGAACTCGCTTTTCATTTCTTCCAGCTGTTTCCGCCAGGCTTTGCCGTCGGCGGCGACCTCGAGGCATCCCTTGTGGCAGTGCACCGGCCGCGTGTGTCGCGCGAGAGTTTTTCCCACCACGCTGGGCCACACGCCGGAGAGCCATGCGACCGCCGCTTCCGGACGCTTCAACTGGCGCAGCATTCCACCGAGAAAATTTCCCGCGCGTTCCATCGAGGGCGGATTCTAGCACAAATCTGTCCGCGGAAATATTTGCTCAAAAAATTTTGGCCGCGAGAAGCGGATAGCTCCGAAAACCGAAGCGGTGCAAAGTAAGTATGGAAGAGATGAAGTCGCGCGAACACTTTGCACCAGGAGTTACAGATGATTCCGATCCGCGTAGTCGCGATACCCACCGAAATTGCCGACGCAGTGCGCAACACTCACAAGGACCCGCATTACGGCCATCCCGCTCACACGGAAACTGCCGGCGAAGGCGCGCCGTGTCGTCACTGCCTGCAAATCATCGCCGCCGGCTCGGAAACGGCCACGCTGTTCACCTACGACGCCTTCGAAGGCATCGAATCGTTGCCCCTACCGGGGCCGGTGTACATCCACGCCGAAAAGTGCGAGCGCTATTCGGAAAATGGCGGATTTCCCCCAGCCTTGCGTAACAGCCCGAGAACCTTGAACGCCTACGCAAAAGGACGGCGACTCGTGGCGGTGGAATACGTCGCGAACGGCAACGTGGATGCCGGGGTTGAAAAACTCCTTGCCCGCGAAGATGTGGTTTACATCCACGTGCGCAGCACCACCGCAGGCTGCTACACGTTTCGCATCGAACGCGCCGACTGATGTCGAACGCTGACGCAGCGGGTAGCAGGGGGCGGGCCTCAGACTCGCCCCTGCAACCGATCGCCATCCTAGGTGTTCATGGCACGGCGACCGCGCCGACGCCGTTGAGCCCCAGCTCCGGCGCGATGCCGCGCAGCGCCGCGATGCAGAAAGCGATGTGCTCGTCGAGCGGGACACCCAGTTCTGCAGCGCCTTTGTACACGTCGTCGCGGTTCACGCCGCGCGCGAAGGCCTTGTCCTTCAGCTTCTTCTTTACGGAAACTGCTTCGACCTCGTGAATGCTCTTGCTGGGTTTGATCAGCGCGCAAGCGGTCAGAAAGCCGGCCAGCTCGTCGCAGGCGAACAGGGTCTTGTCGAGAGGAGAAGCGCGCGCCACGTTGCAGTAATCCGCGTGTCCCAGTATGGCGTGGATCATTTCCTCCGGGTATCCGCGTGCGCGCAGAATCTTCGATCCTTCGTAGGGATGCTCCTCGGTGGGGTGATGAGCTGCATTGGGCCAGCGCTCATAGTCGAAGTCGTGCAACAACGCGGTCGTGCCCCACAGCTCCTCATCCGCGCCCAATTTGCGGGCGTAGGCTCGCACGCAAGCCTCCACCGCGAGCGCGTGTTTGCGAAGGCTTTCACCCTGCGTGTACTCGCACAGCAAGCTCCAGGATTCTTCCCGATTCGGCATTTTTCCCCGTTTGGAGTTTACCGCAATCCCGAACGCTGCCGCCAGAAGCTATCCGCCACGTCGCACGCGCAGATCTGGGGAGAATTTGTGGCAGCGATCCGTAAAGAACGAAGGGAACAGCATCTGAAAGGCGCTAGCATGCTCTTTTTTTAGCCGCCACTGACGAAGAACCCAGGAAGGGCCGATCGAGGCGGCAAGGGCTGCGGGCCAGGTGCTGGACTTACGGCAGAATTGTCTCAATCGGGCCGCGCTGAAAGGAATGAGACGTATTGTTTTGAGACAATTTCGTCGGCGCATAAGTAGTCGCCGCAAGCGATTCGGTGTTTGTTCTCGTCATTCATTGAACACAAACACTTTGCGGGCGCGATTTGCCGAGCAACGAGCGCCAAAAGACCCAATCGAACCCAAATATCTCTTGCCAAGTGTGGGCACCAAAATTGCAAGCACAAATCGTCAGCGGATGACGCTGAATGGCATTGTGTCCATCTCGTTAGCGGACGTGAAACGGCGAGGGCGAACAAAAGTCGTACCACTTTTGGGGCCGTAGGGGAAGCGAAACGGCTCCTGATTGTGGTCTCCGCTGCGAGCAAGTTAAAATAATTCCGGCAAGAGGACGAAAAAGGGCTTGACAAGAAATGGCACCCTGTGGAGAATCGCTCCCGCGCCTGTTTCTGCCTTCCCTTGTTGTGACGTTCCTCCCCTTCGCATCGCCGGAATAGTCTGTGAGGAGAACCGGTGGCGGAAAAAGAAGCCATAGAAGCGAGCATGGATTTGGATCGAGAAGTACTTCGATGTCAGGTATGCGGTTTAGTGCAATACCGGACACGCACGGACAACTGCCGTCGTTGTCTGCGTATGCTGCCCCCGAAGGTGACGTTCGTCATACCGACGCCGTCGCCTCAAGATCTTCCGGGGGACGACCGTCAACTGTTTGAGAGCTGGCCGAACCGCGAAACTGTGGAGAACATCGGCCAACGCATCAGGCAATTGCGCGAGTCGCGCGGCATGACGCAGAGCCAGCTGCAGGCTCGTTCGCGCGTATCTCGCTCCTATTTGTCCCGGATCGAGAGCGGTCAGATGACGCCTAGCCTCGGCACGCTGGAAAAGATTGCCGAAGCTTTGGGTGTTGGACTGAACCGCTTCTTCGTGCCCGAGACCAATGGCGAGACGGTGCTGGAAGATCCCTTCATTCAGGGTCTTCGC
>Ga0210383_10004802_pt1 | contig 11951 bp, 9 predicted proteins | sample IncBWC14OmetaG_FD_160072 | JGI IMG/M metagenome (GOLD analysis project Ga0210383, IMG submission 160072) | Forest soil microbial communities from Barre Woods Harvard Forest LTER site, Petersham, Massachusetts, United States - Inc-BW-C-14-O ...
TCCCTGACCCAGGACGGGCCCGAAGATCGGATCGACGCTCTCCCCGGCATTGAAGGTCCAGCTGTTGGAAGTCGCGTCACCCAGGGACTCGGCGGTCAACTCTTCGGCCGTGCCGTAGTTGTACGGGTCGCCCCCGATGAACACGATCTTCGCATTAGGAGCCATGGCGTGTACAGCCTCGACGTCGAGCATGGTCTCGACCTCCCAGCCGTAGCAGTAATCGCATTCGTTGCCATTGCTCATGTCGATGAGGGTCAGGCAGCCGTTGGCCACGGTGCAAGCCGGCAGATGCATATCGGCGTCGTACTGCGCCAGCGCGGACTCGACCCAGTTGTAGTAGAAGTAATCGACGATGGCGATGGTCATGCCAGCGCCACCATTGGCTCCGGGGAAGTTCGTCGAATAGGCGGTTTCCACGCCCTTCGGGCAAACAAGCACCTGAGAGCCGTTGTTGTAGTCGCAGAACCAAGGCTCAGTGGGCACATTCGTCGGCTTGATGCTGCTCTTGACCAGGAGTTTCTGACCGGAGAACATCGCGGTTGACTTGGCATGGGTGCCGGGTGCTGCCATCGGCATCACAAGCTGTGCTTTGCCGGTGGCCAGCGCTTTGTTGAACTGCTGCATGGCGGAGTCGCGAGTTACCTGCGCGAAGCCCAGCGTGCAAACGACCAGCAGCACAAGTGTGAGCAATAGGAGCTTACGCATCGAAGGGCCTCCTTAATACAACCGGCGGCGCAGATAGCCCGCCAGTCCGAGCACCGAAGAACCAAACAGCACCAGCGTTCCAGGCTCGGGGGTTGTGTTGTACCACGTGGTGCCAATGGCGATATCGTCCAAGCCGAACTGATCGATGACGCCAAACTGCGCGGCGTAGAACGGCACGCTATCGTAGGCACCAAGGAATAGGGCCGTTCCCGGCCCGTAGCCGGAAACGCCATTGGCACTGAAGACTCCGATCACGTTGCTGTTCTGGTCGTACAACGTTACGAAGGCAGTAAACGGGCCATAGTAGTCAGACTGGATGTAGGTTCCGGCAGCGGTCACGCCCTGGTCGAAGGTCAAGACGAAGTCAACGCCGTTATTGCCAAACAGCGCACCGTTGTAGAGGATGCCCTGGCCGTTAGCAAACTGCCCGTTCCAGGTAACGCCTTCCTGCAGGTTGTAGAAATTCTGGAAGCCGCCGTTCAATCCAACGGTGCCAGTCGCTCCCGTACTCCCAGTCCACACCTGTGGAGTTGGGAACTGGTAGTAGTCGTTGTAGCAGCCATAATTCGCGCACCAGTCGATGTAGCCCTGGTTGATGGCATTGGGATAGGTGGTAAAGCCGACTGCCCCCCAACTGCTCCCGACTGCGAGCACGAGGCAGAAGACAAGCAAAGTAAGCTTTTTCATGGTCCTCCTCACAGACATGTAGGGTTATGAGTTTTCGGGGGAGGACTCCACGTTAGCCCGGTTCGGCGAAGGTGCAGCATAAAAGTTGATGAATCAGACTGTTCGTTCCCATCTTGGAATTCCCAAAACGGAACTGGCCGGGCGCGCCGATGACTCTTGGTTTGCTGAGTTTCGCAATAGTAAAAATGAAATTAACGGCAGACGAGCCGCGAAACAAAGTGCGCCAAAAGTCCGCATTGCCGAGTGCGGGCTAGGGCACAGCCAACGTTGTCCGGTCGCGGCCTTCGAGCTTGCTTTGATACAACGCTCGATCGACGCGGCGAAACAGCGAATCTTCCGTGTCCGATGGCTGCAACACGGTCGCACCCACCGATAGCGTGAGGGTCACTGTCATATCCGCGACGGAGACACCGGAATTTCGGACCAGCATGCGGCATCGGTCGGCCAGCCTGAGTGTCTGGTCAGCATCGGTGTCGGGCAGAATAGCGAGAAACTCTTCCCCGCCCCAGCGTCCGACGGTATCGCCGGCCCGAAGGCTGGAAGAAATGGTGCCGGCCACGTGCTCCAGCGCTACGTCACCAGCGCTGTGTCCGAAGCTATCGTTCACCCGCTTGAACCGGTCGAGGTCCAACAGCAGTATGCCGAAGCTCCGGCCGAACAGGGCCAATTCATCCAACGATTGCCGAATTTTGGCATCGAGGAACCTGCGATTCGCCAGCTTGGTGAGCGGATCGAGGTAAGCCATCTTCTTCAGCTCCACGTTACGTCGCTCCAGCTGCTTGCGCATGGCAATGTCGCTGAAGATCTCGACCGCACCCAGCGGTTGGTTGTCCTGGCCCATGATGGGTACCACGCGGACGCTGACAGCGAGCCGATGGCCGTTCTTGCAGCGCATGTACACGTCGGCTTTACGGCGAGTACCACTCTGCATGCTCTGGCTGAGCGGACACTCGCCCTGGCACAGACTGCGGCCCGACTCGTCAACGTGGCAGAGGAGGTTATCGCTGCATCGCCTGCCGACAACTTCTGCGGCGCTGAACCCGCTCAACGCCTCGGCAGCGTGGTTCCAATACAAGACGCGCCGGGTCGGGTCGACAAAATAAACCGCGTCGTACAACTCATCGAGCAGCAATTTATGAAAGTCGGCATTGTCGTTTAGAAACTTCGTGATTGTGAATCGATCCGAGGCTTCGGCTGGATTCGGCACACACCCTCCTTCACAACGCATTTCAACCATAGTGAAGGAATCGGCAGAATCTTCGCTGTGATGTATGCACATTCAATTATGAAGGGGAGTTACGAAAGTACCCAAGGTATGGCACCAATTGGGGAGTACGGTCGTTGAGGAAAAAAATAAAGGCCGCCTGCTCGCGGCGGACGGCCTTGGGGGCGACGGGCGTGGTTCACCCATCGGCTTCAGGAGGAAGTTTTTTCAGCCTACTGGCGGTCGGTGGGGTTCTGCGGCAAAGCAGGCGGCGTAGACTGCGCGGATGCTGACTCTAGTGAGTTGGTCATCAGCTGCACGTCCACACGACGGTTTTTTGCACGGCCGGCGGCGTTCTTGTTCTCGGCGACCGGATTTTCCTTGCCCAGTCCGATGATGTAAATCCGGTAGGGCGGGACGTTGTACTTGGCGGCCAAATACTGGATCACGGCATCGGCACGCTTTTGGCTCAACTGATAGTTATAATCGGTCGGCCCGGTGGCATCGGTGAAGCCCTGCACCTGCACGATGTAATGCTTCTGCTGGCCGATCTGCTGAGCAAACTCATCCAACATCTGTTGGTCGGCCTTGGTCAGAGTGTACTTGTTGACGCCGAACTGGAGCGTGGTATTCGCAACGGGCTTGTAGTTGTCGAGATTCTCGACAGTCCCCTGCAATCCGTTCAAGCCGGTGCCGACGCGCGCAACTCCCTGGTTGGCCTGATCGGCAGAACTAGCAGCAGCGCCTGCTTTCTGGTCGGCGGCGTTTGCGGCGGTAATGCTCTGATCCGCCTTGCTATCAGCATCCTTAATACCTTGGGTATTCTTTGCGGTGATGTCATTCAGCTCGTCGATCTTGTTGTTGATGGGAGTGACCTGGTTGCGAACGTACCCTTTGGTTGCGCAACCCACGGTCGAAAGCAGCCCCACAACGACTAATAGCGACAGAAGAGTTGTCCGGCTCATATGAGAACCTCCTGTTCGGTCAAGACTCTGCCGTGGATAATGCACGCCACTGGCCAATCCGGGCCTTTTGGGTACCTTGCTTGTCCGCATTGTTTTCAATCGGTTGCGAAAATGTGGAGAATTTGCTCTGCGGCGACTGCCGGATAATCCTGACGCAGGTAGTAGAATTTTTACAGAGTAGTAACGCTAGCCGAGTCATTCGCCTGCGCCATGGTTTCTTAGTAACCTCAACTTCTCTGCATGGATCTGCATCAGAAAATTCGAACTCTGCCGACCTCGGCAGGCGTGTATCTATATAAGAACGCCGAGGGCCAAGTCATCTATGTTGGCAAGGCCAAGAACCTGCGCTCGCGCGTACGTTCGTATTTTCTGGAAGGCGCTGCAGAGAACGCAAAGACCGGCACGTTGTTGCGCGAGGCAGTTGATCTCGACTACATCGTGGTCGACAACGAGAAAGAAGCGCTCGCACTCGAGAACAACCTGATCAAACAGAAGAAGCCGCGCTACAACATTCTGCTGCGCGACGACAAAACGTATCCTTACATCAAGCTGACGATGGGCGAGCGCTATCCGCGAGTGTACGTAACGCGGAGGCTGAGAAAAGACGGTTCGCTCTACTACGGGCCGTACTTCCCTACCAGCCTGGCATACCGGTTGGTCGATTTGATTCACCGGCACTTCCTGATTCCGTCGTGCAAGCTGGATTTGAACCGCTACTACCCCCGGCCATGTTTGCAGTACTACATCGGACGCTGCTTGGGACCGTGCGTTGAGGGACTAACGACGCCCGAGCGTTATGCCGAAGCGGTGCATGACGTGAAGCTGTTTCTGGAGGGGCGCGGCGCCGATTTGTCACGCTCGCTCCATGAGCGTATGAATGCGGCTGCCGAGCGTGAGCAGTATGAATTGGCCGCCAAGTATCGTGACCTAATCTCGACCGTCGAGCTGCAGGAATCCAAACAGCGCATGCATGCCGTCGATGGCGACGATGCTGACGTATTTGGCTATCACTACGAAAACCAGATGCTGGCGGTGAATCTCTTTCACATGCGCGGGGGCAAGATCATGGATAAGCGCGAGTTCTTCTGGGAAGACATGCAGGAGATCGTCGGCGAGAGTGGATTCCATCCCGGCGAGTTCTTTTCGGCGTTGCTGAAGCAAGTGTACCTGGACCAGCAATACATTCCGCACAACGTCTACGTACCGGTGGATTTTGAAGATCGTGTCCCGCTGGAAGAAATCCTCTCCGAAGGACAGAACCGTAAGGTGCAGATTCACGTGCCACAGCGCGGTGACAAACGCTCGCTGGTGGACCTGGTTGGGCAGAATGCAAAACAGGCCTATGACCAGCGCTTCCGCGTGATGAAGCCGACGACGAAAATCATCCAGGAGGCATTGCAGGACGCGCTTACGCTGCCGGAATTGCCGCGGCGTATCGAGTGCTTCGACATTTCGCACATCCAGGGTGCGGAGACGGTGGCATCGATGGTGGTGTGGGAAGACGGCAAGATGAAGAAATCGGACTACCGCAAATTCATCATCAAGTCGGTCATCGGCGTGGACGATTTCGCTTCGATGCGAGAGGTAGTGACTCGACGCTATTCGCGCGTGCAGACGGAAGAGAAGCCGATGCCCAGCCTCATCCTGATCGACGGCGGCATTGGTCAGTTGCACTCCGCTGCCGAGGCACTCGAAGCATTGGGCATCGTGAATCAGCCGCTGGCATCGATTGCCAAGCGCGAAGAGGTCATCTATGTGCATGGGCAGGAGAGCGATCCGATCGTCCTCGACCGTCATTCGCCAGTATTGCATCTGGTTCAACTGGTGCGCGACGAGGCGCACCGCTTCGCTGTGACCTTCCATCGCAAGCGGCGCGAAATCCGCGATCGTAAGACGGAACTGCTGGAGATTCCTGGGGTAGGCGCGCAGACCACGCGGAGATTGCTGCAGCACTTCGGCAGCTTGGATGCGGTGAAACATGCGGATGCGGCAGCGCTGGCTTCTGTGGTGAGCCGGCCCCAGGCGGAGGCGATCCTGCAACATTTTCGAAACATTCCTGCGCTTGCGAAAGACTCTGCTAACTCTGAATAAATCAATGGTTTGCCTCGAAATTCTCCGATGATCAGAGCTATTTTTCTGCTTCCGAGGCTTCGCTCCAGCCGTCGAACTCGGATATACTGCCGAGAACCGTCGTCGTTATGAGCCGAAAACACCAATTCAACAATAAGCTGTTCCAGAAATGGACAGCGGTGTTTTTCGCCCTGGTAATGGCGGGCTTCGGATTCGTGCAAGCGGTGCACGTGCACGACGCCGTTGCAGGACAGACATCTCCAGCCTCGCACTGCTCGTTGTGCGTGGTCGCGCACAGTGCGGCAGTCACTTCTCCGGTGAATGCTGCGCCGGCGCCGGCGATTGAGACAACGACTCTCGACCTTTCCGAGCCGCAACTCCTGTCCCGGCTGCAAGTCGTTTCCTCGTTTATCCGTCCTCCTCCAGCCAGCCTTTAATTCGCTCGTACCTCCCTGGGATCACTGCCGCCGCACTCGTTGCGGGGATGCACTGTTCATCAGGAACCGGAAACTCTCTCCGGCGACGTTGTGTATTCGCGTTGTTGCCGAAGATAGCGAGGCTTTTGGAGGCAGAATGTTCGGAAATGTTTCACTACACGACGGCGCGCAACCGTTTTCTCTCCCTGTAACAATGTGTAAAAGCAGACCCGTCACACTCGGCGGAGCCAACTGGCTGCAGCAACTCTGCACGCTGATGGTGACCCTTCTTCTACTGGCGGCCGCTGGCTTTTCGCAGACTACAGGCAACTCATCGCTGAGCGGCGTGGTTACCGACCCGACGGGCGCGGTAGTGCCGGGCGCAACCGTCGAGATTCACAACCCGATCAGCCAATACACCCGATCCACCACCACGGACAACGCGGGGCAATTCAGCTTCACGAACATTCCCTTCAATCCCTACCACCTCGCAGTAACTGCCACAGGGTTCGGGGCATATTCGCAGGATGTGGATGTTCGTTCCGCAGTACCGCTTAACCTTAAAGTCGCGCTGCAGATTCAAGGGTCGGCTCAAAACGTCACGGTCGAAGCCAGTGCCAGTGATCTACTGGAAAACGATCCGACGTTTCACACCGACATCGACCGGGAAATGTTCGGCAAGCTTCCTTTGGAAAGCCAGTCTTCGCAGTTGAGCTCGCTGGTCACGCTGTCATCGCCGGGGGTCGCAGCCGATTCCAACGGCCTCTTCCACGGGTTGGGCGATCACGCGTCAAACTCTTTTTCCTTGGACGGCCAACCCATCACCGACCAGCAAAGCAAGGTCTTCTCCAACCAGATTCCGCTCGACGCCGTGCAATCGATGACGGTCATCGCCGGAGCACCTTCCGCCGAGTACGGGGATAAAACGAGTCTTGTGATCGATGTCACCACCCGTTCGGGAATGGGCTCGACGACGCCGCACGGCGCCGTCACGGCTTCCTACGGCTCGTTCGGGAGTTCGAACGTCGACGCGAACTTTTCCTACGGCGGCAAGAACTGGGGCGAATTCATCGCTGTCAATGGACTCAATACCGGCCGTTTTCTGGATCCGCCGGAGTTCGCGGTCATCCACGACAAGGGCAACGAGGAGAACATATTTGACCGGGTCGACTACGTGTTTTCACCAAAGAGCGCGCTGCACCTGAATTTCCAATTTACGCGCTCGTGGTTCCAGACCCCGAACTCGTATGATCAGCAGTATCACGATATTAATGGGGTTCCTGATTTGGACCCCATCACAGGGGTACAACTAGGGCCGACCGATCAGCGTAACAAAATCCTCACTTTCGATATCGCGCCTACGTGGTCCTACACGATAAATCCGAATACCATCCTGAACGTGACGGGGTACGTGCGGCGCGACGCCTACAACTATTACCCGAGCAATGACCCCTTCAACGACCTTGGACCCGCGAATCTGCAGCGGCAAACGGTCGCCCAGCAACGCAGCCTTCTCAATGCCGGCGCTATTGCAAACGTCAGCTACACGAAGGGGATTAACAACTGGAAGGGCGGTATTATGTATGAGCAGACCTTCCTGAATGAGAATGACCAGCTCGGGATTATCGATTCCACGTACAACGCGCCTTGCTTAGACGGTAACGCCGTCCCTGTAAACGGATTCACCGACCCCTCGCAATGCGCGGCAGCCGGATATCAGCCCAACATCGCCTCGAACCCGAACGCGCCCAATTCCGGGCTGTATCCGTTGTTCAACAGTGATCTGCTGCCCTACGACCTGACGCGCGGAGGGGGACTCTACTCATACGTTGGCCACACCGACGTCAAGCAACTCGCCATGTACTTGATCGACAATATCAACCTTAAAAACTGGAACTTCAACCTGGGGATTCGCGGAGACTTCTACAACGGTCTGTCCACCGCGACCCAAGCGGAGCCTCGCTTGGGAGTTTCCTACAACGTCCATAAAACCAACACCGTTCTGCGCGTCTCCTATGCGCGCACAATGGAGACCCCTTTTAACGAGAACCTGGTGCTCTCCAGCCTAGGATGCGGCAACGACGTGCTAAATCCTCTGCTGGCATGCTCATCAAGTGACTTGACGCGATTGGTTCCCGGCTTTCGCAATGAGTTTCACGCCGGACTGCAACAAGCCATTGGAAAATTCATGGTGATCGACGGCGAGTACATTTGGAAATATACCCATAGCGCCTACGACTTCAGCGTGCTGGGTAGCACACCGATCACCTTTCCCATCGAATGGCATAACTCCAAGATTCCGGGCTTTGCCCTGCGGGTCAGCGTGCCGGTGTATCACGGCTTTAGCGCACTGGTGGTAATGTCCAGTGTCGCTGCCCGGTTCTTCGAGCCGCAGTCCGCGGGAGCCGGGGCCGTTCCTTCGGGGGCCACGGGGGTTTTCCGCATCGATCACGACGAGTCATTCAACCAGACCATGCACCTGCAGTACCAAACGCCGTGGAAGCGGGGTCCATGGTTCGGTTTCAACTGGCGTTTCGATAGTGGATTGGTTGCCGGTGCTGTCCCTTGTTACGGAATCTCTGATTTCAATGACTGCCCGCAATCGACCACGCTGAACGGGCTCCCCGCCATCACCATGACCGATCCGGGTGGAATCCCGCTGACCGCCGATCAGGAGTTTCAGGCCGGCTTCACTTGCAATGGTGTTCATGCGACTCCGTTCGTGCCTCTGCCTTCTACCTGCCTGGCATCGCAGTTCGTCGGCACGCTCGCGAGGGTACCCGCGCCCGGGACGGAGAACGACGACCACAATCCACCCCGTATCGCGCACCGCAACCTCTTCGACCTGGCGATCGGCGATGACAACCTGTTTAAGACCGACCGGTACAAGTGGAGCGCGCAGGTGAACTTCATCAACTTGGCGAACAACTACGCGCTATATAACTTTTTGTCGACGTTTAGCGGCACGCACTACGTGACGCCGCGAACAATCACAGGCACGATCGGGTTTCACTTTTAGCGCTACCTGAAGGTATGAGGAGTATCGGATGTGAGAGTCGTCCGGCGCTCCTTATAGAGTCGAAGCGGATGCTAGCCGACGTGGTCAAGGTAAAGGCGCTGGCCAAGTTGCCACGAAAGAGCCGACCAAGAAAGCTAAGTAGCTTACTGTGACCACGGCAGACTGCGAGGTTGGCTCTGAACACGATAAAATCGGTGTTGATCGCGTGTTTGTGTTTCTCCTTTGGAAACCTCTTCGCGCAGTCGGCCGACAAGGAGCCCGCAGCAGTTGTGGAGCTTGGAGGAGCCGCTGACTGGAGTGTTAAGGATGGCGGATCGAGCTTCGGCCCGACCGTCGCGGTTGAAGTTACACCGATAGAGAACTGGCTGGAACTTGAGGCGGGACTTACACCGCTTTTCGCCCATCACTCCACAGAATGGGACATTGACCTTCTGTTCAAGAAGCCATGGACACTCTCGAAAAAAGTGGAGTTTATGTTGGGCATTGGTCCGGAGTGGGTCCATGCGACGAAATACGGCATGACAACCAACTCCGCCAGTGCGGAGGTCGTGTTGGATTTCATGTTCTGGCCGTCTGCGAAGCGTCGATTCGGTTGGTACCTCGAACCGGGCTATGAATACAATTTTGGGCGAGGGCATGAGCAGTCCCTTGGCATGAGCGGCGGTCTACTGATCGCAATCCCTTGAGGGGTCGCAATCACAGCCCAAATTCCGCGCCAGCCCTAGTTTCGCCCCATCACAATGGTGTGTGGACTCATCGGGATGGGATGCGCTGTGATGTCATGGAAGCCAGCGAGCTTGTGCATCTCCGAAAGTTCGCTGAACGTATAAGCGTCGCCCGATGCCGTTGACGTCAGCATCGTCAGACTAAATGCTGCGGGCATCGGCGGCGACACGCGGTCTTCGTTTGGAACGAATTCCAATGTTGCCACAGAACCGCCAGGCTTGAGCGAGCGGTGAATTTTATTCAGCAGGTCGACGCAGGTTTGCTTGTCGAAATGATGCAGGAAGTTGGTCAGCAATACCGTGTCGTAAGGGCCGCCGAACTCTACCTCGAACGCGCTGCCCGGAAGCATGTCATAGCGCTCTTCGACTCCGGCCTTCTTGGCATTGTCCAATGCCACTCGTAACACTGGCGCCCAATCGAGGCCCGTCACATGCGCCTGCGCGTTCTGCTTCGCGATTTCGATACCGAATAATCCGTGACCAGCGGCTATATCCAATACACGCATCGGTCCGGTGCGGCCTTCCAGCGCGATAGCGCCCAGCGGCCCGGCCAAGGGCGCCATCATCGGCGCCATGCTCTGAGCGAACTCCACCCAAACGGCTCTACGGTTCCGTCTCCCGGCATCACAGTACGGCCGGTGCGGACGACTTCGGCCAATCGCTCAAACGGCGCTCGCAGGTCAGGGAGCGACAGGAAACCGACGATTGAAGCCAGGCAAGAGGACGAATTGGGATCAAGAAACGCCGCGCTCGATGGCGTGTGCCGGTAGCGCCCGTCTTCTTTTTGCAGAAGCCCGCTTATGACGAGAAAGTCGCACAGAATGCGAATGCCGCGCTCCGACGATTTCGCGTGACGCGCGATCGATGCGACGTCGCCCGGCCCCTCGCCGACCGCGCGAAATATGTCCAACTCAATGGCGGCCTTCAGTGCAAAGGTCCGCTGGTAGGCTTGCAGGTTCTCGAAAACGATGGTCGGCGTCACGGGTGCGGCAGGAGTGGCGTTCGATGGCATTATCGGTTTCTCCTCTGACATGTTATTGAAGTCGATTGGCAGTCCCACGACTATAACTGATACATTTCCCCGTCGCACCTGATCCGGGCGCCCTGTCCTTCAAATGAAACCTTTTTCGTTCCGTAACCTTTTCCCCTTCCCAACGGTTTATCTTAGTGAACGCGTTATGCGGAGAGCTGGGTGAGAGCGCTGAGCAAAGAGGCGGATGAGCGGCTACTAATCGAGGCTGCCCAGCGCGACCCTGCCCTTTTCGCCGAGTTATACAAGCGCAACTTCCATGCGGTGTATGCCTACGTGTCGCGGCGCGCCGCCAGCCGCGAAGAAGCGGAAGATGTCACAGCCGAGGTTTTTCATCAGGCGCTGGCAAACCTGAAACGCTTCGAGTGGCGTGGCGCCCCCTTCGCGGCATGGCTCATGCGGATTGCGTCCAACGCAATGGCTGACCGCTGGCGACTACAGGCGCGAGAGGGTGGCGATCCGCCAGCTGAAGAGTTGAGCGACGACAGAATGGGCAACGTTGAGCAACGCGCCGCCCTCTTTCAAATGGTCGACCGGTTGCCGGACGACCAGCGCCGCGTAATCGTCGCGCGTTTTGTGGAGCAGAAGAGTATTCGCGAAATAGCCCAGGACCTCAAACGGACCGAAGGCGCCATAAAGCAATTGCAGTTCCGCGCCCTGGAGAAACTTCGCGCAAGCATGGAGGGTGCCAATGCCTAAGCGCTCTCTGTTCGACCAACTCGATCAGGCAATCACGCAACTGCTCTCGCATCCTGACGGGCCGGTCGCGGCGGTTGATCCCGAAATTGCGTCGCTGGTTCGCATCGCAACTGAATTGCGCGACCTTCCACGCACGGCTTTCATGGAACGGCTTAAAACAGATTTAGAGAGGAGCACAGCAATGTCAACGACAGCAGAACCTGTAGCTGCAGTTCGCACCGGCGCCGCGCCGAGAATCGCATTCAAGAATGCCGCCAAGGCCATCGAGTTCTACCAGGCGGCGTTTGGTGCCAAGGAGACGATGAGCTTCGAACACGAAGGACACATCCCGCACGCCGAGATCACGATCGGCGATTCCGTTCTCCTGCTCGCTGACGAATGGCCGGAAGGCGGTCGCTTCAGTGCGGAGACCCTTGGCAATTCGCCGGTCG
>Ga0210383_10004803_pt1 | contig 11950 bp, 11 predicted proteins | sample IncBWC14OmetaG_FD_160072 | JGI IMG/M metagenome (GOLD analysis project Ga0210383, IMG submission 160072) | Forest soil microbial communities from Barre Woods Harvard Forest LTER site, Petersham, Massachusetts, United States - Inc-BW-C-14-O ...
CCCATACGGCAGGTGCCCACGGGGTGATATACGGTCATCGCGCGCGCGCGGAAATCCGCCAGAATCCCTGCGCCGTCCATCGAATTGAGATCGGGCGCAATGGGCTCAAGGATGAGCGAACGCATGGATCGGGTTTGCGCAATCATCTGCAGCAGCCGGCCGCAGGCGATGACGTCTTCTTCGTCCTTGTGCGTCGATAAATAGTTGGGGGTGATGACCGGCGCCTGCCTGAAATCCGCGCTCGCGATGTCGATCCGCCCGACGCTGGTCGGCCGGGTCGGCTGGAAGCAGAGGTAAAATCCAGGGAATCCATCCACTTCAATGCGCTTGCGGGCAGCATCTCCGGTGCTGTAGGTGACCGGATTGAAGTAGAGCTGTACGGCGGGGCGCGTGTTGCCGGGTTCCAAGGGGAGAAAACCGCCCATTTGGTTGACGCTCAATGCCAAAGGTCCGCGGCGCGATAGGAGATAGCGAACGCCCGCGGCCAGTTTTCCCAGCGGCGAGTGCAGTTCGTTGTTCAGCGTAGGCTCCGTTGCTTTGAAGGAATAGACGACGGCGAGGTGATCTTGCAGGTGCCCGCCGACCGAAGGATTGTCCAGCACGGATTCAAGCCCTAAAGCGCTGAGCGCCGCGGCCGATCCAATGCCGGAGAGCTGCAGCAGTTGCGGTGAATTGACTGTGCCGGCGCACACCAGCACTTCGCGCCTGGCGGCGGCGAATTTCGCCGCACCATCGTGGTGGTAGTCCACGCCGATGGCGCGCCGCTGCTGAACGCGTATTTTGCTCACCCACGCGTGCGCCGCGAGCTTGACGTTTGCCCGGCGCAGCGCCGGCCGCAGAAAGGCGTCGGCCGCGGAGCGGCGCACGCCGTGGCGGATCGTGACTTGGTAGCAACCCAGCCCGAGCGGATGCTCGCCATTGAAATCATCCGTCGTCGGAAGATGCAGTTCATTGGCCGCATCCAGCCAGTTGCGCCGCATGGGATGAAGGTATGGCGTCACGTCGGCAACGTCGAGTGTTCCCGCACCGTGAGCAGTCCCGTTGGGATCAACACGCCGTTCCGACATTTCAAAGTAAGGCTTGACGTCGTCCCAGCCCCATCCGACATTTCCCATCCGGCGCCAGTCGTCGAAGTCCTGCGGCGCGCCCCTGCAGTAGACCAAGGCATTGATGGAACTGGAGCCGCCGACCACCCGTCCGCGCGGCCAGTACATGGTCCGCCCATTGAGCCCGGGGCTGCCCTGCGTTTGATACTTCCAGTTGACCGACGCATCGGCAAACGTGCGTCCGTATCCAATCGGGGTTTTGATCCAAAAACGATCATCGGAACCGCCGGCCTCCAGCACTAAAATGCGGTCACGGCCGCTTGCCGACAGACGATCTGCCAACACGCACCCCGCTGTGCCGGCGCCGATGATTATGTAGTCAAATTCTCCCACGGCTTGAGAGCTTAATCTTTCAACGCGCCCACGCTATGCCATTTCGCGATCCGGCCATGTCATTTTTCGAGACACCCACTGAGACCGGGTCCGAGTCGCGCGGCGCAATTGAACCCTGTATGGTTGAGGGAGTTCAATTTGAGGTTCACGATTGAGCGCAACTGCATTCGACGCCAGCCGGACCCATGCCCCTTCATCGATCGAGCGCTGGTATGTGCTCATCTTGGTGTGCTTGATCTACGCCATCAATATTGCAGATCGCTACGTCGTGTCCACCGTGCTCGAGCCGATACGGCTGGATTTGAAGTTGACCGATGCCGGCGTCGCTTTTCTTACCGGGACGCCGCTCGCATTTTTTTATGTCGCGTTTGGCATCCCGATCGCCTGGTTGGCTGACCGATATAATCGGCGCAACATTCTTGCCGGATCGTTGGTGATCTGGTCTGCGTTCACGGCGCTGTGCGGGCTGTCGACGACCTACCTACAGTTCTTGCTGGGACGTATCGGAGTGGGTGTAGGCGAGGCCGGCGGCACGCCGCCGTCAACCGCCATCGTCTCCGATTGCTTTCCGGCGGACCGGCGCCCCATGGCCATGGCCGTTCTGGCACTCGGCGCGCCGATCGGCGCCTGGCTGGGCGCCGACCGGGCGGGCGCCATTGCGCACGCGTACAACTGGCGGGCTGCCTTCCTGGCGCTCGGCTTGCCCGGCGTCATCGTCGGAATTATCGTCTTTCTTACCGTCCGAGAACCGAACCGGGGCCGCTTGGACGCCGTCGTCGAGGACATCAAACCTTCGCTGATCGCCTGTTTGAAATTCCTTTGGCGGCAAAAGGCTGCGTTTCACATCATGATCGGTGGCGGGTTGTGCGCACTCTGGGGTTGGGGTCTCATCTATTGGACGCCGACATTTCTGCAACGCGCGTACAACCTCGACGTCGGACAGGCGGGCGCCGTCACCGGCAATATTCATCTCTGGGGAGGTTCGATTGCCACTGTGGCGACGGCGTGGCTGCTGTCGCGCTCGTCCATGGCCGATCCGCGCCGTGTGGTGTGGCTGCTCACCGCCGGGATCGCTTTGGCGACCATCCCGTCCTTCATCGCCTACTGGACGCATTCCCTATTCCTGTGCAAGGCGATGTTCTGGCTGTTCATCCCCGCGATTTACTTTTATATCGGCCCCTGTTTCGGGTTGCTCAATAATCTCGCGCCTTGCCGCATGCGCAACATGTTCATCGCCATATCGCTGCTCGTCGCCAACATTTTGAATCTCATCATCGCTCCCTGGGTGGTCGGCCTCTTGAGCGATTGGTTCGCGGGCACGCGGCCGACTGACGCCACATCGCTGCGCGCGGCGTTGCTGGTACTGGCACCCACCGGACTGTGGGCCGCATATCATCTGTATTGGGCATCAAGAACCATCATCGCCGATCAGAAGCGCGCAATCGGCTATACAAATCCTGGACACGTCAATCATGACCAACTCGCATCTCGACCGACGATGGCTGCCGTTGAACGCCCTGCGCGCCTTCGAAGGCGTCGCTAAGCATTTGAGCTTTACCGCCGCGGCCAATGCGCTGCTGATATCGCAGAGCGCGTTGTCGCGCCATGTGATAGCGCTCGAAAAAATGATCGGCGTGCAGCTGTTCGAGCGCCGCCCGCATTCCTTGGTGCTCACCAAGGCCGGGCAGCACTTGCTGCCGGCCGTCATGAAGTCCTTCGATCGCCTGGAATACGCGCTGGACGATTTACGCAATGACAGTGCGACCGGCACACGCACATTGCGGGTGCACATGCCGCCGAGTTTTGCGGCATACCTTGCCGTGCCCATTCTGCGCGATTTTCGCCGCGCAGCGGCGGAAGTGGAAATCGATCTGGTCAGTCCTCACGGTGTGGGACCGCCGCCCGGGGACGTGGATGTTGCGGTGGTCTATTCGAAGCCGACCGTAACCGACCTGGTCACGGATCTGCTGTGGCCCGTGCATTTGAGCTTGATGTGCCATCCCTCGGTCGCTGCGCGGCATGCCGACAAGACCCTCGCGCAGTTCGTTGAGGCGAACGAGCTGGTGCATGTGCGAATCGCCGAACTGCCGCGGCATCATCTTTGGAAGCAATTTGCGCTATCCGCCAATTTGACCAACCTCAATGTGGAGCGTGGATTGGTGTTCGATACCGCCATGCTGGCCGTGCAATACGCGTTGAGCGGCGAGGGCGTCGCGCTGCTCGACACGTATTTATTCGGCGATCACATCCGCTCGGGGCGGCTGGTCAGACCTTTCAGCAACAGCCTGGATGATGGGTACGGATATTATTTGATCACGCATCCGGAGGCCTTGAGCGATACCGCGGTGGCGTTGTTCCGTTCCTGGCTGATCGAGCGGTTCGGCAGCGGCGGCGAGATCCAGCCCAATCTGCACTTGGCGGTTTCGAATGACTAACGGTTGGCGGGCATGAAGAGTGAGACAAGAGTTGCGGTGATAGGCGGGGGGGTGGTCGGAGCCAGCGTTCTCTATCACTTGACCAAGGCTGGATGGAAGGACGTGCTGCTGATCGAGCGCGCCGAACTCACGTCAGGATCGACCTGGCATGCGGCCGGCGGAATGCACACGGTCAACGGCGATCCCAATGTCGCCAAATTGCAGCAATACACCATCGAGCTTTACAAGGAGATCGAACAAATCTCCGGACAATCCTGCGGCGTGCACATCACCGGCGGTTTGATGCTGGCGGGCACCCGCGAGCGGTTGGACTGGCTGAAGATGGCGAAGGCGCGCGGCCGATATCTCGGCATGGATCTCGAAATCATATCGGTCGATGAGGCGGCCAGACTTTTTCCGCTGTTGGACAAGAAGCATTTCAAAGGCGCGATGTACGACCCGATCGAAGGTCATGTCGATCCGTACGGCGTCACGCATGCCTACGCCAAATCCGCACAACTCGGCGGGGCGGAAATCGTCAGACACACCCGCGTGACCGATCTCAAAGCACGCAGCGACGGATCCTGGGATGTCATCACCGATCGCGGCAATGTACATGCCGAGTACGTCGTCAACGCCGCCGGGTTGTGGGCCCGCGAAGTGGGGCGCATGGTCGGCATCGAATTGCCCATTTTGGCGATGGAGCATCAATACCTCATCACCGGCGACATGCCGGAACTCAAGGGTAAAAAGGAACAGCTGCATTGCATCGACTTCGAAGGGGAGCTGTATATCCGTCAAGAACGCGGCGGCATGCTGCTCGGGACCTACGAAAAAGCCGGGGTGCCCTGGTCTCCGACGGAGACTCCGTGGGACTTCGGTCAGGACCTCTTGGCCAACGATCTCGAGAGAATCGCGCCCAGCCTGGAGGTGGCCTTCGAACATTTTCCCGCGCTGGGCGATGCCGGTATCCGAAAAGTCGTGAATGGACCGTTCACGTTTGCTCCCGACGGCAACCCTCTGGTCGGACCTGTCAAGGGCCTGAAGAATTTTTGGGTGGCTTGCGGCGTCATGGCCGGCTTCAGCCAGGGCGGCGGAGTGGGTCTGGCCATGTCGCGCTGGTTGATCGACGGCGATCCAGGCGCCGACATTTGGGGTATGGACGTGGCGCGCTACGGTGATTGGACGACGCTGGCGTATACCAATGCGAAAGTTCGCGAGAATTATTCGCGCCGGTTCAGTATTCGATTTCCCAACGAGGAGCTTCAGGCTGCGCGGCCGCTGCGCACCACACCGATTTACGAAAAGCTGCAGGCAGCCAACGCCGTGTTCGGCGACTACTGCGGATTGGAACATTCTCTGTGGTTCGCGCCCACCGCGCAGAGCGCCAAGGATGAGTTCAGCTTTCACCGCTCGAATGACTTTCCGCACATCGCCGCCGAGTGCGATGCGGTGAAGAGTTCGGTGGGTTTGCTCGAAATCTCGAACTACGGCAAGTTCGAGGTCAAGGGTCCCGGAGCCGCGGACTGGCTGTCGCATGTGATGGCGAACCGTGTTCCAGCTGTCGGCCGCATCGCATTGACGCCGATGCTCAACGAGCGCGGCAAATTGATCGGCGATTTCACGATGTGCCGGGTCGCCCCTGAGCATTTTTTGCTCATCGGCACGTACGCCGCGGAAACCTACTACCTGCGTTGGTTCGAACGGCATCTTGGCGCCGGCGTGTCAGTCCGCCCGTGCGCCATGGAGTACGTCGGACTATCGATCGCGGGCCCGAAATCGCGCGCGCTGCTGCAAGAGTTGGTGCGCGACGACCTGTCGACGGCGGCGTTCCCGTTCCTGTCCTTCAAGCGCATGGAAATCGGCATGGTGCCGGGCTACGTCGGCCGCGTTTCGTTTACGGGCGAACTGGGATTCGAAATTTGGGTCACCACGGACTACCAGCGTGCCCTCTATGATCTGCTGGTCGATGCCGGCCGAAAATATGACCTGCGGCCATTCGGCGGTCGAGCGCTCAATTGCATGCGAGTCGAGAAGAGCTTCGGTACCTGGACGCGGGAATACCGACCGATCTACGGCCCATTGGAAGCCGGACTCGGCCGATTCGTGGACCTCAAGAAAGAAGAGTTCATTGGCCGTGCCGCGGCAATGGAAGAGAGGCGCGGCGGCGGCGCTCTGCGGCTGCTGACCTTCAAGCTCGAAACCAGGGACGCGGATGCATTGGGTGATGAGCCCATCTGGCATGAAGGCAAGGTCGTCGGCTGGGTGACGTCGGGCGCCTTCGGCCATCGCGTCAATCATTCCCTGGCCTTAGGATATGTGCCGGCGTCAATTGCAGGCGCCACCTCGGGTTTCGAGATCGAGATTATCGGTGAGCGGCATCATGCCGAGCCTCTATCCGAGGCTGCCTATGATGCGAAAGGCTCGCGCATGCGCATCTAGTGGGTCCTCGTTTGGGTGTCCTACATCTTATGCATCACCGGCGGGTGTGCATCGGGTGTTCCGTCGGACCAAGTGGCGACCGGCACAAAGAATACGGTCCAGGGTTCGGTGGCACTCCCGGCTCCCATGACCGGCGAACCTGAAACGTTCGCGCCCCATTCGGCCACGTCGATGCGCGGTAGAAAGAACATGAGATGGGGATGCCAGGGACCGGCGACCTGATCGCTAAGGTAGGCATTCTTCGCCATCATGTAGGTCATCGAGCCGACCTCAGGGGCGGGTATCGCATTCGCGGCGACCGCGGCCTTGGTGCGATCGATGATCTCGGCCTTGGTTGCGCCCGCTAGAGCCCAATGGGTTCTGTTGAGAAAGGCCGGCAGCACCGAGCGCGCACCTTGCGGATTGAAGCAGATCGGCGCCCGCTCCTTCGGGTTCCAAAATTCCGTGTCGTCCAAGCCGCTGAACCAGGCACGCTGTACCAGACAGACAAAGCCGTTCTTGCCCTCCACGGCAGTTTCGTAGCCATGGCCACCGAGTATGAGGACACCGGCGTCATCCGATATCGCCGGTGGCGCAGCGCTGCGTGCCTGAGCGATCTCATCCGCTTGGTTCGCCATGAGATATTTTTCGATCGGCGCCATGGTGGCGTAGCGGCCTTGCTGGGGCTCCGCACGGGCCGCACCAACCGCGGCAAAGGCAGTCCAGCTGATGGTGAGCGCCGCCGCCGTCCATCGCGCTGCGGGGCCAACAGAGCCGGTGCTTTGGACTTTCAGGACACGGTTCATCATGTTCAGCATGGTTTTCCTCCGTCGATGCTCTGAGTGCTTAGAATTTTGCGGCAAAGGCCGGATAGAGCTGCCGCCCACCGCCGCTCTGATTCGGTGGACGATAGCCGCCCGCGAGCCAATGCGAATGAAAATGGGATGAATGCCGCCGGCTGCGTGATGAGGGCTGCCGGCGAATGAACGAGAGTCGAATGCCATTGACAGTCCGAGCGTCTCGGTTAATACTTTCCTATATGGTGAACTCTCAAGAACGGCTGGCCCGCACCTTCATGGCTCTGGTCGATCCGACGCGACGGGCGATTCTGGCGCAACTCGAGCGCAGGGACGGCGCGTCGGTCAGCGAGCTGGCAGAGCCTTTCACGATTCACCTGCCGGCGGTGATGAAGCACCTCGACGTGCTGGCGAACGCCGGGCTTATCACCCGCGCCAAATCCGGCCGCACGGTGACAGTGCGGCTGCGCGCGCAGCCGATGCGCGAGGCAATGGAATGGCTGCGGCGTTACGAACGATTCTGGTCGAGCAGCCTCGACCGGCTCACGTCCTACGCCGAGAGGAAAGAGGCCGAAGCACGCAGGAAGGGCCGATGACCAGTCTCACTCTGGTACGCCGCATCAGGGCGCGGCCGCAGATCGTATTCGATGCAGTCACCACCGCCGAAGGCATCGCGCATTGGTGGGGACCTGATGCAGGCCCTGTTCTCCTGTCGGAATCCGATCCGCGCGTCGGTGGCCGCTATCGCGTGCGCTTCCGCAAATTGGACGGCACCGAGCATGAGAGCAGCGGCGAATTTCTTGAGATCGTCCCGCCGGAGCATGTCGTCATGAGCTGGCGCTGGAAAGGCGGTGTGGAAGACCCCGGCGAATCGCGGGTCGAGATGAGGCTTAGAGCCATTCCCGAAGGCACTGAACTTACCTTCATTCATTCGCAACTGCATGACGAGGAAACGAGCCGCAACCATGAGGAGGGCTGGGCGGGCGCGCTTGACAAGCTGGAAGCGCATTTGGCCGCAGGAAGGGCCGCATGATGTTCCAAGGGTAGGGAGAAACGAGCCATGAAAGAGAGTGCAATGTCGCGCCGGATGCTGCTTGGGGCAGGTGCCTGCGCACTTGCTGCAGCGTCGGGCATTTCGCAAAGCGTCAGCGCGCACACCAAGACGGCGCTGAGTCCAAAAAACGAAGAGACCATCCGCAATTATTATGCTGCGTGGCAGACCAAGGACTGGCATTCAGTCGACGTGCTGCTGGCGGAAGACTTTACATTTGCAAGCCCGCTCGACGACCCCCTGAGTAAAAGCGATTTCAAGACTGGATGCTGGGACGCACAGGTTGCGTATATTGACCGGTTTGACCTGAAGCAGGTGCTTGGGACGGGTAACGAGGCATTTGTGATGTACGTCTGTCACACCGCAAACGGAAAGACGTTCCGAAACGTGGAATATTTTCAGCTTCGAGATGGCAAGGTGAAGGCAGTCGTATGTTACTTCGGTGGGAAATCCAGCTTTCCGTCCGCGGTGAGCAACGGGAAGGGGTAACGCGCTTTAGTCACGTCTGAGAACACGCGTGAAAGTACTGATCGTAGATAACCAGGTCCACGCTCTAGATAGCCTGACCCGGCTGTGTGAGCGCAGCAACGATATACAAGTGGTCGGCGAGGTCGCCCGCGGCAAGGCGGCCCTCGACGCGGCGGGAACACTTGACCCGGACATTATGTTCCTCGATGTAGAGTTGCCGGATATGTCCGGCTTCGATCTCTTGCGCGCCGCGGCGGCGGGCCCCCGTCCCTTGGCAATCGTGGTTTCGACGTGCCCCGATCACGCGACCCGGGCGTTTGAAGAAGGCGCATTTGACTATTTTGTGATGCCGGTGGCTGCAGAGCGGTTCGACCGCGTCATTAATCGCGCCCGCTATCGACTCGAACGCGCGGAATCCGGCGGCGGTGTGGTTTCTTTGGATTCATCACAGCTCGGTCGCAGGGTGCCGGTCCCACCACGGTTTTTGGTGGGTGAGCGACAGCGGAAACTGTATCCGCTCGATCCAAAGTCAATCGACTACATCGAGGCGGATGGCAACTATGTAACCCTGCGCGCCGGCAAGGTGGAATACCTCAGCCGCGATTCGATCAAACATCTATCGATGCAGTTGGCGGAGGCGGACTTTATTCGCATCGCGCGGTCACTGCTGGTGAATGCCGCGGCGGTGTTATATGCCGAAGTGGCCGGTCATGGAACATTTGCTTTAACTCTAAGCTCCGGTGTCTGCCTGCATTCGAGCGCTGCCTACCGCGATGCGATTTTGCGCATTATCCCGCTGCCGGCCATGTCGAAGCGCTACGGAGGCACGGCGTCTTAGGCGGCCGATACACCTGTCTCAGAAAGAGATGGGTTTATCACGAGGGCAGCTCGATTCATCCCAAAGTGGTTCCGCCGGTTTGCTCTGCTGGTAATTTCGGGGGATGAGACTGGCTGATCGCATCGCGCAATGTCGAACGCCTTTCATCGTCGAGAACACGAAGGATGGGTCCATAACGTGCTTGAACAATGCCGCCGCGTACGCCGAAGACATCAATAATTGTCCGACCCGATATGTCCTGAGCGATGAGCTGGCGAGTTTGTGTACCGCGCTCGCCTATTCGAAAGGAGCGCGCACGCTCGGTTGTGCAGACCTTTTACACGTGCCGGCGGAGCGCGTATGGGTCGAATGGGCGGAAGCGCCCTGGCGAAACGAGCTGGCACGTTACGGTTTCAAAACACCTGTTGACTCGCCCAGTGCGGGCCGGCGGGGTGTCTTCATTCAATCCACTCCCCAAGGGCGTCGCGGCCTGTTGAGAACATTCTGGGCAGTGGGAGAGACGGAATTGGATGTGCTTTCCAGCAGTATGGAAGCTTACTTCGATTTTGATGCACAAAAAGGCACGGATCCGGAAGTCGTCGGCCGGCAGCAACAACTCGCATTTTGCGTGTCGGACCATGCCGTCGGGGATGCGGATCTCTTGCGGCGCTGCTTTCGATTCCGTTTCGAACGCTCCTGGCAAGACTACTACGAGAAAGCACAGTTGACGTCGGTGCAAGCCACTGCCCTCGCTCATCATGCGTTGGGCACGATAGCGATCGATATACCGGTACTACTGGCCTTCTTCTTACTCCTCGCGACTCGTCCAGGCCTGCCGCGCCGACCACTGATGCTCGAGCGTCTCAACAAAGCGCGGGCAAGGTGCGGAAAGGCCGCATTTCTGGATCAGATCGAAGTCTTTGCCCCTCTTCTGCCGGAGTACAAATCAGGCGATGCCGGCGCTTCAGAGGCGTCTCGACGATCGCCTAGGCTTCACCATGTGCGAGGCCATCTTGTGCGGCGTGGCAGCACGCTTTTCTGGCGAGTGCCGCACCTGCGCGGCAATGCGCGGGTCGGAACCATTCGGACTCGCACGGTCACCTGGGAGTTCGATCCAGCGGTTTCCTCATCGCGTACCAGCGGCTGTGCAGCGCCCTCAGTGTCTCATCTGTCTTGATGAGATTGCGATGACGAGGCCCTATTCAATGGCGCTCATTTGCACACACTATTCGGAAAACGGAGCGGCGTTTATCGCGGTTGCGGTAGATGATGCGGGAGTGTTTGGCAAAATTGACCGGCAATAACCCTCTAACCATGTACCCACCTGGGACAGCGGTTTGCGCTGGCAGTGCCCGGTCAACAATCCCTGAAATTCCTTCTTGAAGCCCATGCGCGGGAATGCCGCCACGACCTCGCGCGTCAGTTCCGGCGAAATCATGTCTGGGTCCGGCCCGATGACGTCTGCCGCTGCGCCGGCGGCAACGAGTTCTATCGTCGCGTTTTGGTGAGAAATGATGCCCCAGCGCACGTCATGCATCGCCGCTGCGCTCCATACAAGATGGGCGTCGGTCTCCGTGATTCCATGCTCAAGGGCAAATCGTTCTGCCACGTTGGCGCTATCGACTTCGAAAGGTTGCTCGCTGCTTTCGTACACCGGGAGCAGGCCCAGATCATGGAATGCCGCTGCAACGAAGGCCAGTTCGGCACGATATACGCGGCCGTGATGACGCGCGTGCAATGCTCCAAAAAGGTAAGTCCGCATGCAATGGTTGTATAGAAAACCTGGAGCGACACGTGCGCACAGCTCTGCCGCCGCAATCGCGAATGCGCTCTGCGGGAATGAAATTCCCGCCACAGTTGCTGGAAGCCGCGTTCCAGCGGCTCGCACGCTGCACGGGAGAATTGCCGCAAGCGCGAGCAGTTCGCGCAGAAAAGCGCGGCGGTCGAACGACAACGAATGGACGCAAGCGGCTGTCATCACGATTCCAACTGAGTGTTGACCGTCGTCCATATATGCGGCAGCAGCCATTGCCTAATCCTTTCGTATCGATCCACGGGACCGTGGAACGATAGAAGATGGGAACCTGTCGCGACGAGTTCCCCATAGAATATTGGGATGTGCAGCTCCGAACGCTCAATCGCGGGGCGCTTGAGCCATTCCGCAACGATACCCCGTTTCGCTTCAACTGGATTCATGGCTCGATGCCGTGAAGGATTACATAGAGCCTCGCCTGCGGCTGAAATTTGGGATAAAGCGCTCCGTGGCAGGGAGCAATCGCCAAAACGGCGGTATGGCCGGACGTGAGTCCAAGCACGTTGCAAAATTGCTTTTGCGCGACGCCATTTAATGTCAGCGCACTGCCAATTATCGAAATACGATCAGGCTGAAGCGCTCGAGCTTGCCGACCGATCGCCACAACTCAATCTCGTCGCCTCGTTTAAATCTGCACTGCCGTTCTCCCACCGCATTTTCGCTTGCCAGCGGAGTTTCTCGTCTCATACGTGGATCCTTTGTCACATCGTGAGGACGCGTCATCACATTT
>Ga0210383_10004804_pt1 | contig 11949 bp, 19 predicted proteins | sample IncBWC14OmetaG_FD_160072 | JGI IMG/M metagenome (GOLD analysis project Ga0210383, IMG submission 160072) | Forest soil microbial communities from Barre Woods Harvard Forest LTER site, Petersham, Massachusetts, United States - Inc-BW-C-14-O ...
AGGCGGTGGCGGTAGGAATGATGCGCTTGAGTTCCTTGTACATGGACCCGTCACGGTGCCCGGCCATGACCTAAGGGTACACAGCCCAGTCAATATCTGAGACCAGGGCCAGGCAAGAGTTATGCACCATCTGCTGATCCTTAAGTCGCTTAGCGACATCCCGTGGTCCAGATCCAGAGACCTCGATCCAGGTCTTGGAGAGGAGAGCGCACGCAGACAGCATAAAGGTGATGTAGATAGCGGTATGGATAGGGTCGAGGATGGCTTCCTTGATGGTATGAGGCGGCGACATGTAGTACGCGATGCCAGAGGTGGCGATGAGCTGAGGAGTCTTCCATGGGCTGCAACGAACAATAACCGTCAGCTCCGAGAACATATTGTACTGTATCGCATGGCGTACCTCCCAGACGCCCAGAAGTTTGACCAGGATGTTGCTCGGGAAACGCGTGGCGAGCATATGCGAAACGATGAAGACGTTCGACGTCAATGCCGATTCCAACATGATGGTGTGTAGAACAGTTTAATTACCCGACACGGGACCGGGGAAAAGGAAACCGTGCCTCGGCGGCTATTGTGAGGGCAGGTGCGTTCACCCGTGGGGATGCCATTTGTTCTGGGTTCGAGGCGAATTCCGCAATACCGCCTCCCACTCCTCTCCCACTCCTCACCTCACCTCGCCGAACATCTAGCCTTTCGCTCTCGTGCACCGGCCGTATTCCGTTCTGCCACACAACACCCAAACACACCCTGCATTCTCCGTTCTCTCGATATCCACTCACCCCGGGCTCCCGCTTCGTGTCATGCACGCGGTCCCGCTCTTTGACAGTTGCCATCTCCGTGAGGTCCACAGTGGTGCTGAGGCTGTGTCTGAAGTTCGGCCTAGTGGGCGGTGGCGGGGGCGTATGCTCCTCATACGATGTCGGGCCCGGGCCCACATTACTGACAGTGCCTCGCATTCGACACGCCCGTACTCGAATTCGAGGCTGCCGTACCCGAAGTGAATTTCGATCACGTCACCCGCACTTGATTTCAGCTTCACAGGCGCGGTCGAGGTGGGACTCGTGCTTGGTTTGGTAAAAAAGACGTAGTGGGGCTAGGATTTGGCTGTCCGCAAAGGATTTAGAATACCAGTAACGGACTTTGCTTACGCGTTCGATTTTTGCCTCGACTTTCGTTTCGTCGAATGTGATCGAGGCTGTGTGATCGACATCGTCGTGGATCATTGCTCTTGGTGGTTCTTCCTCCGCCTTCGGGTCTGCATCCTTCTTGGCCTTCCATCCTCACTCCGTTCTTCCTCATCCCTACCCCCAGCCCCATCCCGTTTGGTCTTGCGAGTTTCCGCCGCACAAGGGGCCGCGACACTGCATATGCTCACACGGCGTCGGTTTATCGTAATGTGGAGTCAGGAACAGGGATACGTAAGCTCGCCGGTGCTTATTGTGTCTTGTCCTACACAATACTCTAACCGAGGCCCTCTGTCCTCCAGGCTCCTACACAACAATGACGACACAAGAAAGACAGGTCTGGATCAGCCGCGACATCCAAACAAAAAAGAAAAAGAAGGCAAAAATGCGAAGAAGCACCTTAGACGACACCCACTCCCCCTAATTCCCGTCCCCATCCCACGCCGTCCTCTCCTTCCTCGACACCTCATACCACCCGGGCATTGAAAAACCCAATTCCCACTCTACCTCGGCCGCCTTCGTCGTTTACCTCGCCGTGCCTGTCCTAGTTCCGTTGTGCCATGCCTTCTCCGACCTTCACTGCCCTTCCAGCCTTCCCGCGTCGTCTACGTTGTCTCCGTCAAGCCTCGTGTGCTCATCTATTTTGCCCTGTCGACGTTCAATGCTCTGGGTGGGGAGTGGAGATGGAGTGGAGATGGTGGGTCCGAGTCATTGCAACTGGGGGTGGTGGTGGTGGTGACGAGAATGCGGGGCGGTGGCGGTGAGAAAAAGAAGAATGGGGATGCGGGTTCTATCAGGTAGGCCATGGGGTAGCACTAGAAATAATACATGTGTTAGTTTAGATGAGATAGCTGCCGAAAATAACCAACTTACTCTTTCAAGCAACCCATGTTGCCAGCAAACTCCCCGAATCCCAAAGCAAAAAAACGGAAGGATGCAGACAGAAGCGCCGTCGTGCGGTCATCGCTTCACCCACGAACACGAACACAAGGCATCTGGTGATGCATTCCCATTGGGACAGTGCCTCCCCGCATCAAAATGCAAACTTAAAATCTAATCGCCGAACGGCTGCGTAGCTTCGATAGCCCATACGACAACAAGGCCCGCCGATCGAGCATCCGAGGCCCTGAACGACTCAAGGCGAGGAATGGTATGGCGACCCCTCATCGACGTGGCTGACGGATGTCGAGTGGGTGTGGAGGTATGTGGGGCAGACGCGGAAAATAACGGTTGATGAGTGGCTCAGAGCCTCCCATGGGCCCTCGGATGGCGTCACAGCTGGGAGTTATGTCCTTGAGATGGGGAAAGGTGTGGGTAAGAATATAAAGACGAAAGGTTGGGTATGGTGGTCGTGTCGAACCCGAGTGCAGTGTATGGGGCGCAGACTTGGCGAAGCAGGTTACATGTAATGGGAAAAGAGGGAGCGGAGAGACGGGGTGTGATGGCATAATCTCCCCGAGTGCACTGGTGAGTTTCGCATTTCGGGTGGCTCTCTGGGATTGAGTTTGGGGGGCATTGCCAACGTGGGGAAGGCGAATGTGTTGCATTAGATATGCGGGGTATGGCTGTGGTGGGAGAAACGGAGTTGGTCACGGAGATGGAGGCTGTTGGTGGGGAGACAAGGTGGATGCGCAGGTGAAAGATCAGAGGGTGTTTCTTGTAGGTGCAAGAAAGCACGTACCAGCAACCTTCGCTGGTTTCCCTCCTCCAACCGATCTCCCTGCACCCCCCCAAATCCTTCCAATAGTCGTTGCCGCCACTAGCTACATCCACATTGAACCGGCTGTCAGCTAAAGTGCGTGGCGTGGAATGCATGTTGTGGCAGTTGTCGTGCCAGGGCCGTAGTCGTGAATGAGGAGACACCGTGAAGTTGAGGAAGGAGACACCCCTGGAAACGGTGTGGAGGGAGGCGTTCTATCCGCTGTTGGCCTGGCTGGGAGTTGAACTCGGAATGGGTGGCTGTGTAGGATGGCAACAAAGTGACTCAGCCACTTGCATGTCAGGTGATTATTTGGTTGTGGCAACGTTCTTTGTAAACAATGTTCATTTCATTGTTTTAACTCCTTCAAGTTCCCATTCCACCACCTCTTCCCGTCTGTCTATCTGGCGCCTCACGCCTGGACACACGGAAGGTGTATCAGAAGACATCTTCTGCTGGACACTACCACAGCGACATTGGAAGTACACGTAAACCCACCAATTCTACTAGTTCTGCCTTGAACAAAAATCTGCCAACAGCCCAGCGTCATTCTCGATCTATTACTTGTCAAGAATCAGCCCACAGATGACAATTTATGCGCCATGCCTTCACGACCCCAGTTGCCGACTAAAAAGGTGAGTTTGAATTGTTTCACTGCACTCATTTTCGTGGTCTACTTGCTTTCTCATTTGCAGCCCATAAACATGCTTGGGCCCTACATCCCTTCGACATCTCCTTGGTATTACCATAGAGATCACACCCCTTTCCTTCCTACCCGTACGACCAAATGGCCGAGGTTGTCAAAGCCATGGTGTCCTGGTGACGGTGAAGGGCCTAAAGGACGACCGGAAGTTGGACAACAAGAGAGGGCATGTTGGGAGGCCCATGCAGCGGGGAACCCACAACGTATGTGACCACCCATTCCCCTATGATCCCCACTTACCACGATAATCTCTAGAATGACCCCCACAAGCACATGGACCTTGTCCGCCAACTTCCTTCGCCTGCTCCACCAATGTCGGCGCTCTCTTAGGAACGAGCCAATTCACACCGCAGTCAAGCGGTGACAGGGTGCCCCACATCCAGCCATTTCCGTTACGTCGCCAGCGCTGTACCTTTTCGCTGTATACTGCAGTCCATTAACCTTGAGCTGCGAAACATAACCCTTGGGTCCAGATGCAAGCTCGGGCATGGTTGCTCACTTTTACATTTGTCAACTGATGTTTCTGCTTTTTTCACCGCCACATAGAGTCGGCCAGCTTATGAATTTGTATGTGAAGCCTAACTAGAATGAAAATAATGAAAATTTATGGTACAATCGTCAGCCCAACACATTGGTAATGAAATGGCATGTTATGCTGGATGCTAAGGGGCACATCTCATCTCCCTTGATGCTCAACCTATGCCCCGCTCTCTTCCACATACAGCCCGACTTCACAAGCACTTCTAGGGTCCGTACTCTCCACCATAGGCAACCCTCCCTCCCTCCACCCGCGCAATTTGATTCCAACGCCTCCTACGCACTATCCTGTCTGATACACACCATGCCCGGGACAGTCGAGCCAAATAATGCTCAAAATTTACTCTTGTCGCGCAGAAACAAACCCCGGACTTGTTGACCCAATCCCTGGATACCTTTTCGCCCTTGCGAGGACTGGGCTAAACGTAGCTGACCCAAGGACTCACGACGCTGCTTACGATCACCTCGAACGTGCAGTCGTAATCCTTCGGATTGGAGAGGACGTGGACCCCAAACCATCCGAGACATACCAAATTACGTCCGCTGTGTCTCGGGCGCGTTTCATAACCTCGCGGGCACATTGTATCAGGGCGGGAAGCATGGACCGGCTGTGCGGTTTTTGAAGCAGGGGTGTGCGCTTGGGGTGAAAGCTCTGAACATGCATTCACATTGGCGGGGTGAACGAGGATGGGGGGTGGAAACAGTCGAGAGAGCAGCTTTATCGTAGGCGGGAACTGCTCGGGGTGTGTTATTCGAAGATTGGTGATCGCAAGGTTGGTGTTGGCAGTCTCGCCTTGTGAGGTGTTTTCTGCTGATGGTTATGCTGTGATTTGATAGCTCGCGTATAGCGCATTTATCGAAATTAATCAAATGCGTCAAGGCTTTCCCATTGGGGAGGCTGGGTTTGTTAAGCGGACAGGGAGTGGAAGTCTTCATTCTGTTTTTGATGCGTCGGCTGGTACGAAACAACTGGGTGGCATTGTTGATAGGGTTACATACCTCGGCGCATGCGAGCTACTGCTGGAAAGCCCCCAGGTATCTCTCAGATCCATTGGGATGGGGGACAAGAATACTACAGGTGTGTTGCTGGAGAGATTCTCAGGTCGTTAACCAGAAGCATGACTCCGGGCGAGTCGATTACGAAGGCATGCAGGAAGTTGTCGCCGAAGCAGGGAATGGTAGTAAAGAAGGCAATTTGTCGCGTCGGCGGCGCGAAGACGGCCCATGTGGAACTGGTTACGCCAAGACCAAAGCCTCGCAAAGGTGAGAAGTGTCAGTGAATCCCAGTCCATACCCCTTTCTTTCGCTTTCCCTGCAGCACTAGATTTTTGCACCAACCTTTTACTATGTATTTTTATTGCTCTCTTACCGACACTTTGTCCTGTTAAAATCAATTGAATTTGCTTTTCTACTCTTATTCATGCTTGGATTAATCAAGAATTAATAGTCGGCTTCGTGTCGGTAAGCAGTCCAAGTGCACTAAGCAGACTGCTTAGTGCCTGCTTAGACTGCTTAGCGCCAAGTGGCCAAGTAGATTCTTCTTAATGAGGACCTTCATTATTTTCACTTTTTTCCGCTTAGTGACCTCACTAAGAATATTTAAGCACTCTTAAGAGGAGTTAAGAAATTTTAGGTTTTCCTGATGTGCCATTAGGCGATTGTTGGGCTAAAATTAAGTGCTAGAGATGCTTGAGTTGCAGTCGGCGGGGGACGCTTTGCCGTGAAAAGTATAACGGAGTTTTCCTCTTCGCATTTCGATTGCGATGAATTCTAAAGACGAACACATGGGTATATAATGAGGGAATGATAGACAAGGATGGTGAATTTGGTAAGGACTAATGTAGATGTAAGTCGTCTGGTTGTGAAGGGTCTGTAGTAGATAAACGTAAGTGCGAGTAACTTCTGGGGTATAACGTACGTACTTTTCAGATCATCAGTTGGTTCAGGTGTCAACTGCTTGTGGGAGCGCTTGAGGCAGCACCCAAAAGCCCTCATGGCAATATTCGCCACCATATTCCACCAAGCTGGGGTTACAGTATATTTGTAAGGCACCAATAACAATAAACGGCCATCTGGCATGCGCGTCCCATGACCAACATTGAAGGCCAGGATCTCGGAGTCCAACTTCCGCTCCAGCGTGTCGACCATTCCTCGGTACCATGGGGAGTTCCCATGGAAATCAACGGGGGAGTCGTAGAGTGCAATGTGGCGGCCAAGTTGGAGCGAGCAGAGCGGGTTGAGGTTCTCAGTGACTTTCCACCCCGGCCAACTCCTTCCTTCATATTTGGCTGACTCCGCTTTGACCACCAGATGTGCAATCTGGGATGAAGTGGTTCGAATTAAATAGGGTGGTTCAGGGCGACGCATAATGGCGGGATCTGCCATGGGTTGGAATTTGCAAATGGATAGTAAAGACAGTGATGACGTATAGTAAGCACTGCTTTTGAGCGTCGAATGGATAATTGGTTTGAACATACACGTGATTCACGGTCCTTGCAAATGTAATTGTAACTTTCAAGTTGGCCCTGGTCACTTGAAGCCCCGGTCGGGGCGTTCAGGATAAGACTTGTGATGGGATTTACTAAGGTAGCTCATGCCGCCACGATAATGGTGTCTTTGTGTGATAACCAGGGTGTGATCATCACGAAACAAGCTCGGGGGACTTGAGCAAGGCGTAGTAACAAGGCGACATGAATTCGAAGCACCTGTGACTCAGATTGTGTGAAAGAGTGTAGTAGGTCCCTATGGCGTGGACACGCGTTATAGAATAAGTACTCCTATATCTATATATAAGCTGGTATTTGTTTCCCAACAATATTTACTCCTTGCTTACTCACCTCGATTTTCATTTTTAATTGGCTTGATTGATCTAGTGCTCCGAGTCGCGGAGGTTTCGTGAGTGTTCAATATTGCAATGATATAAGGTAAGTTTGAATATCATATACTATAGCCCATCACGGAGATCGGGGAAACAGGACGTACGTACGTCAGAGCGGGATAAAAACATTTGCACGTGTGGGATTCTAAAGCTCCGGTCGCGGTACATAGATGAAAATACTCCGCACTTGTTCGACGTTATCCGTAACCTGAACTTCGAGAAGAAAGAAGCATTGCACATGGATATGGATGGATGGATGAATAAAGGGATTGTGGACCGTGAGCCTCACTCAATCAATATCTTGCGTCACCATGCGGGATACAAGAAGCACCTAAAAAAACATATCGCGAGATCAAGCCCCGAGGAACTTGTTCTATCCCACATGGTATAATGCAGGTTACGCTAGCTGCAGGGCAGGGCCAGGTTTCAGGGATCACATTAAAGAAGGTAATTTTGCATCGATTAGGGGGAGATTCGGTAGAGAAGGGGGAGAAGGGATGAATGAAGACACGAGGGGAAAGGGTGACCGCGGCTCAAACTGCTTGGGATAGCAAGGGATGAAGAAGAGAAGAACCAGAGAGGAGAGAGGTTCGATTAATCAATTTGCGAGGCAGCAGCATGAGGCGAAGGAAGAACGCGAAAGGGGAAAGATAGAGGAAGTCTTAAGGGAGAGAGGGGGGCAGGGAGAGCGTGTGGACGGGACAGAGAGAGGGGTCACACCCACGATGGAGAGGTAAGGGTAAAAACAATCAGTGCTGGGAATATGCGGAATGACAGTGAAAAGAAAGAAATGCAGACGACGACAACGACGACGGGAAATGAACGAAAACAGAAAAACATGCCGCCAGTTCGGGGCGCCCCGCACACCGGAACCCTCCCCATCCCACCATCGATCGACTTGTGTGGTGTTCTCGAGCCACTCATTCCGCTTGGCATCCCCACCCAGTACGTGACCCGTAACCCACAACCTCGCCTCACCCGATACCATTGCCCCCAACGACGACGCCACCCAAACAGTCGAGTAGGATCTCCGCCCTTCATGCTAACACCGTCCCCTTCACTCTCTCCCGCCGTCCCCATTCCCAGTCCCATTACTAGCTCCAGTACCGGTAGCACCCGCACCAGAAGCGGCACCTACAACTCCATCGTTTACCCCATTGCCAAGGCTTGACGATCGAGGCGGCGAGTGGGGTGGCCACTCCCCGACCCGTCGATTGTCGACTGCCTAGGAGCCGAGGGAGGTGGTATATGTATATGCGGGGATGAGAGAGGGTCTGATCCTCTCTCGTACTAGTCCCGTTTTCATTGGCGGTGGCAGCGGTATAAGTGTTCGAAGGGGTATCGTTGGTCGGTTATTATTGGTGTTGGTGTTGATATTGGCATTGTGGTTGTGGTTGTGGCTATGCGTGTAGTCTCTTCTGTCCGGATGAGGGGTAGTGGTGGTATGTAGACGGGGCGGGGGAGGTTTGGGTTGATGGACTGCGGAAATGAAGGGTCGTTGTGGGCAAAGGGGTTCGTTTGTGTGGGAATTGTTCTGGGCGAGGACGAGAGTGGGTTCGTTCAAAATAACTACATTGTTGCATAGCTGTGAGGCGCCGACGTCAATGAATGTATATGTCAAGCAAGGATAACGGAGGCTTACCACTTTATCGGGGTTCAAATTTGAGCGACGCCTAACACGGTCGATCAGCTCGGTCACCGCATCATCCGTATGTATGACGCCTACCGGAGGCGTTGATGGCGAGCCTCCTAGGAGGCGGGTGGGAGTACGTAGGGACCGGGGGAGGAGCAGACCTGCTATGGGTATGAGGTGGTTGACAGTGGTGCATTGGGGCCATGGCGAGGGCATGGTGAGTGTGGTAAGGGTCATGATGCTGGTGGGGATGGGGATAGTATCTTTGGTCTACGTGAGTAGGCGGTGGCGGGTGGATACTGTAGAGATACCCGCCTGCACCAGGTGGGGCGAAGGGATGCCAGGCAAAGAAGTAGAGTTGTGGTGGTTGATGTGAATAGGGCGTGGGAGGAGGGGCACGTCGGACGACCATCGGTGGAGTGGAAGATGATGATGCGGAAGGGGCAGGGAAGTGGGGGCTCCGGCCTTTGATGGAATTGGTGGGGCGAGGTACGCCGAACTAGATCGTAGGTGTGCCTACGATGTCCATGGACGTAATCGGTAAGAAAGAGATGGGTGAGAAGGCTAGAAGAGAAGTGACGTACGATGTCATTGGGTATGAGGAGGTATCTACCCTGTGCAGCATCTATCTTGGATCAGACATCATGCATCATGCATCACCACTGGGGGTGGAAAATGGAGGAGGACGGATTGAGGACGGAGTCGGATAGTGATGGTAATGGACTTTGTAATTGTGAAAATTATGGGCCTAGCATGGGTGAGACCCAGAGTATCCGACCTGAAGGGGAGCGGACTAAGATTGAACACCCTGGGTCGCGGGACTGGTCTAGATAAACGGATGACAAGATTAATATTAGTGAGATTTTTGGTCACGAAAGCATCGAAAGATAGAAGTATAAAAGGACAGATACACAACATATTACGCAGACCGTGACTTGAAGCGGGTAGGTGAGTGGCAGAGAAAAAGAGAGAAAAACTCTCTGTTGGTCGTCAATGAACGTTCAAATTGCGTTCAAAGTTAGAACAGAACGTTCGGAGTCCAATCAGGACTAAAGTACCTGCACTTATTCATTACATAATATTCATTCTTCGTTCACTCAGGCTGATCTGTCTCGCACCTCCGATACTCTTCTGCCCACCACTAACCCAACGACCCAGCAACACCACCTGCAATCCCTATCAGACATTCTGCTTACATAACGCTCACTGGCACCTCGAACGCTTGCACCCTCCTCTGGACTCACTCTGGTCGTGTGTAGGGACAGTGTCAACACCATAAGCATTCAGTAGCTTTGAGCGAGAGTGCATATATATGGGTATTTGCGAGGAGTCTGAATTTGGATCTGATAATGCAGCTCTCTTTGCGTCAGTACCAGTAGCTTATCTCTGCGCCGCCGATCCCTCACAACTTCTCGAACCCCACCCCTTCCTCCCCGATGCTCGTCACAATTCCTGCACTCATCTTGTCCATCTCCTCATCGATATCGCCCACCTCCCCTCGTTCAACTATCCAACATCAAACGACCACCACCTATCGACGTTCCTCGATGGTCACTCATCCATGACACCTTCCGCATGGCATCTACTCTCCGTCCTACCCGCATTGATTCTACCACAAGTAGATTGCGGGCCTGTTTCGACTGTGGGTCTACCATACCCCAGAAGCAGGGCCTGATCACGGCAACACACTTCATCCTCCCTCTCTCCTCCCACCCATCTTCTTCCAGCCTCCTGATCCTCGACATCTCCGTCCCCGTCACCGCCCCCGTTCTCCACCCGCATGAGCGCACCAGAGCCAACGACACCAAAGGGAGAGCAAGATACCAGTGACGAGAAAAGACCTTCGCCCTCAGCACCCGAATAGTGTTGAGTTTCCCCGAAGCAAAACTGGCCATGATGAAGGAGGTTCCGGGGTTGGTCGAGATTTCGGGAACGATAGACGCTTTGTATGGCGGGGAGAGGCCGAGAGTGAAAAATGAGTTTTTTTCTCTGCGTTTTGGAGATGTATCGTATCGGTCGCTAACTCGTTCGTCTGTTCGTCTGCTCTAGCCCTCGAATAATTCAAGTTGCTCGGATACCGAGTCTCCTCCGGCTCTGTACGGGCGATCCCTTGACAAACTGGCATGTGCGTTGGGTGGGAGGATCGTTCTCCCTCCAGTCTTCCAGGTACATCATTTCCACTATGTTCGAGACGCCCTTTTGACGACCCCTTAGTAGTATCCCCCGATGTTGGCGAGCTATGAAGTGTACGAGAAGCTGGTTAGATGGCTATGGCTGCTATTAGCGAAGGAACGGGGAAGGTACGTAAGCTTCCTTACCCGTGTAGGCCCAGACATAATCTTCTCGTTGCGCTAGTTCATACAGAACGAATCAAGCTTGTCGGGTAAGTTATTCTTTACTGCTACGTCGATTATCCTCATCTCCGGTGGTTAACTCTCGTTAGTGATCTAGTCTATGACTCCGGTGTTTGCAGATTCGAACATCAGCGGACCTGGAAGTGCGTTCGACCCATAGCTTTGTATATCCCAAACGAGGATTACTTACTCGCCCCACCCCTGCAGGAAACGACACGAGAGCAACACTATTGCCAACCACCCACCGCTGCTATTCCTTACATCGAAGGTTCGAAACCAAGGTACTATTATTCCACCATTATTCCTATGTTTTATTTCTGAAGCGACACGGGACCTGTTTATCATCGTATTGCATAGGCTCCTCTTGCAATAGACCATGGAAACTGCTATCGGCGCGGTAAATGTTCCCATTTTCAACTTGAATCACTAGGTTACGGGATGTATGGCGCCATTTGGGTAGGTTCCTCACAGTGTCGTGACTCACAAGTCCTATTCAGTCACACAGACAGCGGTTGTAGCTTGGCGCTTCGGAGATTACCTTCCCGGGGGAACTGACGCTGTCGTTCTCTTGACTTCTGGACTCGGGAGAAGGGGCGGAAAGTTCGTGGGCAATGGACAGATTGATAGTTCGATATCGTTATTCTTGGGTCGCACTCACTCAGGTGCCGGATTTGGTCGCCATGTCTCCAGCTACGGCATCATGTAGGCAAGGAATGCAAATATAACAGATGTACTGATACGAAATACCAAGATAAATCCACCATTTAACGTTATTGGGTCGGGCTTACGTTCGTGCTGGAATCGTAGTCTTACGCCGCTCCAAGATGTCCTTCCAGGTACATCATGATACTTCAGGGCTGTGATCACCACGGCCAAGGTGGGATATCTGTATATCCAATTTGCCTGCTGACCATCTCGGGGGAGTCAGGGACTGTAAATTGTGCCAGTAAGCTGCTACTTG
>Ga0210383_10004808_pt1 | contig 11943 bp, 4 predicted proteins | sample IncBWC14OmetaG_FD_160072 | JGI IMG/M metagenome (GOLD analysis project Ga0210383, IMG submission 160072) | Forest soil microbial communities from Barre Woods Harvard Forest LTER site, Petersham, Massachusetts, United States - Inc-BW-C-14-O ...
AGATGCGGGGTTATACGGTAGGAGTCCTGGAGGTAGAGTCCCCAGCCCTTTTGAAGCTCGTCGAGGTTATAAGCCGAGCCCGGCTTGGTGGCATATTGGCCAGATTTGATGCTGTAAGGGAATCCGCTGCCAATTGGAGTGACTGCGGAAATACGGCCAACCAGACTCGCGTAGAGATTTTCGGCTTCGCTTCTATCTGCAGAGGCCGCATTGGCAAAGTAGCTGTTGAAATCGTTCAGCGCTGGATCGCCGTTCGCGAGCCCCAATGTGATGTTGGGAATACCGTCGGGAGGATTCCAATAGTGATCCTGCTCGCGATAAAAGTCGAAGCCGAAGGTGATGGTGTGGACGCCGTGGACCCACGCGGCGTTGTCGGCGACGTTGATGATCGGATAGTAGGTGGACGTGGGGAGATTAAAGGACTGGCCGGAACAGTTTCCGTGAGCGGAGGTGCAAATGGGCCAAGTCACCTGCGGGAGTGTGTCCCAGGTGGCCTGCACTCCCTGGGCGTACCAGAAGGCGTTGTAGTAGTAGCCGCCGCGGAATTGATTGATGAGATTAGGAGTGATTGTCCAGTTCAATCCAAGAGAGGTTATGTAGTTATTGGATTTGAACGAGCCGGCCTGATTTGAGAAAGCCGGGCCGGGAAAAATTGGAGCGGAATAGCCAGGCTGGTTAACTTTAGTCTCTTCAAGAGAGAAATCCAGGCGCAGTTTTTGGTTAATGTTGTAGTCGATGCGCGCGGCCGGATAGTAGCGGGTGATAGGAGAAGGTACCAGCCAGGAGAGCGATTCGAGGTTGGGATCGCCAGCGCCATTCGGGCCGACGCTCACCGTCCCTAGGGTGACGGCTTTGTTGATCAAAGCTTGTTCGGCAGCAATCTGCGAATTCACCGCGGCGGGAAGACTGTTCGGGGACGCAACTTGCGAGAATAGATTTACGGTCTGGCCGGCTTGCGCGCCCTGCGTGTAGGTAAAGTTTCCCTGCTGCGCCGCAGTAGAGAGAAACTCGTTGCTGGTCGTGTATCCCCCGGGCTGCTTGGCCATAGCGAAGGACGCGAAGAAAAAGAGCTTGTCCTTGATAATATGGCCGCCGGCGCTGCCGCCAAAATCGTTCAAAATGATGGGGTTCCTGGGTTGGCCAGTCGCATTGTTGAACCAGCTGTTGGCATTGAGAGCGGTGTTGCGAAAATCATCGAATACTCTTCCGTGGAGTTCGTTGGTTCCGCGGCGGGTCACAAAGTTCACCTGCATGGAAGCAGTGCCCATGCCTTGATTTAGATCGGTCTGGCCTGTCTGGACAGTCATTTCCTGGAGGTCCTCAAGGCGAGCTTCCAGACCCGGCTGAGTGTTCCCTGAGAATTTCATGCGGCTTGAGGAAGCCATGACGCCGTCAATGTTATTGCCCTGGGCGATCATCGGGAGCCCATTCCATGTGCCATTGCCCGGGGTTCCGGTGAAGCCGGGCGACAGGAAGGCCAATGAGCTAATGTCCCGGCCTTGCAGCGGCAGGTCTTCGATCTGCTTCATATCCAAAGTGGAAGCAATGGCGCTCGAAGTGGTATCGACCAGCGGGACGGTACTCTCACTAACCTCCACCTTTTCGACGGTCGCGCCAACTTTGAGCATGACCTTCAAGTCCGTAACGCGGCTGGCCTGAACCGTGACCAAGTCGAGGACCTGAGTTTGAAACCCATCGTGGGTAATGGTCAGCTTGTAGGTTCCTAGGGACAGACCTACAAACGTGTAACTGCCAACCTGCTGTGTCTCGGCGCTAAGAATCCGATTGGAAGCGAGATCCTGCAGCGTGACCTTGGCACCCTGAACTGCTCCTCCGGCTTGATCTAAGACCAGCACGTTAACTGAGCCTTGAGATTCCATTTGACCGAGAGCGGTCGGAACGAATGCAAGCGCAAACAGAAATACCCCAAGAACGCAGCTCGAGCGGATAGACCGGATCTTTTTGAGAGACATAACCCCTCCCTTGCCGCGAGGCAATGCACAAAAATCTGTGACGCGGATGCGGACGACCCCTAAATCTGCGTTGGATATAATATATACAATAGGCAGTGTCAAGTCTTTTCTGCAATCGCTTGCATTTCGCTTTTTCCCGAGAAATCCTCATCTGCACGCAAATTCTTGCCCTTCGGTGAAGCCGCAGGCAAACGCTTCCGGGAAGACACGGAATCCCGAGATTAGCCAGTTCTAGTTGGGCGTCGAAGCCGCAACTCTCGTGATGACCACGGAGGCGCCCGAGGCGTCAACGGGTATCCGAATCTGTTGCTCTGCGCCATCGTGGATTGTCAGTCTTTCTGCCGGGTGATTCTGTGCCGTTACTTTGTAGACTCCCGCCAGCAACCCAACAGCTCGAACGATGGTCTCGTGACTTGTGGCAGCACGATTCTCCAGCGTGAATCGAATTGTTCTAAGTTCATCATCGAAGGAAACCGGTTTATCCTTTGCGAAGCCGTCGCGAGCCAGCAGTAAATGCACGCGTTGTGTTCCGCGCACGATATGAAACCGCGCTCGCAGACCATCTTTGGGAATTACGTGTGTTAGATTTTTCTCTCGGGAAAGGTCTCCGCCATAGGCGAATAATCCGAAAATGGGATCGTCGACGACGACCGTTGCCGCAGAGCGGAGCGCTCCGCTGTAACCCAGATCGATTTCGCCGGAATACCACCACGAACCACGCCCCATCTCTTTGTTACCGAGCCAGGCGCGTCCCCAGGGTCTTGGCTCGAATCCTCCACCCGCGCCGCCGTCGTCGTTTTTGCCCGGATACCAATAGCCATAGTTGGATTCCGGGGTGCCCGAATTCAGGAGTGCCCAGGAGCTCAGCGACGAAGCGTAGCCCAGTCGCAGATAAGTAAAAGGATCGCGTGCGAAATAGAGCGCGTAATCAGAGACCGCCCAACCGCCCATCTGCGCCATGTAACTGAGGGTGTAGCTCACTGGACCTCCACCACGATAGTCGCTGCCGAGATAGTAGTAGGCGGTTTCCAGCCAGCCGCGGCAGGCGAGGTTGAGCTTCATCTGCTCCTCAAGGAATGAAACGGCGTCTTCGTATTTAACCGTTCGGCTAAACACGTCGGCGGATGCTTCCGGTGGCGCAGTTTCCCGAGGATGGAGGACGTGGTTCATGGCATATTTTGCGAAAGCCTGGGTTGACTCAAACCCAGTGGAATCAAAGGGATACTCCGACCCAAAGAGATACGGATGGTCATTAACGAAGTGCTTGACCTTTTTCTCCCAGGCAGCTTTGAGCCAATCCGCTTGGTCTTTGTGACCGTTTAGATAGAGGGCGTCGATCAGGTCGGGGATGACTACCTCATTGTAGGTGCCTGTTTCATAGGCCGACCATTTCACAATCTCGAGCGGAACGGTGAAGAAGGCTTTCGCGGTACCAAAGGCACGCTCGAGGTAGGCTTCTTTGTCGAGATATTTGGTCATCGACGGGTACAGCTTCGCGACCTGGTACATGTTGTAGTAGAGAAGGACGACGTGCGGGTAGTCGTAGATTCTCCAGATATGTTTCTTGCCGCTAGGATCCTCTTTAGTGCTCTCGCGATTTACTTTCCAGTTCGGAATTCCATAGATGGCGTAGGGATAGGGCTCCTTATCCGTTTCTTCGAGGCCGCCCCAAACGAAGTTTTTGAGATAGCTTTCGACAGCATCAATCTCGGGCTGCGACGGATAGAAAATGTTTTTTCCAGCGATGTAGGGCGCCTTTCCGAGAGCGGGGTCATCGGAAGCTACCGCGTAGGACTGCAAGTTGTCCAAATCTTCGGGGCTGCGCAGAATTTCGTGTTTCATGTCCCACTGAGAGAAGACCGTGTTGTACCACTTGGAAGGATCCTTGACCTGCTCGTGGGAGACCAGGAAAGAAGCGCGCTTTTTGAAAAGCGTTTCGAGAGGTTCGGTCACGAAGAACTCGAGCGATAAAGACTGCGCGTCGCCGTAGTCCACCCTCAACAAGTTCTCACCGAGTCGCGAGAAGCGGACTCTGTAGACTTGCACGTCTTTGCCGCGCTCTCCAACGTATTCGATTCGGGTAGCTTCCGGGTGCTCTGGCACCACGGCTTTGATTTGGTTGCGCGTGTGGAGGGAAAACATGGCGGTCAAATCGGTGGGAACGGTCATTCCGGGAACGACGTTGACATCAAAGAGGCCTTCCTCGTAGAGAACATTTCTGACAGCGGCGTAGTCTTCGGCCCAGCGGAAACGGAATTGGTAGGTGGCGGAGTCGCCCGATTGACCGCTGGGCTTGAGGAGTAGTTTCGTATGCGGCAAGCGCCACGTCCCGCCTTTCGCGCGCAACTCTTCACCGGCTGCTAGGGAGTGGAGATAGTAAGCGACACCCCGTCCAAAGCGCTGCGGCTCAAAGTACTCGAGGCCGCTGCCAGGTGACGGGGTCATCACCAGGTAAGGGCCTTCGGTGTTGGTGCGCATCCAAAACAAAAACGAGCCGTTCCCTGCGATTAAAGTGTGCGGAATCAGGCGTTTGGTGTAGGTCTCGGTCTTATCCCAAACATACTGCGTATTGAAGTGGATGGGCAGGGCGAGGTCGCCAATCTCGAGTTCGCGCGTGGAACTGTTCTCGAGCGAGATGGTCCAAACGAGCGCGTTGTCTTCGAGGTGGAAACTCTCGGCGGCCTGCAAGTCGGTGATTGGCGAGACCTTTCGGCCTTCGCCATTGATGCCCCACTTGAAAAGGCCAGCGGTGGCCCCATCTTCGAGCTGGACTTCGATGCGCAGAGCAGAGGTGCTCAAGGGATGGAAGTCGATGCTCGTGAGTTGGTCGGCCGTTCGAGGGTAGCCGCCCGGAGAAGTCACTTCCTTCCAGTCGTCGCCATCGCGGTAGAGCAGGCGCCAGGTCTTGGGGAGCTTCGCGGGGTTGCTGTCGTCATCCTGAAGGGCCCAATAGACTTCGACGGAGTGGACTTGTTTTGACTCTGGAAAGTCGTACTGCACCCATTCGGTAGTTCCCTTCCGGCCGAACCAGACAAAGCGCGGAATTTCGGTGTCATGGGAATTTTCGGGTAGCAGCTCGTCGCTGAGGGCGAAAAGCCCCTGCGAACGCACGGAAGCGGAAGGGCGAGCCAGGGAGGCGAGCGTGGGGACGAGCTCGCCGATTGTGAAATTGACGGCCTGCCTCGAAGCGCGATCGCTTGGATTGAGAACTGCGCCGGATGCCTTCTTCCATTCTCCCTCGCCTGCTGAGCGGTAACGGATGAGCAGGTCACCGAGGCTCGCGCCCCGCGCGATGTAGTCGGTGTCATACTTGTCGTGGACATGCTTGAGGCTGGTTACGCCGGAGGATGCGTAGTCGAGCTGAAATTCAGTGTTATGAAGGGATTGCGCGAAAGCAAGCGGGGAGAATGAGAGGGCCAGAGAGAGAGGCAAGGCGAAGCGGAAGCGCACCGAAGGGTCCCTCCGAGTGGAGACTTAAGTAAGCGCTTGCAATGTAGCACAGTGCATATATTATGCAATTGAAATGGGACCTTGCTCGGTGGTTCTCCATAGTGCGTGTAATCGGTCAGAAGCGCTTGGAGATCCAAATTCCTCTTTACGCAGCACAAGCGCGGGAATCGCGAAGCGCATCACGAAGACGAGAACGCGGAGACGAGGGCAAAGGTGAGCGCTTCTAGTTGGAAGGTCGGGAGATGGGCTGGCGCCGCCGTTCTCGCAGCGGTAGCCGCGACCTTGCTGTGGACCGTGCTAGCCGAGCAACGGCAAGAGAAGAAGCCGCCCACTCCGGGACCGATGCTGGAGCAAGGGTACATAGACCTGGAGACCCCAGCATTCACCGTGCGGCTGGTGCGCTCCTCGCAGACGATCGCGGCCCTCAAACCGAAGGGCGCGGGAGATTTCGACTTTACCCCCGGTGATCTGCTCGTGGAGCGATCCAAAGACGGTTACTACCACCTGGGCGACATCGACCTGCGGCTACGAACGGGTAACTCGGGAGAATGGAAGAACTATTCGACGGCCTTGGCGCGCACTCCCGTTACCGCTCTTCCGACGCCGGCCCAGATTCTCGCCGCGGCTGATCTGGCGCCGACGCTTCCCTCGGACATTCCCCTACAAATTATCCGCACCTGGGGACAAGAGGGGAGCCATGTCGCTTTGCGGTTCACGTTGAAGAACAAAACAGCCCAACCCGTCGAGATTGGCGCGCTGGGGATCCCCATGATTTTTAACAACGTGCTCAATGATCGATCGCTTGACCAGGCTCATGCGATTTGTTCGTTTTACGACCCTTATATAGGAAAGGAGGCAGGGTATTTGCAAGTGACGCGATTGAGCGGACACGGGCCTGCCCTGTTAGTCCTTCCCATCGGGAAGACCCCTTTCGAGGCTTACAACCCGATCCTCGACGAGCGCCGCTCGCCCGCCGCCGAAATTTTCCACGACCCAACACCGCGAGGGATTACCTTCGAAGGATTCTACGAATGGATGGTGCACAGCGCTGCCTACGCGGAGAATGAATGGAGGAAAGCGACGCCGTGGAATTCGCCGACGCAGGTGACGATTGCGCCGGGCGAAACGAAGACCTACGGCCTGGAGTTTGTAACGGCCGACTCCATACGTGGGATTGAGAAGACCCTCGAGGAGAATGCTCGACCAGTAGCCGTCGGAATCCCCGGTTACGTTTTGCCCATGGACATGGAAGCGCGATTGTTTCTGAAGTATCCCCGAGCGGTCGAGTCGATGACCGTGGAACCGGCCGGCGCGATGACCATCCGAGAAGGAGCGAGCACCGCGGGAGGATGGAAAAACTATTCGGTCGAGGGAAAGCTGTGGGGACGCGCGCGATTGACCGTTACCTACGGGGACGGACTGGTCCAGACGGTTCACTATTTTGTGACCAAGCCGGAAGCAGAGGCGCTTCGGGACATGGGCCACTTTCTCACGACCAAGCAGTGGTTTAGCGACTCCAACGACCCGTTTCATCGCGCCCCTTCCATCATGACCTACGACCGCGAGACGAACGAAATCGTGATGCAAGACAGCCGAGCATGGATTGCTGGACTCGGCGACGAGGGTGGCGGCGGTGCGTGGGTGGCGGCAATCATGAAACAGCTGGGTGAGCCGAACAAGGAGGAGTTGAGCCGGTTCCAGCAATTCGTGGACGGCGTCTTGTGGGGCGGCTTGCAGTACAAAGATGGTCCGAAGAAATTTGGCGTACGGAAAAGTCTGTTCTATTACCAGCCGGATCAGATGCCTGCCGGGTTTTATCGAAAGGATTTCGATTGGAGCAGCTGGACGAGCTGGGATAAAGCGCACGCGGAGCGCGTGGACCGCTCTTTCGACTATCCTCACGTGGTGGCCGCCGACTGGGTTCTGTACCGGCTGGCGCGTAATTACGAGGGTTTGGTAACGAATCACTCGTGGGACTGGTATCTGACCAACGCGTACGAAACGTCGATTGCCATGGTGAAGCTGGCGCCCGAATACGCGGTGTTCGGCCAAATGGAAGGAGATATTTTTCTCGCACTGTTGGCGGATTTGCGGCGGGAAGGTAGGAACACACAAGCGGACGACCTCGAAGCGAAGATGCGCGCGCGGGCTGATCGATGGAAGGCCGAAGCGTATCCATTCGGGAGCGAGATGCCCTGGGATTCGACGGGACAAGAAGAGGTCTACGCCTGGATGAAATACTTTGGCTATCAGGCGAAAGCGAATGTGACCCTGGATGCAATACTGGGCTACGATCCGACGATTCCGCACTGGGGATACAACGGCAGCGCGCGGCGGTATTGGGACTTTATTTTTGCCGGCAAATTCCGGCGGCTCGAACGTCAGTTGCACCATTATGGATCGAGCCTAAACGCGATTCCGCTGCTGGCGGAATACCGGGAGCATCCGGATGATTTTTATTTGTTGCGAGTGGGATACGGCGGCACCATGGGAACAATTTCGGACATTGACCAGGAAGGATTTCTTGCGCCGGCATTTCACGCGTTCCCCGACCTGTTGAAACCGGACGGGATTACTGGAGACGATGGGCCAAACCTGTTCGGGCACGCGTGGAATACGGCAACTTACATTACGCATCATCCGGAATTCGGGTGGGTAGCATTCGGCGGAAACACCCGCGTTACTGGGGACATCGTGAAGGTCACGCCGCTGGATTCGTTTCGCATGCGCGTTTACGTCGCGTCCCGAGGAGTTTGGCTGACTCTGGACGCCGGAAAATTCGAGGAGATCGCAGTGAATCGGAAGACCGGCGGGATACGTCTGGGATTCTCGCCCGCCACAGAATTCCTGCACTCGGCGCGACTGCGCATCGAACAACCTTCTAAGATAAGCGGCGCGGTGAATTACCGACCCGCGAAATCCGTCCGCGAGGAGCGCGGGGCCTATGTGATCCCGCTCGGCAAAGAGACCAGCTGGATGGATCTCACCGCGAATCCATAGCGAGGCTTTTCGACCAACATGGCAACCGTCACGTACAGGAAATCAACGCCCATTCCGCGACAGTCTCTTTCCGCCGCGGTCATCGAACGGCTGCGCGAGAAAATTCTAAGCGGGGAGCTGCGCGAAGGCGAGCAACTACGGCAAGACGCCATTGCCACGGAATTTCAGATCAGCCGCATCCCCGTGCGTGAAGCGCTGAGCCATTTGGCGGCTGAAGGACTGATCACCATTGTCGCCAATCGCGGCGCGGTTGTTTCCGCTCTTTCGCCCGACGAGATCATGCAGATGTTCGAGACGCGCGCGGTTCTCGAATGCTATATGTTGCGCCATGCCATCCCGAACATGAAGCCGGAGGATTTTCAGATTGCCGAAGACATCCTTGTTCAGTACGAAGAGTCCCTCGAGAAGGATTCCGAAGTGAAGTCCTGGGGCCAGTGGAACTGGGATTTTCATTCCGCGCTCTACGCCCCCGCCAACCGTCCGGTGATGCTGTCGTTTTTGAAGACCCTGAACGTCAACTGCGACCGCTACACTCGTCTTCACCTTGTATTTACACGCGATCTGCATCGTGCCGGGCAAGCACATCGCGAACTTCTCGATGCCTCGAAGACCAAGAATCCGGAAGTAGCCGCTCGGGAGTTGTGGAAGCACATTACCGAGGCGGGTGAGTACCTGAAGGAATTCATCAAGCGTCATCGCGAGCAGCACCGCTGATTGATGGTGGCCTGGTTCTAGGTGGCAAACGATTTCGGGCGGCCACAGATTGATCTGGTTGGTGGCCTGGCCGGAAACAGATACGCGGGATAAACGTCGCCTGATCGTTGTCCGGGCGCTTCTTAGGAGGCTCTTGTGAGGAAGATCTTTCTTGTTCCATCGCTCGTGATTTTGTCTTTCGCCGCGCACGCCGAGGCGCAAGCGCCCAACGCTGCCGAAGCCTCTCTAGAAAAAATCTTGAAAGTCCGGCCATTGCCGCTCGCCAGCGTGCGACTCACCGGAGGGCCGCTCGAAAACGCCCAAGAGCTCGACGCCAAGTACTTGCTCGAACTCGAACCGGACCGCATGCTGGCCTACCTGCGCCAACGCGCGGGACTGGAACCCAAAGGCAAACCTTACGGGGGATGGGATGGCGCGGGACGACAACTGACCGGGCACATTGCCGGACACTATCTTTCCGCTGTGAGTCTCATGTGGGCGGCCACCGGCGACGTGCGTTTCAAGGAACGCGCTACGTACATCGTCAGTGAACTCGAAACAATCCAGGACGCGCAGGGAGACGGCTACCTGGGCGCCCTAATGGACAATCAGGGTGTCGATGGAAAGGTGCGCTTCCAGGAATTGTGTAAAGGCATCATTCGGTCCGGCGGATTCGATTTGAACGGCCTGTGGTCGCCGTGGTACGTGGAACACAAAATTTTTGCCGGACTCCGGGACGCCTACCGCTACACCGGAAACCGCACGGCGTTGGACGTGGAGATCAAGTTCGCGGGCTGGGTCGAAAGCATCGTTTCCAGGCTTGACGACGAGCAGACGCAAAAGATGCTGGCGACCGAATTCGGAGGGATGAACGAGGTGACCGCCGATCTCTATGCCGACACAGGCGACGCGCGCTGGCTGGAGTTATCGGGCAAGTTTGAACATCGCGCCATGATTGATCCGCTGGCTCGAGGACAAGACATTCTTGGCGGTAAGCACGGGAACACCCAGGTTCCGAAGATGATCGGATCGCTCGCGAGGTATATCTACACCGGCGATGAGACCGACCACCAAGCCGCAGCTTTCTTTTGGGACCAGGTGGCGCTGCATCACAGTTTTGCGACCGGCGGGCACGGCAAAAACGAGTACCTGAGCCAGCCCGACAAGCTCGACAACATGATCGACGGACGCACGGCGGAAACCTGCGACGTCTACAACATGATCAAAATGTCGCGCACGCTTTTCTCCGTCGATCCGGAGATACGCTATGCGGATTTCCACGAGCGGGCGCTGTTTAACCACATTCTCGCGTCGCAAGATCCCGACGATGGCCGGGTGTGCTACATGGTGCCTGTTGGCCGCGGCGTGCAGCACGAGTATCAGGACAAGTTTCTCGACTTTACCTGCTGCGTGGGCAGCGGCATGGAGAGCCACGCGCTTCACGGATACGGCATCTACTACGAATCCCTAGACAAACTGTGGGTGAGCTTGTATGTGCCCACGCACGCGAATTGGGAAGCGGAAGGCGTCGAAGTGGAAATGAACACCGATTTCCCCATGGGTGAAACCGCATCTCTAAAATTCACACCCAAATCAGCAAAGAAATTCACTCTGGCTTTGCGGCGGCCCTATTGGGCGGGCGCCGGTTTCCGCGTCAAGGTGAATGGCCAGGCACTGAAGGATTTGCCCAAGGCCGATTCCTACGTCGAGATCCTGCGGACGTGGAAAAAAGGGGATACGGTAGAGTTGGTTTTGCCTAAGACGATCCGCAAAGAACCTCTGGCCGACAACCCGGAACGATTTGCGGTGATGTGGGGACCGCTGGTGCTGGCCGGGGATCTCGGTCCGGAGCAACCGGAACGACGAGGGTCGCGAAAGCCAGGCGGACCGGATTCTGCGCCGGTGCTGGTGGCCGCTCGAGAGCCCGTGGAGAATTTTCTGAAACCAGTGACGGGCAAGCCGGGAACATTTGTAACCTCCGGCGTGGGCCTGACCACGGACATTACCTTTGTCCCTTTCTACCAGCTGCCGCGGCGACGATACGCGATCTATTGGGACATGTTCACTCCCGACGAGTGGAAGAAAAAATCGGAGGCTTTCGCCGCCGAACAGGCGAAACAAAAGAAGCTTGAGGCGGCAACGGTAGCGTTTGCACAACCGGGGCAAATGCAGACGGAACGCGACTTCAACCAGCAGGGCGAAGACTCTTCGCCTGTTCAACTGATGGAGCGCTATGGGCGACGCGGGACGAAGTGGTTCTCCTTTGACCTCCCGGTCGACACTGCTCATCCGATGGGATTGCTCGTTACTTTTAGCAACGATGCGCGGCGGCAGGGTTCATTTGATATCGTGGTGGACGGGAAAAAAGTGGGAACGCAGGCGACGGAAAGACGGAGTCCCGAGCAGGACGTCCGCTTCTTCGACGTTGAGTACGCGATTCCGCCCGAGTTAGTCGAAGGCAAGCAGAAAGTGACGGTGCGCTTCGAGGCTTCGAGCGGAAGCGATATCCCCGGAGTGTTTGGAATTCGCATAATTCGCAGAGACGCCGCCCCGTGAAGGAATTCCGCTTCTGCCGTGGAATAGCGTAGAGCCCGTGCGAGATAGGCCATAGGCAGGAACCATCCGTCGTGTCAGGAATGCTGTTCGCGATGACGGGTGATGAATTCTTTCAGGTATTCGCCTGCTTCGGTAATGTGCTTCCACAAGGCTTCAGAGGCCAACTCTGGATTTTTCGTCTGGCAAGCGGCCAGCAGCTCGCGGTGCGCCCGGCCGGCTCGGTGCAGGTCTCGCGTAAAGACGAGGTGGAGGCGGGTGTAGCGGTCACAGT
>Ga0210383_10004811_pt1 | contig 11939 bp, 7 predicted proteins | sample IncBWC14OmetaG_FD_160072 | JGI IMG/M metagenome (GOLD analysis project Ga0210383, IMG submission 160072) | Forest soil microbial communities from Barre Woods Harvard Forest LTER site, Petersham, Massachusetts, United States - Inc-BW-C-14-O ...
CGCATGACGCGCGAGTAATTTCGTTTCCGTGCCGAACGTATGGAGGGCGGTGGGCAGGAGCGCCGAGGGCAGTTCGCATCGGCGGGCGAAGCTCCCGAATCAGGATGCGATCCGACTGTGGAATCCACACGGCGACGGTCAATCGGTGATCGTCGCCGTGGCCGACGGTCATGGGAGCGCCACGCATTTTCGGAGCGAGACGGGTTCGCGGTTCGCGGTCGAGGTGGCCGAGCGGGTGTTGCGGGATCTCGACGGCACGTTGCGCGCGGGGGGCGCGATGGACGCCGAGCGCGAGCAGTGGATTCGGAAGGAGATCGTCTCGCGCTGGCGCGCGTGCTGTATCGCGGACGCCGAGGCGAAGCCGTTCACGTCGGCCGAGGAGGTGCGTTTGAGTGGAGCGGGCGCGCGCGACCAGATCTTCGATCGCGCCCTCGCCTACGGGTCGACGCTGCTCGCGGGGTTAGCCACCGAGGGGCGACTCGTGCTGCTGCAGATCGGCGACGGCGACATCCTCGCGGTCGACGCCGCGGGATCCCAGTTCCGCCCTTTCCCGCGCGACGCGCGCCACGTCGCGAACCTCACGACGTCACTGTGCCTGCCGGACGCCGTCGACGACGTCCGCGTAGCGTCTCTCTCGCCAAACACGATCTCCCTCCTTCTCTTCGCCACCGACGGCTACGCCAACTCGTTCGCCTCGGGTGAGGCCTTCGAGCGCGTCGTCGGCCCTCAGATTCTCTCACAGGTGCGCGAGCGCGGGATCTCCTGGGTCTCTCAGGTTCTTCCGAGCTCCCTCAAGGCCGCGGCCGAGCGTGGCAGTGGCGACGACGTGACGCTCGCGATTCTGACGTGCGAGGACGCCCCAGCCGGCGCCATCGCCCCAGGGCAGGGCCGCAGCGATGCGCCCGTGACGCTCAGCGGGCTCGTGATCATGCTGGGCGTGCTGCTTGTGGTCGGGTTGTGTCTCTGGAGAGTACTTCTGCCCCGTTGACGCGAAAGACGAAACCCCGGGGAATCCTCCCCCCGGGGTGACGCGGCTGCCTCGCAAGCGAATGACAATTTAGGTCGTGCTCCAACGCAATCAACGTGCAATGTTCCACGCCACAAATGCGAAACCCCGGGGAATCCTCCCCCCGGGGTCACGCAGCCGCCTTGGAAGCAACTGATAATTTAGTCACTTCTGCGGCATAATCAACGTGCGACCTCGCACGGCGAACTAGCGTGCCGGGGACGGGATTCGAACCCGCACGGCCCTTGCGAGCCAGCCGCTTCCAAGACGGCTGCGTCTACCAGTTCCGCCACCCCGGCACCTCGCGTGCTGGGCGTACACTGGGATTACCGCAACGCAGTAGCCAAGACAAGCGCACCACGACTAGTCAGCGGGCGAAGAGTATAGCGAGTCTCCGCCACGCTGTCATCGTTGAGTTGCGAACCGTATCGTTAAGCACTGAGCGATCTACAACGAGTCGAGCGTCAGCGCGATCCTTGCCCTGCGCTCGTCGCTCCGATCTGCTGGTCGCCCCAGATGTAATGCCCGAACCAGTCCAGGTTCTCCTGCATGACGGACCGCTGCTGCTTGGGTTTGTCTATTGGGTGCCCGAACCCGGGATACACGACCATGCGCACGGGCACACCCTTATCGCGGAGCGCTTGATAGAGCTCGAACCCATTCGGGATCGGCACGCGCTTATCGCTTCCCCCGTGCTGTATCAGCCTCGTAGTCTTCGCGGTCTTGATGTACGTGATGGGCGACGTCTTCTTGTAGATCTCCGGATCATCCCACGGTGTCGCGTGGAGATACTGTCGCGTAAAGGGATGGATGTCGGTATTCACATAATAGGTCATCCAGTCAGAGATGCCCGCCCCGACCGAGACAGCCCGGAACCGATCGCTGAAGGTGGTGATGAACGCCGAGATGTATCCGCCTTCACTCCACCCCATGGATGCCACCCGGCTCCGATCGACGAACCCTCGAGCGATGAGATAGTCGACGCCAGAGATGACATCGGCGTAGTCCCCGACGCCCAAGTTGCGCACATTGAGCGCGCGGAACTTCTCGCCGTATCCGGCCGAGCCGCGATAGTTCGGCCGCAATATGACGGCGCCTTTCGAGGCGAAGAGCTCGATGGGATAGTATCGATCCGCGCCGAGCGTGGTGCGATCGACGCCGGTCGGGCCGCCGTGGATGACGACGAGCAGCGGATATTTCTTGGTGGAGTCGAACCCGGGCGGCGTGATGAGCACGCCTTCGACGGCCGCACCGTCGGTCGATTTCCACTGCACGAGCTGCCGGCGTGCCGACTTGAACGCCGAGAGCTGGTCTCCCATGGTCGTAACCGCTTTCGGCGCGAACGGCTTGACGTCGGAGACGCCGATCTCCGGATACGCATTGTCCTCAGCCGCCACGAACGCCACGGTGTTGGCGTGTCGCGCGAGCGAGAACTGTCCGGCGATGTGCTTGGGATCGGAGAGCGTCTCGACAGTACCAGACTTGGGATCGACGCGAGAGAGCACCTGGTAGGTGCGCTGGAGCGGCGAGAAGTAGATACCGTCCTTGTCCCAAGCGAACGGCGACGCATTCTCGTCGAACGTCGTCGTCATCGCCTTGGGCGTGCCACCGTTTGCGCTCACGACCGCGATGACGGTATTCGTGTAGTAGTAGTACGGACTCCCATTCGCGGTCGAGAACGCGATCTCGTTTCCGTCCGGCGACCACACGGGATTCGTATTGGGGCCGCCGGCCTCGACGATCTTCTTGACGCTCTTATCGGCGACGGTGACGACGTAGATGGCGGCGGTGTTCGACGAGCCGAGGTCGGGATCGCGCTGGGCGGAGAAAGCGATGCGGGAGCCGTCGGGCGACCACGCGTATGAGCCGACGGTGAACTGATCGCCCTCGGTCAGCCGCCGTGGCTCGCCGCCGGCCGCGTCGACGAGCCAGAGGTGGCTCATCGCGTAGTCGCCGCCGATAACCTGGATGTCGCCGTAGGTACTATCGCGATCTTTGCGCGCTTTCGATTTCGCGTCGCGACTCACGAACGCGATGCTGCGTCCGTCTGGCGACCACTCGAGCTCAGAGACACCGGTCTCGACGCGCGTCAGCTCTCGCGCTTCGCCCCCGTTCGGCGCGATGACGTAGATCTGCGTCGAGTCCTCGAGCTTCCCGCCGGGCAGTGTGACGGGCCGCGTGGAGAGGAACGCGATCCATTTCCCGTCGGGTGACCATTTCGCGTCGAAGCTCGACCCTTTGCCGCTGGTGAGCTGCACGCGCTGTGTGCCGCCGGCGTCCGCCAGCCACAGCTCGCGCTCGAACGCGTTCGCCTCCCAGTTCGTATGGGAGACTTCGTACACGACCCATTTTCCGTCCGGCGAGATGCGCGGCGCATTCGCGCTTTTCATCTCCAGGGACTGGTCGATCGTGGGAGCCTGAGCGTAGGCGGGGAGTGCCGCCACGAGCACGAGTGTCAGGGCGAGTTTTCGCATGGGGAGAATGTAATCACAACCAGGCCAACTCGTTGCTATGTGGGCGATTACAGTGGGAAACATGGGACGCCTGGCCGATACGCATCCGTCATCTCAGATTGGAGCCGTGAACGGCTCGATCTCCGATACCAACCGGAGCGCTGACGCGCTGTGGGCCGCTGTCGCGCGGCTCGTGGGGGCCGAGTACGAGCTTGCGGGTGAGTTGAGCGCGTCGACGGATGGGCGGAGGACGGCCTACATCGCGACGCGGCGCACGCCGGAGCGCGAGCTGGCGCTGCTCGTGGTCGAGCGCGGCGCCGAGCCGGACGCCTACGAGTTGTCGTTGCACGAGGTGCTCGACGAGAGCGTGCCGGCGCGCGACCTCTATTGCCGGCACTGCGGCAACCGTCTCGAGACGTGGGCGGCCGCGTGCCCGGTGTGCCACCAGAACACGGCGCTCGCGACCGCGATCACGCGCGGCCAGGTCTCCGACCTGAGCCTCCGCTCGGCCGTCGCCACGGCTCTGGGCGCCGACAGCACGCCACTGGGCCAACTGCCGACCGCGTCGGGCAGCATCGCCGTGTTCGCCCGGGCCGCCCGCACCGGCGAGATCGTGGCGTTGACGCTGGAGCGCATCGGCGGGTCCACGGGGCCGACGCGCGCGGTGCCGATCGTTCGCCTGCAGCGTCACAACACGCCAACGTCGACGGCGGCCGCACCCGCGCCGGGATCTGTCGCCGCGACGTCCGCACCGGTACTTGGCGCCGCGAGGTCCACGCCTACGCCCGAGGCAGCATCGACGGCACCGAGCGCGCCCAAGCGCCCGTCGTCGCCGCACAGCGGCGAGATCGGACCGTTGCCCGAGCGAGACCGCTCGCTGGTAACGACGTCGCCGTCGTCCGGCGAGCCCGGCGTACTCTCGCTCATGTGCCCGCGTTGCGGCTCGCGGTTCGAAGCCGGCGCGCGATTCTGCCCGGTCGATGGGGCCGAGCTTCGCGCGATCCCGCTGCAGGAAGATCTGATCGGCCGCGTCGTCGGCGGCAAGTTCCGCGTCGAGAAGCTCCTCGGCCAAGGCGGCATGGGCCGCGTGTATCTGGCGGAGCACGTCCGGATCGGCCGCCGTTGCGCGCTCAAGGTGTTGGCCCCGAACCTCGTCGGCGACCCCAGCTCGATTCGCCGCTTCGACGGGGAAGCGAGGAACGCGAGCCGGATCGTGCATCCCAGCGTCGCGGTCGTCTACGATTTCGAGGAGACGCCGGACGGCCTCGTGTATCTCGTGCTGGAGTACGTCGACGGCGAGACACTCGGCGCGATCCTGGGTCGTTCGGAGAACCAGCGACTCGACGTCACGCGCTCGATCCATATCGCGCGCGACGTCGCCGACGCGTTGCAAGCCGCGCACGATCTCGGGATCGTGCACCGCGACTTGAAGCCCGACAACATCATGCTCACGCAGCAGGACCGCGTGAAAGTCGTGGACTTCGGGATCGCGAAGGCGATGGAGACGGCGGGCCCTGGTCAGCACGGCGTGACGCGCACGGGCTTTGTCGTGGGCACGCCGCGCTACATGAGTCCCGAGCAGCTCGCCGGCACGAACGTCGACGCGCGCTCCGACATCTACGCGTTGGGCTGTGTGCTCTACGAGATGGTGACGGGCCGCGCCGCGTACGACGCGCCGATCACGACTGAGCGCACGATGCGTTCCCAGCCACGCTTCCGCGAGGACGCCCCGCGCGCACTCGACGCCATCATCACGAAGGCGATGTCGCGCGCCGCCGAGGGGCGGTTCCAGACGGCGCGCGAGATGCGCGATGCGCTGGACGCACTGCTCGCGCGCGGCCGCGCCACGTCGCGCCGCGCGCTGTTCACGCGGGTTGGGATCGCCGTTGCCGCAGTCGCGGGCGTCGCCGCGGGGGCCGTGGCGGTCGTGAGTCGCTCGCATCCACAATCGCCGGTCCCGTCGTCCTCGCAGTCCTCGTCGTCGTCGCAGTCGCAGTCGTCCGTTGGCGCTGGCGCTGGCGCGGTGGTCGCCTCGTCGTCACCCAGTGTCGCGCCGTCGCCGCCGCCCGGTGTCTCGCCCGCGCTCAAGCCGGCCCCTTCCGCGCCGACAACACCGGCCACCAACACAAGGCCCGCGCAGTCACCACCGGTGAAGCCCAAGCCAAAGGTGCCGCAACAGACGGTGGCGCAACCGACGGTCCCGACGGTCAAGGCTCCGACGCCGACTCCAGCGTCGCCGCCTCCAGAGTCGGCGGTCACCTCAGATTATCTCGGCCGCCCGCTCCAGTATCTCGTCCACGTCAAGCGCGTGATTCGCGAAGAGTGGATCCAGGCGCTCGAGGGTGCCCAGCCAAAGGGCCCCGAGCACGCCGAGTTCTCGCTGACGATGGATGAGACGGGCCGTGTCGTTCACGTGAAGACGATCTCGCCGTCGCCCGACGCGGCCTATGAGGCCCCGCTCGAGTCGTCACTGCAGCGGATCATCACCTTCGGCCCACCGCCACCACGCGTGGGCCGCGAGCTCCACGTGGAGTTCCACGGGTTCGGCCTGACGGTCAAGGCGGGGAACCTCGAGACGCCTACAGGGCCGGTTCGCTAAATTCGTCGGCGTCGTTGGGCTTGAGCGGCACGGGCGCGGCGCCGGGTTTCGTCACAGTGTAAAGCCCAACGTGCTTCCGCTTCTGTCCTTTCACGGTTTCGGTCGTGACGGTGACGAGCACGAGGCGCTGCCCATCGCTCGACACCGCGTAATCGACGAGCCCAGGCAACGCGTCGCTGCCGAGCAGGACACTCGGCACCCCACCCCCGGGCGCGACGCGCATGAGCCGCCACCCGGTGCCTTTCCCCGCGGAGTCTGAGAGGTACAGCAACGACCCGTCCTTGAGCACGACGGGATGCGCCTGCGCCTCGGGCCCATTGGTTAGAGCGACTTCGTCGACCGAGTGCACGCGCACGACGTGCTTGTCGTCGCCGCGTTCACCGAGTGCGATGACGGATGCCCCGCCGGAGTCGTAGGTCGCCCACCGGAGCGACAGCCGATCGCGCCCGAGCGGTTTCGGGAACTGGGCGGCGCTCGAGTCGGGGTTGAGTGAGACGAGCTGCATTTTGTGGCCAACGCGCCCCATGCTGACGGCTATCGTGTTGCCGTCGGGCGACCAGGTGGGATGCTCGAACCCATCGCCGAGTGCGGTGAGCGGATGCGCGTGTCCACCGTCGGCGTCGGCGACGTAGAGCGTCCACTTCTCCCCGCGCGTTCCGCCGTCCGAGACGTACGCGATGCGCAGATGATCGGGCGACCACGCGCCATCGCGGGTATTCTGATTCGTATCGGCGAGCACGAAGGGTTTCGGGTTCTCGAGTGCGAACGTCACGAGCTCTGATCGTTTCTCGCCGAGTTGTTTTGTGGCGAGCACTTCGCCGGTGACGTAGACGAGCATGGAGTCACGGGCCCCGCCGGGTCCCATGGCGGTGACGGTCGCGTGCCCGACGTGGTGCGGCGCGAACGTGCCACTCGTGTCTACGGTCAGCACCGCGTCATTCGACGAAGACCAGCGGTTCGTGATGGGCCGTCCCAGCGATGCCTGCTGCGCGTCGTGATACGACGTCGTGTTGCTCCACGTACCGCCGAGGGCCAACGCGATTTTCGGCTCGTGCTTGTCCATCGCGAACGTGCCATCGACGACATCGATGGTCCACACGGTCGCGGGGAGCGTGGGATAATTGAACTCGAGCTTTGTGTGTCCGGCTTTCCGCCCGACGATGCGGCCGAGTTTGACGTCGTAGCTCGCGATGTTGGTATCGGTGACGCTCCACGTCGCGGTCAACCCAACTACAGGCGACGAGTCAGCCGCGACGGGTTCCGCCGTGACTTTTATGTACGCGCCGGCGGCCACTTTGATGGGAGTTGCCGCATCGGGCTCGGCGCGCACGCGTTCGACGTGCTTGTACACGCGCACGGGCAGATGCTTCGACATTCCGTACCCGTCCGCGATGACCTCGGCCAGCCCCGCGCCTTGCGCGCGCACGATGCCGAGCACGGGGTTGAGCACGCGAACGATGTCGCGATTTCCGGTGCGCCAGTTGAGCCCACGTACGAGCCGCCGGTGTCCTTGGGTCGGCACGTCGACGATGACGGTATCCTCGGCCCCTTCTTCGAGCAGTACGGAGTCGCGTGTGATTTCGATGACGACGGGCACGACTTCGATGGGCGCCGAAGCGGATGTCCCATCGGCCGAGCGGACGCCGAGTACGGCGTCGCCGGGTGTGAGACCAACGACGTCGCCGGCGACGGAGTCGAACATGGCGGTGGTGCCGAACACGGACCAGTTCGCACTGCTGAGGACTTCGGTCGAGCCATCGTCATAGAGCGCGGTGACGGCTGGCCGTGTGCGCTCCGACGGCAGGAGCAGGATCGGCGTCGGCGCGATCTGCAGCAGCCGCGGATGCCGCACGGCTTGCACGGGTGTCGGCGCGACAGCAACGGCGCCGACGGGTGCGACAGTGACGATGACGTCGCGCAGCAGGTCGTTGACCTGGACGGTGAGTTGGGTTTCGCCGGCTTTGAGACCGGTGACGAGTCCATGGCCATCGACTGTGGCGATACTCGAGTCCGCGACGGTGTATTTCGCGCTGTACTTATCGCCTTCGATGGTGGAGCCTTTGTCGTCGTACGCGGTCGTGTAGATCGACCCAGTCGCACCGACGTCGACGCGCAGGGCGAGCGGGGTGACGACGAGTCGTGACGCCGCGACGGATGCGGCTTGCGGCGTGCTTTGCGCGGCGAGGGGGACAACGCAGGCTGCCGGTGCAGCCAGCGCGAGGGCGAGCAGTATGTTGTGGTAACGCACGGTGGGAGTCTTGGCCGAGGTCCAGGTGGCAATGCCAATGTAGGACCGCTTACTCAAGCGGCAAGCCGAGTCCCTGTCGTTCTAACGCAACAGCAACCGGATTTTTCTCTATTATTTGCCAATGGCCAAAGACGATGGGACTCAAGCGCTTACGGATGCGCAGTATGCCCGCTTCGCGCGCGGTTTTCTCGACCGCTACCTGACACCAGCCTTCGGCTCACTGACGAAGTCCGAGCTCGACCTCCTGGTCTTCTCGCTGCTCCACGAGGTGGGTTATTTGCGCCCCACCGACTCCCAGTACGACATCGCCCGCCGCTTGCGTGTGACCCCAACGCGCGTCCGCTCGCTCACGATGCAGATGGAGTTGCGCGACACGTCCCAGACGGAGGACTCACTGGTGACGCGGATCGTGGAGTGCCTCTCGACAGCTCGCTTCGTCAAGGACGGCGCGTTGATCTCGTTCGGCGTCGAGGACCCTCTATTATCCGCCGACCTCGCCGCTCGCCTCAAGGCGTTGGGCGCAACCACGGATTCGTCTTTCAACCGGGAGATCATCAAGGTCCCGCGCAACGCATTCGCGGACCTCGTCAGCACGCTGTTGCCGCCTGACGCCGCGAGATGGTGCGCAAGGCTCTGATCCAAGCCGGCGTGCCCGATGGCAGCTGGCGGGGCGTGCTTCGCGGCGCCTTGGCAAAGGCAGCCGAGAAGATCGCCGGTGCGGCGGGCGAGGAGGCGACGAAGGAGATTCAGGATCTCGCGGGTCCGGCGATCAAGGATCTGTTCGCGTCGGTCGCGAAGCAGATCACAACGCGCTGGAAGGGTCTCCTGACGTAGCGGGCGAAATCCCCCGGTACTTATTGCAAACCAGTAACATCGCAGTCACGCGCGCGGCAGTTGTTGCCTGGTCGATCACGATCGGGCATACGGTGGTGCGAGATGCTCGCACCCGTAGATGGTCGGTTGCGGTAGGGTGTGTGATACCCCTTTCACACCCTCCGAGGCTTCTATGCGCCGACTCGCCCCGCTGGCTCTTCTTGCGCTGCTTGCTTTGTCCGCGTGCGTATCCCCGACTTCACCGTCACGCGATTGCGGCGGTTCCGGCGCCGGCGCCGACACGCACTGCTAGTACTGGATCGCGTCAGTTCGACTGTGTGCCTGCGGCCACACAGCGTTCGTGAATCACGTTGATCGCCGGCCGGCACCGTTCTGAGAGCGGTCGCACCTGGAGCGGTGTCGTCTGGCTGGCGTGCGCGCCACCCAGCGCCTGTTGTGCGATGAGTTGGAACTCTTTCAACGCAGACTTGGTCGCGGTCGCGAGAAGGGCGCGATAGATCGCGCGTGCCTCGTTGTCTCCCCGACGCTCGAGACCTTCGGCGAGCGTTTGGAGGAACTCGCACTGGCGCAATGGCGTGAGCGGGCTCGCTTCGAGCTCGCGCCGGAGATGATCGAACTCTACCCAGTGGGACTGAACCGCGGCCACGTCGAGCAGGTTGATCGTCGCTGACCACTTGAGGTCGAGCCGAGTACTCTCGACGCGCACGCACGCGAAGACTTCGCGAGCGGCATCAATGAGGCCGAGCTGCTGCAGGACGCCGCCGACGTCGGTCAGGACGCGGGCCTGAGCCTCGCGGTGATGTTGGATCCCGAGCGACTCGGTCAGGGTCAGGAGCGCTGTTTCAAGATCGCCGGCCTGGCTCGCGAGCAGGCCACGTTCGTGCAGCCCGAGCGCGAGGGCGAACGGAACGTCTCGTACGCGCGCGACTTCGATCACGTTGTCGAGCTGCTGGCAGGCCGTGTCGCGGTTGCCACGCGCGACCTCGAGTTTCGCGAGGCCGATATACGAAAGGAGCTCGGCGACGGGGTCACTGAGCTCTTGTGCGACTGCTATGGCGCCGCGATAGGCCTTTTTCGCCTCCGCGTAGCGGGCGAGTGAGCGTAGACATGTGCCTACGCGGTTGAGCGCGGCGGGAGCAATGCAGAGCCCTTGCTCGCGTCGTCCGAGCTCAGCCGCGAGTTGATAGACATCGGCTGCCAGCTCGTACGCCGCGTCGTCTTCGAGGGTCTCGCCATATTCCATGAGCGCCGGTCCAGCCGGGCTCGGTGGATCCGCGTCTATCACGCGGAGGAGCTCGCCGAGCGCCCGCGAGGTCGCGTTCTGTGGTAGGGTATCGACTACCGCGCGCGCCATATCAATATCCGACGCATCCGGCGCGACCTTCGAATCAACCCGCACCGCGATCGCCTGCAGTATCGCGAGCCCCGCGGTTCGCGGTACGCGCTCCCGTTCGGCCCATTCCGACGATTGGAGCTGCTCGCGAAACCGGCTAAGGAGCATCGCTGGGTGCAGTCCAGGGCGAGGGTGATCCTGCCGTCAGAAACGGATACGCGTCAGAAAATATCTGAGTGCGCGGGCGGGGACAGATGATATTCTGACTGGGTTGACCCAGCCATGGCAACTTCTGCACAACGATTGTGCACGGATCTGTTTACGACGGTCTGCAGCATTTAAGTAGTGGCTAAATACGTGTCAACGCAGTGGTTATGTGTAGGGGATTCCCCTATGCGCGTGTCGTAAACGTTTAATCAGTGCAGTCTCAATCGTGTGCCAGCAAGCACAACCATGAGGTTGTGCCCACGCTTTGGTGTTGGCAACCGTAGCTCCTTTCCACAGGTTAGAGACGATGATCCGAGACGACAGCGACGTATCCGGCCTGCTGCAACTCTCGCGCGCCCTCGCGAGAGGTGACGCCATCGTGGTCGTCGGCCCGGAGCTCTCCCGACTCGCCGGCGCCCCCGCTCCTATCGATCTTGCAAGCTCCTTGCGCCGGGATCTCAACCCCTCGACGCCGGCGACGCCACTCGCTGCTGTCGCGCAAGCATTCCGTGATCAGTTCGGCGATTACGCACTGTACGCCCGTCTGCGTGCAGCGCTCGATGCGAGCGCACAGCAGTCGACGCGTGCGCATCGCCTGCTCTGCGAGCTCCCGTTCCTCGTGCATATCACGACGAACCAGGATTCGCTCGTCGAGGACACGCTACGCTCGCTGCAATACCCGGTGCACCTCGTCGCCGACTCCGGCGCGGTCAAGGACTGGAGCGAGGCGCGCGAGGTGCAGGTGGTCAAGATCCACGGCGACATGTCGCGCCCAGACACGATTGCGTTGGCCGAACGCGATGTCGCCCACGTACTACGCCGCGGGTCGCCGCTACGCGAGAAGCTCGCCGATCTCGTGCGCTACCGCACGGTGGTCTACGTCGGATTCGGGATCAACGACCCCGAGCTCGCCCCACTGTTGGCGGCACGCGAGCAGGATGACCCGAAGCCGACGCGCCCGGCATTCGCGCTCACGTTCGACACCCACCCGGATCTGCTCGCCGAGTGGCGCCGTCGAGTGATCCGTCCGATCGCGATCGACCCGCGCGGAGAGGGGCGTGAGGAGGTGCTCGCGAAGACGCTCGAGCACCTGACGTCACTCACACAGCAACGCCCGACCGGCTGCGACATTCTGATCGTCGACGACGAGCCGACGCTTCGCACCGCGTTCAAGATGATGCTCGAGCGCGGCATGCAAGGTGTCACCGTCGAGGCGGCCGAGAACGGCGTCGCGGCATTGCTCCGGATGCCGGGCTTGC
>Ga0210383_10004812_pt1 | contig 11937 bp, 6 predicted proteins | sample IncBWC14OmetaG_FD_160072 | JGI IMG/M metagenome (GOLD analysis project Ga0210383, IMG submission 160072) | Forest soil microbial communities from Barre Woods Harvard Forest LTER site, Petersham, Massachusetts, United States - Inc-BW-C-14-O ...
CCGATGACACGTCGTCGGCACCTCCAGCGGTTGCGCCGGTCCCCCCGGCGCCGGCCGCCGCGCCGGACTCCACCGCCTCCGACGAAGATGCGCCCAACCTGGTTCTCCCCGACGATACGCACGACGAAGGACACGAAGACCCGATCGCCAAGATCTCCGAGCTGGAAGCGCGGCTCGACCAGATGCAGGCGTTGGTGGCCAACCGGCAGCCGCGGGTCATTGTTGGCGGCTACATCGACCTCGGATTCTTCGCGACCGAGGGGAACGGCTCGGGCATCATTCGCGATCAGGGGAACGTCTACTTCCCGCAATACGCCGGCAAGTACGGCTGGGTGTTCCTGGGCGACATCCTGGCGACGCCCATCAACACACGCGGAGAGCCGGCCGATCTGGGCGACGCCACCGGAGCGGTGCCGCGCGACGACTCCATTCACTCCGGCGGAGCGCCAGGTTTCATCGTCAACGAGATCAACATGAAGCTGACCTACGGCCTGGGACAAAGCGCGGTTGCCACGGCCAGCCTCAACTTCACGCCGCGCACCGGCTCCAACTTCAGCCTGGGAGATGTCTTCGACGCCGACATCGCGCAGCTGGAGTGGATGCCGACCCGCTCCCAGAAGACGTCGATCTTCGTCGGCAAGTTCGACTCCGTGCTGGGAATCGAGTACCGCGAGCGGAAGTCGGACCAGCGCTATGGGATCACCCCGTCGCTGATCGCTCGCTACACCACGGGGACCGCCATCGGCGTCAAGGTCCGCTCGAAGTTCGGCCCCGACGATCTCCTGGTGCTCGCAGGAGCGGTCACCAACGGCTCGTTCACCACCGAGCAGTTCTTCTTCTACAACGAGACCGACACCAACCTGGGGAAGACGGTCAGCGGACGGCTCTCTCTCCATCCGCCGTTCCCGTTGGACATGGAGCTCGGGACTTCAGGATCGTACGGCCCGCAGGATCGTTCTCCCAACGACGTGGGCAAGATGTGGTTCTGGGGCGTCGACTACCAGCTGCACCTGCGCCGCGCCGACCTTCGCGCCGAGTATCTGCGCGGCGCCTCTCCGGGCGATGCGGTGAACCAGGTCTACGGTCTGCAGCTCCACGGGGGCGGGTATGTCGAGCTGGCGGCCTACCTGCAGGCGCACCTGGGCGTCATCGGGCGCATCGAGTACCGCGACGCCTTCATCTGGCTGGGCGATCCCAACGCCCCTGGCGGCGCCGATCGCGCCTACCTGACCAAGGGGTGGCGCGCCACCGGCGGCGTCCACATCAACTTCACCGATCGCATCATTCTCAAGCTCGAGTATCTCCACAACGGCGAGTACGGGGGTGTCCCGCAAATCAAAGACGACGTCTTCACGTCGTCGCTGGTGTTGATTGACTGATCAAACAAACGAACGCATCGCGAGGCGCACCATGGAGAAGAGGTCGAGGCGGATCTGGTGGGGCATCCTGAGCGGGCTCCTGATCGCGCAGCTGGCGGCGCCAGCCTGGGCCCAAAACGGGCAAGACGCCAAGGCTGCCGAGGGGCCGCCGACCCGAGCGGAGCTCGCCAAGCTGCAGAATGACGTGCGAGAGCAGCGGCAGCTCATCATCCAGATGATGCAGACCGAGCAGCAGCGCTACGACATGCTGCTGCGGCTGCTGCAAGGCCAGGGGGGCGGAACGCCGCTCCCCGGCGTGGCGGCCACGCCTGCGGCAGCGCCCAGCGAGCCTTCGACAGAGGCGGCATCCGAGAAGCAAACCAAGAAGCCGGCCGTCGCCGCGGCCGACCGGCGGCCGGGATCGATCGAAGGCAAGGTCACCGTGACCGGCGGGTCGATCGAAGACGTCTACGTCTACGTCGAGAACGTCAAGACGCCGCTCACGCACCACAAGGTGGTGGAGATCAAACAGGAGGGCCGGCAGTTCAACCCGCGCGTGGCGGTCGTCCAGACGGGGACCAATCTGATGTTCCCCAACATGGACGCCGTCTATCACAACGTGTTCTCGAACTCACCGCGCAACAGCTTCGATCTCGGCACCTACCAGGCCGGCGAGAAGGCGCGCTCGGTCACCGTGACCGGTCCCGGGGTGGTCGACATCTTCTGCAACATTCATCAAAAGATGTCGGCCAAGGTGTTGGTGGTCCCGAGCGTGCTCTACGCCAAGGTTCATCCCGACGGCACGTTCCGCATCGAGAACGTCCCGCCGGGCATGCGCCGCCTGGTGGCCTGGAGCCCCGAGACGAAGGTGGAGTCGCAGAGGGTCGCCGTGAATGGGCCCACCACCGAGGTGTCGTTCACGCTGGCGCACGAAGATCCCTCCGCCCACTCCAACAAATTCGGCCAGGCCTATGGATCGTACCGTGACTAGCCGGGGTCGCTGACGCCAAGGAGAAACATGCGTAAGACACGCCTCTTGTTGGGGATCGCGCTCATCGTCGCCGGGACGGCGGTGGGCGTGCTCGGCGTGCGCTCCGCCCTCGGCGATCAGGCGCGCGCCCAGGCGGCGCTGCTCCGGAGCGCCACCGGCGAGGCCGACGCGCGCGGCGCGTCCGAGAAGAGGTCTGCCGAGAAGGAAGTCTGGGAGGCGGCCCGCCTGGAGCCGCTGGAGGCGGCGCTGCGGGCACGGGTCGACGGACCGACGCTGGTCGATCTGTTCGACAACGAAGACTGGTGGCGTCCCTACCGGGGTGAGTTCCCGGTGATCCGCGTGCGCGTCGGCGACAAGACGACCGTGAGCCGCGGGCCGGACGTGGGGCGGGCCGACGAGGAGGTCGTGGCGGAGGCCCGCAAGCGCCAGATCGCCTCGACGATCGTCGACGTCGGCGCCCAGAGCTACGTGATGGCGGCGGCCCACCTCCCCGGCAGCCCGGAGGTCGAGGCGGTGTTGCTGCTCGGCCGCCCGGTCACCCTCGCCGCGGTCGCGCCTGTGTCGCTGCCTGCCGTGGCCGGACCGCACTTCGCCGATCATCCGGGGCTCTGGCTGCTGGCGCTCGGCATCGGCCTCGGGGGGGCTGCCTTGGTCGTGTCGGGACGGCGGGGCGTCCCCATCGTGGGTGCCGTCGTGCAGGGGGAGATCCCGCACGAGCCGACCTCGAAGTTCGGAACGCCCGCCCGTCCCCGCGCGCTGCCCCCCGCCTCGGGGCTGCTCACCGCGCCCGAGCTCCGTCCCGGCCGGATCACCGACGGGAAGGCGGTCAGCATTCGCAGCCCGCAGGGGGCGGCGGCGAACCTGGCGGTCGCGCGCCAGACGGCGCCGGTGGGCGTGGGGAGCATCTTCGGGCGCTACCGGCTGGTCGATCGCCTGGGTGAAGGGGGGATGTCGGAGCTGTTCGTCGCGGAGGTCGCGGGCGTCGAGGGGTTCACGCGCAACTTCGTCCTCAAGCGTCTGCGCCCCGAGCTGGCGCGCGACAAAGAGGCCGTCTCACAGTTCATCGACGAGGCGCGGATGCAGGCGGGGCTGGTCCACTCGAACATCGTCCCGGTGTTCGACTTCGGCGTGGTGGCGGGCGAGTACTTCATGACCCAGGAGTACATCGTCGGCCGCGACCTGGCCCGCTTCGTCGGTCGCTACATCGAGCAGTACGATGCCAGTCTGCCCGAGGCGATGTCCTACTACATCGCGCACGAGACGCTGCAGGCGCTGGCCTACGCGCATGATCAGCGCGACAAGCTCGGCTCGCCGATGGGGATCGTCCACCGGGACATCTCGGCGAGCAACGTCATGGTGTCGCAGCTCGGCGAGGTGAAGCTGTCCGACTTCGGCATCGTGAAGTCGAACCGCCGCGTCAGCAAGACGCAGGTCGGGATGGTGAAGGGGAACGCCAACTTCATGTCCCCCGAACAGGCGCGCGGGCAGGCGGTCGATCACCGCAGCGATCTCTTTTCACTCGGGCACGTCCTCTTCTACTGTCTCGCGGGCGAGCTGCTCTACACCGGCGAGAACGATCTCGACGTGCTCTACCGCGCCGCCAGCGGGATCACGCCCGAGGACCTGGCGCGCATCCGCACGCTGCCCGATCCGGCGGCGTCGGTGCTCGAAAAGGCGCTGGCCTTCGAGCCGGCCGAGCGGTTCCAGTCGGCGGCGGAGTTCGCAGACGCGCTCGCCGCGCACGCCAGCGGGGGCAAGGGGGCCACGGCGCGCATGATGCAGCAGCTGTTCGGCGAGGAGCTGCGGCGACAGGTTGGCGCGGCCAACGCCAGCTGACCGACGGGGCGCCATCTCCGCTCCTTGACCGGTTTCTTGGCCGGTTTCTTCATGGCCCGGACGCCCAGGGCGGCCTGTCCGGATCGACCTTCTTCTGCAGGCCGCGCGAATGGGCTCGGCATGGTTCGGATCTCCTGGAAGTGGTGAGTGCCGACCTTTTTACCACCGGCCTGTCACGCGGTGCGCCTGCTAGCTTAGTGGCATGGATCTCGGCCTGCGCGGAAAGACGGTTCTCGTCACCGGTTCGACCGCGGGAATCGGATTGGCGTCGGCGCGGCGATTCGCGATGGAGGGGGCGTCGGTCGTCATCAACGGGCGAACGGCAGCGCGAGTCGCCGCTGCCGTGGAGGGCGTCCGGCGGGACGTCCAAGGCGCCTCGGTTCGCGGCGTCGCGGCCGACGTCTCATCCGCCAGCGGAATCCGCGCGCTGACCTCGGTCGTCGAGACGGTCGACGTGCTGGTCAACAACGCCGGCATCTTCGACCCCAGGCCGTTCGAGGCGATCGAGGACGAGGAGTGGATGCGCTTCTTCGAGACCAACGTGATGAGCGGCGTTCGGCTCTCCCGGCACTATCTGGCGGGGATGCTGGCCCGGAACTGGGGCCGCATCGTCTTCGTCTCCAGTGAATCGGCGCTCCAGATCCCCGTCGAGATGATCCACTACGGGATGACGAAGACGGCTCAGCTGGCGATCGCGCGGGGCCTGGCCGAGCGGACCCGCGGCACCGGCGTGACGGTCAACAGCGTCCTGCCCGGGCCGACGCGATCCGAGGGGGTGTCCACCTTCGTGCGCTCGCTGGCCGCGCAGCAGTCGGTGACGGAGGCGGAGGTGGAGCGGGGCTTCTTCGCCAGCGCGCGCCCGACGTCGTTGATCGGTCGATTCGCCGAGCCTGACGAGATCGCCAGCATGATTGTCTACGCGTCGAGCGCGGTCGCCAGCGCGACCACGGGCGCCTCACTTCGGGTGGACGGTGGTGTCGTTCGCGCCATTGTCTGAAGGGTCGGCGGCGGGGAGGCCACCGGCCCGGCGCCGTTGTTGCACTCTGCGGGGGACTTCGCCCATTGAAACCGGGAACCGTCGAATCCTCCGCGGCATCTTTTTTTGGTCGAGCTTCGCAAGAGCGGGGTCGTCCTGTCGCAAAAACCATCAGCTGTTCGAATTTTAGACAATGTGGATAGTCCGCCTCGCGCTCCGTCGCCCGTACACGTTCGCAGTTCTCGCGGTGGTTCTGCTGATCCTGGGACCGCTGGTCGCGCTCACCACGCCGACCGACATCTTCCCCAACATCAACATCCCGGTGGTGGCGATGGTCTGGCAGTACACCGGCCTCTCCCCCGAGGATATGGCCAATCGGATCACCGTGCTCTCCGAGCGGTCGCTGACCACCACCGTCAACAACATCGAGCACATCGAGTCGCAGTCGCTGAACGGCATCTCGGTCGTCAAGATCTTCTTCCAGCCCAAGGTCAACATCGCCAGCGCGGTCGCGCAGGTCACCGCCATCGCCCAGACGCAGCTGCGCCAGCTGCCGCTCGGCACCACGCCGCCGCTCATCCTGCAGTACAGCGCCTCCAGCGTCCCCATCATCCAGCTCGGCCTCTCCGGACAGGGGCTGTCGGAGCAGCAGCTCAACGACTACGGGCTGAACAGCATCCGGACCCAACTGGTCACCGTCGACGGGGCCGGCATCCCGTACCCCTACGGCGGCAAGCAGCGGCAGGTGCAGATCGATCTCGATCTGCCGGCGCTGCAGTCGAAGGGGCTCTCGCCGGCCGACGTGGTCAACACGATCGCGGCGCAGAACCTGATCCTCCCCTCGGGCACCGCCAAGATCGGACCGTTCGAATACCAGGTCGAGACCAACAGCGCGCCGCTCAAGCTCGAGGAGCTGAACGGCCTCCCCATCCGGGCGTCGGCCAGCACCGGCGCCGTGGTCTTCATTCGCGACGTGGCGCACGTGCGCGACGGCTTCCCGCCGCAGACCAACATCGTGCGCGTCGACGGGCAGCGCGCCTCGTTGCTCTCGGTCATCAAGACCGGCGACGCCTCCACGCTCGACATCGTCCAGGGGATCCGCGACAAGCTGGAGGTGATCAAACCGCAGCTGCCGCAGGCGCTCAAGATCACCCCGCTGGCCGATCAATCGGTGTTCGTGCGCGGGTCCATCGACGGGGTCGTGCGCGAAGCGATCGTCGCCGCCTGCCTGACGGCGGTCATGATCCTGATCTTCCTCGGCAGCTGGCGGAGCACCGTCATCATCGCCGTCTCGATTCCGCTGGCGATCCTGTCGTCGCTGATCGCGCTCAGCGCGCTCGGCGAGACGATCAACATCATGACGCTCGGCGGCCTCGCGCTGGCGGTCGGCATCCTCGTCGACGATGCCACCGTCGAGATCGAGAACATCAACCGCAACGTCGGCCAGGGCAAGGAGGTCGAGCACGCCATTTTGGACGGCGCCGCGCAAATCGCGGTGCCGGCGCTGGTCTCGACCATCTCCATCTGCATCGTCTTCGTGCCGATGTTCTTCCTCTCCGGCGTGGCGAAGTTCCTGTTCGTGCCGCTGGCCGAGGCGGTCTGCTTCGCCATGCTCGCCTCGTACATCCTGTCGCGCACCGTCGTGCCGACCATGGCCAAGTACCTCTTGCGCGGCCACGAACACGAGGCCGCCGCCGCCGACAAGGCCAAGACCAGCCGCAACCCCCTGATCCGTTTCCAGGCGGCGTTCGAGCGGGGATTCGAGACCTTTCGGGGCGGCTACCACCGCATCCTCGAGCTCTGCGTCGCGCATTCGAAGCTGTTTTTGGCCGGCTTCGTCGGTCTGGCGCTGGTCTCCGCGGCGCTGCTCTATCCGTACCTGGGACAGGACTTCTTCCCGTCTGTCGACAGCGGGCAGTTCAAGCTCCACGTTCGTGCCCACACCGGGACGCGCATCGAGGACATGGCCAGCCTGTGCGATCAGGTCGACCGGACCTTTCGGGAGGTCATCCCCAAGGACGAGCTCGTCACCATCATCGACAACATCGGCTTGCCCTACAGCGGCATCAACCTCACCTATTCGAACGCGGCGCCCATCGGACCTGCCGATGCCGACATCCAGGTGTCGCTGGCCGCGAAACACCACCCGACCGCCGACTACGTCCAGCGGTTCCGCGAGCTCTTGCACCACCGCTTCCCGGGCGTCTCGTTCTACGAGCTGCCGGTCGACATGGTCACCCAGATCCTGAACTTCGGACTGCCGGCGCCGCTCGACATCCAGGTTGTGGGGAACGACCTCGTCGGCAACCGCGCCTGGGCCGACCGGCTGCTCGACAAGATCAAGACGGTGGCCGGCACCACTGACCTGCGCATCCAGCAGCCGTTCGACAACCCGTCCTTGAAGATCGACGTGGACCGCACCAAGGCCCTGCAGTTGGGGCTCGCCCAGCGCGACGTCGCCACCAGCCTCTTGACCGCGACCAGCGGGAGCTCCCAGACCTCCCCCAGCTTCTGGCTGAACCCGCAGAACAACGTCAGCTACAACATCGCGGTCCAGGCGCCCCAGTACGCGCTCGACAGCCTGCAGGATCTCGAGAACATCCCCATCACCATCCCCAGCTCGACTTCTCCGTCGAGCACGGCGCTGGCGGTGACGGCGCCGACCTTCACCTCGGGCAGGCCGGTGCAGATCCTGGCCAACGTCGCCTCCATCAATCGGGGCGCGGTCCAGGGCACGGTCTCCCACTACAACATCGCACCCGTCATCGACATCTACGGCAACGTGGTCGACACCGATCTGGCCAGCGTCGATAGGAAGATCGAGAAGCTCATCGCCGACGCCAAGAAGGATCTGCCGCGTGGTTCGCAGGTCATCGTGCGGGGGCAGGTCCAGACCATGCGCAGCTCGTTCATTGGTCTCGTGGCCGGCCTGGCCTTCTCGATCGTCCTCGTCTATCTGCTGATCGTGGTGAACTTCCAGTCCTGGCTCGACCCGTTCATCATCATCGCGGCGCTGCCGGTGGCGGTGGCGGGGGTGGTCTGGTTCCTGTTCGTCACCCACACCCGGATCAGCGTCCCGGCGCTGACCGGCACGATCATGTGCATGGGGGTGGCGACCTCGAATTCGATCCTGGTGGTCAGCTTCGCGCGCGAGCAGCTGCACGAGCTCCAGGGCGACGCCCGGGCGGCAGCGCTGGCGGCGGGCTTCGTTCGTTTCCGCCCGGTGATCATGACGGCGCTGGCCATGATCATCGGCATGATCCCGATGGCGCTGGGCCTCGGCGACGGCGGCGAGCAGAACGCGCCGCTCGGCCGCGCGGTCATCGGCGGCCTGCTGTTCGCGACCGTGTCGACGTTGTTTTTCGTCCCGACCTTCTTCAACGTGCTTCACGGGTGGCTCGGGCGCCGCAAGGGCCGCGCCCAGCCGCCCGCAGGCACCGTCACCGCCCCCGCAGGAGAATCGCGCGCATGAGTCACGAGACCGCCCCTCCAAAACCCGGCGAAGGTCCGCCTCCGCTGAGCGGCCGCAAGGCGCTGGTCCTGATCGCGGCGCTCATCGGCGCGGCCGTGGTGATCGCCATCCTCGGCATCGTGCCGCGCGTTCGGGCGCGCACGACGCTGCAGCAGCGGACCGACGCACTGGCGGCGCCCGACGTGCTGGTCGCTCCGCCCAAGCTCGGCAAGGTCGGGCAAGAGGTCGTGCTCCCCGGCAACGTGCAGGCCTTCACCGACGCGCCGATCTTCGCCCGGACCAGCGGTTACTTGAAATCGTGGAGCTTCGACATCGGCGCCCACGTCAAGAAGGGCCAGCGGCTGGCGGTGATCGCCAGTCCAGAGGTCGACCAGCAGCTGCAGCAGGCCCAGGCCGAGGTGGCCACCGCCAAGGCCAACTCGAAGTACGCCGAGACGCAGTCGACCCGTTACCAGGATCTCCTCAACGAAAACGCGGTCTCCAAACAGGACACCGACAACTTCCGGGCGCAGGCCAACTCGACCAGCAATCAGGTGGCCTCCGCCCAGGCCAACGTGCGGCGTCTGGCGCAGCTCACCGGCTTTCAGAACGTCTTCGCCCCCTTCGACGGGGTGATCACCGCGCGCAACGTCGACCTGGGGACATTGATCGACGCGGGCGCCAGCCGCGAGTTGTTCCATATGGCCTCGGACGACGTGCTGCGCGTCTACGTCAACGTGCCTCAGGTTTATTCGCGGGACACGGTGCCAGGGGTGACCGCGGGCCTGGTGGTCCCGGAGCGCCCAGGGCGGGTCTTCCCGGGGAAGATCGTCCGCACCTCCCAGGCCATCGATCCGGCGTCCCGGACCCTGCTGGTGGAGGTCGAGGTCGACAACCACGACCATCAGCTTTTTCCTGGGGCCTATGCGCAGGTTCACTTCAAGCTCACCAGCGCGAACCCGACGCTGGTGCTGCCGGTCCCCACGCTGATGTTTCGTTCGGAGGGGTTGCGGGTGGCGGTCGTGCGGGCCGGCAAGGCACGGCTGGTGCCGATCACCATCAGCCGCGACGACGGCAAGACCGTCGAGGTGAGCGAGGGATTGCAGCCGTCGGACCTGGTCATCCAGAACCCTCCCGACTCGATCATCGACGGCGAGGCGGTTCACGTGGTGGCGCCCGAGTCCAACGGGTCGAAATCCGATGGGGCCAAGTAACCGTCTGCGGATTGGCGCGCTGACCGCGGTCGTCGTTTGCGCCTGGGCCTTCGGCCTGTGGGGCTGCGCCGTCGGGCCCGACTACAAGCGGCCCGACGCGCCGGGGTCGGCGGCATTCAAGGAGCAACCGCCCCCGGGCAGCTGGAAGCAGGCGCAGCCTGCCGACGGCACCGTCGGTGACAAGTGGTGGCAGCTCTACGGCGATGCGCAGCTCGATGCGCTGGAAGCGAAGATCGACGTTTCGAACCAGACGTTGAAGACGGCCACCGGGCAGTACCTCGCGGCCCGCGATCAGATCCGCGTGGCGCGCGCCGCCTACTTCCCCACCCTCGGCGTCAGCCCCTCCGTCTCGCGCATCCGCCTGTCGAAGAATCAGCCCAACACTCTGCTCGCGACGACCAAGTTCGACTACACCCTCCTGGCGCTGCAGGGGCAGGCGCAATGGGAGCCCGATCTCTGGGGGCAGGTCCGGCGCACCGTCGAGCAGGCCCGCGCCGACGCCCAGGCCAGCGCCGCCGATCTGGCCAACGTCGCGCTCAGCTTGCACGCGGAGCTGGCGCTCGACTACTTCCTGCTCCGCGGCCTCGACACGCAGAAGCAGCTCCTCGACACGACGCTGGCCAGCGACGCCGACGAGCTGCAGTTGGCGCGCGTTCGGTTCAAAGGGGGCGTCGCCAACGCGGTCGACGTCGCGCAGGCCGAGACCCAGTATCTGCAGGTGAAGGCCCAGGGGATCGACGTCGGCGTGCAGCGCGCGCAGTTCGAGCACGCCATCGCCACGCTGATCGGCGTCCCGGCCGCAACCTTCGCCCTGGCGCCGAGCCCGCTGGCAGCCAAGTTGCCCGTCGTTCCCCCGGGCGTCCCCTCCGAGCTCCTCGAGCGGCGGCCCGACATCGCGGCGGCCGAGCGGCGCCTGGCGGCCGCCAACGCCCAGATCGGGATCGCCGTCGCCGCCTACTACCCGAACATCATCCTGAGCGCGACGGGCGGCTTCGAGAGCGGCTCGCTGGCGAACTGGCTGCAGATCCCCAGTCTGTTCTGGTCGCTGGGCGCCTCTGCGTTGGAGACGCTGTTCGACGCCGGCCGCCGTCATGCCCTCACCGATCAGGCGCGCGATCTCTACGAGGCGCAGGTCGCCACCTATCGGCAGAGCGTGCTGGCTGCTTTTCAGGACGTCGAGGACAACCTGTCTGCGCTGCGCATCCTGGCGGACGAAGCGGAGGCGCAGGCCGCGGCGGTCGAATCCGCTCGTGAATCGTTGGCGCTCAGCAACAAGCGCTACAAAGGCGGGGTGACGACCTACCTCGAGGTTCTGACCGCCCAGACGATTCAACTGAGCAACGAACGCACCCAGGCGGACGTGGCCACGCGGCGGGTGACCGCCAGCGTTCAGCTCATACGGGCGCTGGGCGGTGGATGGACCTCCGCGCAAATCTCTGCCCGTTGAAGATTGTGTCACCCACAATGCCAGGCCCAAACCGACCCAAAGCGGTTACCAAAATGTGTGTAATGACCCTCGCTAACAGGGCTCCAATTCCCTACATGGGGGCTTGACGAGATCACGCCCTCTTCGTCACACTGGAGCAACGAAACTGGGATCCACGTTCGGGGGGGGTGGATCCTGGGGCCAAGAAGGACGGAAACAGGATGATCCCCCCCAATGTGCGCCAGCGGTCGTTCGTGGAGCTGTCGCTGGTGACGCTGTCGCCTGCGGACCTCGCGCCGTTCGAGGTCTCCAGCCAGGAGTCGCCGGAGCCGCCCAGCGAAGGACTGCGGCGCCTCCCCCGGCCGGGCGCCGCGCGCGAGCGCATCCTCCTGGTGGAGGACGACCGGAGTATCCGGGTCGCGCTGCAGGGGATCCTGGAGGACGAAGGCTACGCGGTGACGGCGGCCGACAATGGACGTCAGGCCCTGGAGCGGTTGAGATCGGGCGTCGCCCCCGATCTCATCGTCCTCGATCTCCGGATGCCGGTCATGGACGGCTGGGAGTTCCGCGCCGTCCAGAAGAGCGATCCTGCGCTGGCGCGGATTCCGGTCCTGGCGGTGTCGGCCGATGGATCCGCCAAGGCGGCAGCGATCGACGCGCAGGCTTATTTGCGTAAGCCGCTCAA
>Ga0210383_10004813_pt1 | contig 11937 bp, 8 predicted proteins | sample IncBWC14OmetaG_FD_160072 | JGI IMG/M metagenome (GOLD analysis project Ga0210383, IMG submission 160072) | Forest soil microbial communities from Barre Woods Harvard Forest LTER site, Petersham, Massachusetts, United States - Inc-BW-C-14-O ...
CCGATTGAGAATCTCAAGGGGGCATTTCAGGATCCTCACTGGGTAGTGGGCAATGGCATCGGGACGGCCTCACTTGGCATGCAGTATGTCGCAAAGCTGATCCATCAACCGCCGCCGAGCGTCTGGGTGGAAGAGGGTTTTGGCGATTTGATCGTGGAAATGGGGATCCTTGCTCCCTTCCTATGGATTGCGTGGGCGATCGCACTGCTGTACCAGGCATGGAAGGTTGTGCGACAGCTGAAGCAGACGCGATTTTTTCCGTTGGGTTTCGCGATTTTCTGGTACGCGTTTGTTCTTCTTATCCCACTCACCTACGGCAGCTTGTCCGGGTATCAAGATTTCATTTGCAATGGGTTCCTTTGGCTCCTTGTGGGCGTCCTGTTTCGACTGCCGGAGATCTTGGCCACGGCCACGCCCACCGTCGTGCCGGCTCGACGACGAGTCTCGCGGGGCGGATTCGAGTTTTGATGACGTGAACCAGGCGAAACCGAAACCGCGAGTGGCCGTTGTTTCGCCGTTTCTTAATAAGAGCTACGGCACCGAACGCATCGTCGTCGAATGGATCTCGCAGCTGGCCGCCGAATTCGATATCCACGTTTACAGCCAGGATGTGGAGGATCTCGATCCGAAGCTTTTCACCTGGCATCGCATTTCCAAACTGCCGGGGCCGCACCTCTTCAACTTTCTCTGGTGGTTCACTTCCAACCAAGTTCGCCGCGCTTGGGATCGCCGAGTCCGCGGACTGCGTTACGATATCGTCTTCAGCCCTGGCGCGAATTGTTTCGATGCGGATGCCGTCTCCATCCACATCATTTTTGCCGAGTTTCTGCGCCGCGTTCGCGACGAGCTGCGTCTTACGCGCAATCCCGTTCACCTCTGGCCGCGCTTGCTTCACCGCCGGACCTACTATCGCGTTGTCATTTTCGTCGAGCGGCGTATTTACACCAATCCGCGCACGCAATTGATCCTCACGTCCGGGCGTACGGCGGAAGAGCTGGAACGATTCTATGGCCGCAAGGGGCCGTTTCCCCTTGTCATTGCGGGACTCGATCATGCGGCGTTCAATCCAGAGCGGCGTGCATTGCTACGCGGTGAGGCGCGCCGCAGTCTCGGGATCGCGGACGATCAGTTTTCACTCCTCCTGATCGGCAACGACTGGCGCAAGAAAGGCCTACCCACACTGCTTGATTCGCTCGCGCAATTGAGCGATCTGCCGCTGCGGCTGTTGGTTGTGACGCGCGAGTCGGATCCAGCTCTCGAAGTCCTGGTGCGCGAGCGGATGCTCTCAGAGATGGTCAACTTCTACCCTCCACGCAAAGACGTCGAGTTTTACTACGCCGCTGCAGATGCGTACGTCGGCCCGTCGCTCGAAGACACATTTGCGCTGCCGGCCGTCGAATCCATGGCTTGCGGGCTGCCGGTGATCATTTCATCGCGCGCGGGCGCCGCGGATGTGTTCACCGATGGCACGGACGGACTCATACTGGAAGATCCCACCGACAGCGCCGAGCTTGCCGCGATGATTCGGTGCCTGTGCGGCAATCCGGACCTTTGCCGCCGGCTAGGCCAGAAAGCGAGCGTCACAGCGCGGCAATACACCTGGGAACGCAATGGGCGCGATGTGGCCGCCGTCTTCGAAGAAATAATTCGGCGCAAAGCTTCGTCCGCGCCGGACAGATTGGCGCAGGAAACATGAGCCGAGCAGTCTCGGCGCCGGCTTTGCCAAGCAGCTTGAAAGTCATATTCCGCAAATGAGAGCGCGCGAATCGAATTCTCACTCGCCAAGCGTCATTGCGCTCTTCCCAGAACTTCTCGCGCTCGGCGGAGTGCAGTTGTCGGGGCGTATGATCGCGGCGGCGCTCACGGAAATCTGCTCTGCGAACGGCTGCCACTTGGATCTTCTCTCGCTCAACGATCCCGCGGGGCCGCAGCTGATTCGCTTCGGCGAATCTGCGATCCCGTTCCGTGGATTTGGCCGCGCGAAAGGGAAGTTCGCGCTCGCCGCTCTCGCTGCCGCGCGAAAGTCTGCTCCGGCCGGAGAGAAACCCAGGATGGTTCTCGCCGCGCACCCGAATCTCGCCGTTCCCGCCGCCTGGATGCAGAGTTTTGCGCCGAGTTCCGCTCCGCTTCGCTCCGTCGTGTTCGCGCATGGCATCGAAGTCTGGCAGCCGCTTACTGGAAGCCGTCGTCGCGCCTTGCTTCGAGCAAACCTCGTCGCCGCGCCGAGCCGCTACACGGTGGAGCAACTTAGCAAAGTGCAAGGAGTGCCGGCGGAGAAAGTGAGCCGCTTGCCGTGGCCGCTCGATCCTGGATTCTTGCGCATCGCCGAATCTGACGAAGCGGTGCGCCCGCCGCGAGGATTTCCCGAAGGCCACGTAGTGCTTGCCGTTGGCCGGTGGGCCTCCGCGGAGCGTTATAAAGGAGCGGACGGGCTGATCGCGGCGGTCGCGCAATTGCGACCGGCCTTTCCCGATCTCCATCTGGCGCTTGTCGGATCGGGTGATGATGTGCCGCGGCTGCGTCAGTTGGTGGCCGCTTCGGGTGCTGGTGCTGCGATTCACTTTTTCGAGGGCCTTACGCAGGAAGAGCTGGCTGGTTGCTACGCGCAATGCGAGATTTTCGCGCTTCCGAGCACGGGTGAAGGTTTTGGCTTTGTTTTTCTCGAGGCGATGGCGTTTGGCAAGCCCGTCATTGGAGCCGCAGCAGGCGGCGTAACCGACTTGATCGAAGATGGCGTGGATGGTTTGCTTGTTCCAGGTGGCGACGCAAGGAAACTCGCTGCCGCGCTGGAAGCTGTGTTGCGCGATGAGCCGCTGCGCCGCAAGATGGGCGGGCGGGGCGCCGCAAAAGTCCGCGCTGAATTTAGTTTCGCGCGGTTCCGCGAAAATCTTGCACGACTCATCGAGCGCGAATGCGACGACCGCTGATTCGATTCTGCCGGGCAACGCCATGCGATTCGCGCCAGCCGTGCGATAATCGAAACACTTTTCCACACCGCGCGCTGGATTTCTGCGCTGCTTTTCGATAACATTTTTGCGTTCTGCCCCACGGCAATCATCCGTTGAATTGTTAGGAGACCATTGTGGCCAAGAAGGTGAAGCCTGTGCCGACTCTGCTCGCATCGCTCGACTCGCTCATCGAAAAGCACCATTTGCTGAATCATCCGTTCTATCAGGCGTGGACGGCGGGAAAGCTGACGCGTGAAGAGCTGGCCCTCTATGCCGAGCAGTATTACCAGCACGTGCTGGCGTTTCCTCAAAATCTCGAGCAGTTCGCCGGACGCACGAGTGGCGGTCTGCGCAATCTGGTCGAAGAAAATCTTGCCGAGGAAGTGAATCCCGCCGCGCCGCATCCGCTGCTCTGGAGACACTTCGCGCAGTCTGTGGGCGTGAGCGAGTCGTCGCTCGATAGCACGCGGCCACTGCCGGGCATCGCGGCACTGCTTGATACATTTGACGAAGTGACGACGCAGGGGAGCACGGCGCAGGCCGTGGCTGTCTTTTATTCTTACGAAGCGCAGGTTCCGGAAATCGCGACGCAGAAGATCTCCGGATTACGCCGCTTCTACGGCATCACGGAGCCGCGTTCGCTAGCCTACTTCGCGGTGCACGAGGAAGCCGACGTGCGGCATCGCAGCGCTTGGAGAAGCTGGCTCGAAGGGCAGAAGAGCGCGGACACGGTGGACGTGCTTTGCGCGGCCGAGCGAAGCCTGAAGGCGCTCTGGGGCGCACTCGACGCGGTCTATCCAAAGGGCTGCAGCGCACGAAACTAAGATTTTGGGCAAGTGACTTCGGCTGGGATTGTTAGTTGCGATTTTTGGCGGAAATCCTCCGCTAAGGTTTGTCATAGACCTTCACGCCACCTCGGCCGCCGACGATTACCTTCGTCGCGAAGCCGAGAAATAATCCGTGCTCCACTGCGCCCACGACGTGGTCGAGGTGATGAGCGGTTTCCTTCGGGTCATTCAGCGGGCCGTAGTTGCAGTGAAAGATGTAGTTGCCGCCGTCGGTGACGTACGGTTTTCCTTCGGAGATCATCCGCATCTTGGGGCGCGCGCCGAGCGATTTCAGTTTTAGCTGCGTCACCTGCCAGCCGTATTGCACTACTTCCACCGGAACGGAAACCAGAAGGCCGAGGCGATCGACGATTTTCGTTTCGTCGGCAACGACCACCATGCGCTTGCTCGCTGAGGCCACGATTTTTTCGCGGAGCAGCGCGCCGCCGTGTCCTTTGATCAGATCGAGAGAGCCGAGTTTCACTTCGTCCGCGCCGTCGACCGTGAGATCGATCTGCTGGCACTCCGCAAACGTCGTCAGCGGAATTTTTAGCGCCTGTGCCTGTGCTTCGGTAGCGTCCGAGGTGGGAATGCCGGTGATTGTGAGTCCTTCGCGGTCGATTCGCGCACCGAGTGCATCGACGAAGAACTTCGCCGTTGAGCCGCTGCCCAATCCCACGATCATACCGTTTTCGACGAGCTTTGCTGCGGCTTCGGCGGCCGCTTGCTTCCAGTGATTTTGCTGCTCTGCGACGACTGTGGCTTCGATCATCGGGTCACCTTGGGTTTGAGGCCGCGTAGTGCGGGCATGATATACGGAAAAAAGGCGGATTTGCAAAAGCGCTGAGAAGTTGCGATTAGAAATTCGATATGTCGATGAGCCGGCGAGAGTTGCGCGATTTTCTAATAAAAATAGTTGCGATTAGGAAAGCGTTTGCCGGCGGTTTGCGACCAAGTTCACCGCGAACGTAGAGCCAGTGCGCCCGGGGATGCGGGAATTTCGGCTGGGAGCAGCGAAGAAGAGCAAGAACAGAACGCAAAGGACACGGAGAAAGGCGTAAGGACACGAAGGATGCGAGGAGATGCAGAAAAGCTGCGCTCCGCAGAGACCAGCCTGCCCGCAGGCACGCGCCGAGAAAGCGGAGACGGAGCCGAGGCGTCGAGAAACCAATGCCGCAGTTCGTGCCGCGCGAGATTGTATGGAAGCGACAACAATCGGTGCCCGGAGCGCGATGAGGAAGGGCGTGGTAGGATGCGACGGTTGCACGGGGAGACAACTTGTTTCGGAAAGTGCTGATTGCCAATCGGGGAGAGATTGCGGTGCGCGTGGAGCGTGCGTGCCGCGAGCTGGGAGTGCGGAGCGTGGCTGTCCACAGCGACGTGGATCGCGCGTCGCTGCACGTGCGGCTTGCGGACGAGGCATACAACATCGGGCCGGCGCCTTCACGCGAGAGCTACCTGGTGATCTCGAAGATCCTGGATGTGGCGCGGAAAGCCCAGTGCGACGCGGTACACCCGGGGTACGGATTTCTAGCGGAGAATCCGGCGTTTGCACGTGCTTGCGCGGGCGAGGGAATCACATTCATTGGTCCGAGCGCGGAAGCGATGGAGAAACTCGGATCGAAGACGGCGGCACGGCGTATCGCGCGCGACGAAGGAGTGCCGACCGTACCGGGAACACTCGATCCAATCGAGCGACTGGAAGAAGCCATCGAGACGGCGCGGGTGATTGGATTTCCCGTGGTGCTGAAAGCCGTAGCAGGCGGCGGTGGAAAGGGAATGCGGCGGATCGAGAGCGAGGCGGAATTCGCGGGGGCGTGGCGGGATGCGACTTCAGAGGCGCAGAACGCGTTTGGGGACGGACGCGTGTATCTCGAGAAATTCGTCGTGAAGCCGCGTCACGTGGAGATTCAGGTGTTGGGTGACCAGCACGGCAACATGCTCTTCTTGGGGGAGCGAGAGTGCTCGGTGCAGCGGCGATATCAAAAAGTGATCGAAGAAGCGCCGTCGCCGATTATGACGCCGGAACTGCGCGACTCGATGGGGAAAGCAGCGGTGAAGCTGGCGCGAGCGGGCGGGTACGCGAACGCAGGAACAGTGGAGTTCCTGGTGGATGCAGAGCGGAAATTCTACTTTTTGGAAATGAACACGCGGCTGCAGGTGGAGCATCCCGTGACAGAGATGGTGACGTCGCTCGATTTAGTGAAGGCGCAGATGCGGATTTCGGCTGGAGAGCGGATTCCGTTCAAGCAGGAAGATGTGGCGATGCGAGGCCACGCGATCGAATGCCGCATCTATGCGGAGGATCCCGAAAACAACTTCCTTCCGTCGCCGGGGAAAGTGCTCGACCGGCGGATCCCCGCGGGGCCGGGTATCCGGATGGATGATGGCGTCTACATCGGCTGGACGGTGCCGAACGAGTACGATCCGCTCCTTGGAAAATTGATTGCGTGGGGCAGCGACCGAGCCGATGCGATTGCTCGCTTGCGGCGCGCGCTCGGAGAATACTACGCGAGCGGAATCCGGACAAACGTGGGACTGTTTCAACGGATCATCGAGTCTCAGGATTTTCAAAAGGGAGAGATTCATACTCGCTGGCTGGACGATTTTTTGAAGGCTCCGCGTGGCGAGGCAGGTCCTCCTGCAAACGAGCATGCCGAAGAAGCGGCACTGATTGCGTCGGCTCTGTGGCATGCGACGTACGGCAACGGCAATGTGGCCAGGGCAACGAGTGGGTCGGAGGGTAGTGCGGACGTGTCGAAATGGAAGACGGAAGCCAGGCGTGAGCAAGTGGGGCGGGAATCCCGGCGATCGAGAATGCGAGGCTAAAGGCTGCGTGAGAGTAGAGATCGAACTCGGAGGCAAGACGCGCACCGTCGAGTGGACGGTAGCGGACGGCCGGACGCATTGGATGATAAACGGACGGGCAGCAGTTGCCGACGCGGTTGAGGTGGGGAATGGCGTTTATTCAATTTTGATCGGCGGTGAGTCGCTCGAGGTGCGCGTGGAACGAGAGCCCGGACTAGGTGGGCGCCTGCGTGTGATTGTAGGTGGACGGGAGTATTCGGGATTCGTGCGCGATCCGCGCGCGTGGAGGAAGCATCGAGGAGCAGCCGCGGAGGTTGAAGGCGCGCAGCAGGTGCTGGCGCCGATGCCGGGAAAAATCGTGCGAGTGCTGGTGGCGGCGGGCGACGTAGTGAGCGCGGGGCAGGGTGTGGCGGTGGTGGAAGCGATGAAAATGCAGAATGAAGTGCGAGCGCCGAAGTCAGGACAGGTGCAGCGAATACACGTATCGGAGGGGCAGACCGTGGCGGCAGGGGAAGTGATTGCGGTGGTGGCGTGAGAGGCGCCCAATTAATTTGAAATCTGAAATTGGAGCAGGCGGCCGTTTGATGCTTCTTGGAGAATCGACTAGCGTCTTCAAGCCGCGGGATGGAAAAGCCGCAAGACTTCAAACGACGAAAACCGACGGCGTCGAATGCGAGCTATGGTTTGAAACCGACGGATTGCCAGAGCGGTGCGCAATCGTAAAGGGTGCCGTTGGTGATCACGGACTCCACTTTGCGCGAGTTGTGGATGTCGTCCAGCGGATTCGCGCCGAGGATGATTATGTCCGCGCGCATGCCGGGCGTGATCGTGCCGACTTCCTTATCGAGACCCATCACCTGTGCAGGAACCGTTGTTGCTGCTTGAATCGCTTCCATGGGCGTGAAGCCGGCCTGGACGTAGAGTTCCATTTCGCGATGTAGGCTGTGGCCGGGAACCGTCTGATCGGTGCCAGCGACGACGCGAATTCCGGCGCGATGGAGCGCGCCGACCGCTTCGACTTCCTTCGAGAAAATCTCGGATTGCAACTGCGAGAAGGGCGAGGCGGGACCGACATCGATGAGCGGACCGGCGAGCTCCGGTGCGACTTTCAGGACGCCGGGCTCAAAGCTGGCCGTGGGATGATTCGTGTTGGCTGTCGAGAATTCGAAAATCACGAGGGTGGGATCGATCACCGTGTTGTGTTGCTTCAGAAACGCGAAGGCCTTCTGAGCTTCGGGTGAATTCATGTCGGTCTGCGCCTCGATCTTCGCGCGATCGAGGCCATTCGCTTTTTCAGGATAGGGCGGATGGATGATGGCCATGACGTACTGGATGTGATTGATCTGGTCCATGCCGTCTTCGACGCCTTGGTACGCATTCATGCCTTCGGGAATGTGGCCGGTGACCGTCATGCCGAGGCGATGAGCTTCGGCGGCGACGGCGCGGACCTCATCCGGCTTCACGGAGCTATAGATCTTCATCTGCTGGAAGCCCGCGTCATGATATTTGTCCACCCACATCTTTGCCTGATCGGGCGTATCCACGCGCGCAATGCCCAGCGCGAGGGGGCCTGAGCCGTCGACGATGCCGGCCGCGAGGATTCTGGGGCCGAGGCCGCGGCCTTGCGCGATGGCGTCGCGAACGGCGGTGATGAATTCGAATTCGTTGCCGCAGTCGCGAACGGTGGTGACGCCGGCGGCGAGATAAATCGGACCCCACTCGACTTGCTCGAAATGGGCGTGCATGTCCCAGAGGCCCGGCATGAGGGTCTTGCCGCGCGCATCAATCACTTTGGCGTCGGCAGGAATTTTGATTTGTGCGCTCGGGCCGGCGGCGACGATGCGGCCGTCCTGCACGACTACGGCGGAATCTGGAATTGCGGCAGCGCCCGTGCCGTCGATTAGCGTGGCGCCGGTGATGGCGAGAGTTTCGGCGCGGCTGCCGGAGATTGTCTTCGACAACTCCGAGAGAGCGAACATGTTGTCGGCTCCGGCGCGGGCGACGAGAGCGCCGAGCGCGGATTCGTAGCCGTCGCGAATTGCTTCGAAGTGGTCAAATTCCGCATCCGTCGTGACGGCGGCGACGAGATTGCGATCACGGTCAAGCCAAAGAGTTTCGCGTCCCCAGATGAGGCCTTCGACGGTGAAGCGATCGAGCGCGACGGATTTAGTGTCTACTGTGATTGTGTCCTGGCCGCGGGGTTCGATGCGTATGTGAGCAGCGGGGAAAGTGTCGAGCGTCGCGGGTGAGCCGTGCGTGGCCCAATAGCGAACCATCAGCATTTGCATCGTGGCGGGGGAGTAGCCGGCGATGGTGAAAAATTGCGCAGGGCGACCGGCTTCTGACCACTTATCGCGATCGCGGACTCGGATTTTTTCGGGCTGGACCTCGACGGCTTCGTCGATTGTAGTGAGGCGTGAATTGTTGCCCTTGATCTCGAAGGCTTGCGGCGTAAGGTCCTGCGCGCCGCGGAAGGTGGCGGTGAGCGGGACGGGGGAGCCGCGGTCGACAAATTTGAAATCCATTTTAACGGAGAGCGAGTCGCCGTCGCGCGTGATTTCGTAGGTCTCTTCGCCGATGGGTTGCTCGAATTTGTGCAGCCTGAATTTGCCCTGTTCGACCGAGGCGGACTGCGCGGGGGGCGCGAGCGGGTGGGCGCCGGGATGCGGGCGCGCGGCAGAGAGCAACGAGAGCGATAGGAAAGATGCGATGGCGACGATGAACCGGTGCGATGCGGGCGCAGAACTCCGCCTCATGTAGACCTCCGAAAGGTGCCCCGGGGAGCATAGCTTTCTCACCGTGCAATCGCAAGGCGCGAGCTTGATTTTCCCGGCGGCGCGGCTCAGTATGGCGGCGCTCGAAAAATTCCGCTGAGCAAGCGCAGGCGACGGGGACGCGTGCGGCTGGATTTGGGAACCGCGACACAAAGGAGACGAGATGAAGCGGATCGCGCGAAACGGAATTCTACTGGCGGCTGGGATTACGCTCACGGGCTTGTGCGCGACGGCGCAGACGGCTCCTACGGCAAAAGACAAATCGAAAGGCGAGCACGTTGCGACTGTGGGCGCGCATGCTCATGTTTCGGCCAAGAAAACGAATGCCCCGCTTGAGGCAGCGATTCACGCGATGTTTGGCGTGCGAACATTTGGGCAGGCCGTGATTTCGCCGGAGGGAAAGAGCGTCGCGTGGGTCGAGTCGATTCCCGGGCCGGGCGGAGCGCCTTCGCCGAATTCAGCGATCTACGTGGCGGCGCTCAGCGCGCCGGAGAAGACGACGCGCGTGAGCGGTGCCGACGGCGGTACGAACCATGAGGAACACGATGTGGCGTGGTCGCCCGACAGCAAGCGACTGGTGTTTCTCTCGGATGCGGCGACGCCAGGCCAGCTTCAACTATTCGTGAGCGCGGCGGACGGGGGCGGCGCGAAGCAATTGACGCACGTGAAAGGATTCCTCGCGAGCCCGGGGTGGTCGCCGGACGGAAAATCGGTGACGATGCTATTCACGGAGAACGCACCGCGCGCGGCGGGTCCGCTGCAAGCAGAGACGCCGGACGAAGGCGAAGTGAAAGTGGATGCGTACGAAGAGCGGCTGACGATCGTGGATCCGGCAACGGCGAAGCTGCGGCAGATTTCGCCGGCGGATATGTACGTTTACGAATTCGACTGGGCGCCGAACAGCAAGCAACTAGCAATCACGGCTGCACACGGGAACGGAGACGATAATTGGTATGTGGCGGGACTTTTTTCGATCGATGCGGCGACGGGCGCGATGCACGACGTGGTGGCGAAGCCGGGGATGCAGATTGCCATTCCGAGATGGTCGCCTGATGGGAGTTCGATTGCATTCGTCGGCGGCCTGATGAGCGACGAACCGATTCCGGGGGGAGATGTGTTCGTAGCGCCCGCGGGCGGCGGCGGGGCGAAGAACTGGACACCGGACATGAAACTCACCGCCGATTCGCTCACATGGGCGCGCGATTCGCAATCGATTACGTTTGCGGGAATTGGAAACGGGCAGACCGTGATCGCGAAGGTGGATGCGAGCGGCGCGGTGACGCAGACGTGGACAGGCGATGAGTATCTTTCGACGAATCCGTTCGTGCCGGATGTTTCGCTGGCGCGGGACGGGAGTACTTCGGCGGTGGTGAAGGAGTCGTTCAAGAGCGCGCCGGAAGTGTGGGCGGGAAAAATCGGCGAGTGGAAGCAGATTACGCACCGGAACGGCGGGCTGAAGCCGGCGTGGGGAAAAGCTGAGAGTTTGCAATGGCAAACCGACGCTGGAACCGTGCAAGGTTGGCTGATCTATCCGCTGAACTTCGATCCGGCGAAGAAATACCCGCTTGTAGTGCGAGTGCACGGGGGGCCGTCGTGGGCCGTGACGCCGCAGTGGCCGACGCGTTGGGCGTTTCACATGGCGATGCCGTCGCAGGGATATTTCCTTTTGCAGCCGAATCCGCGAGGAAGTTACGGGCAGGGCGAAAAATTCACGGCGGCGAACGTGAAGGATTTCGGCGGCGGCGACTTCCGCGACGTCATGGCTGGAGTGGACGAGGCGATCAAGGCGGCGCCCATCGATCCGGACCGGATCGGGCTGACGGGATGGAGCTACGGCGGGTACATGAGCATGTGGGGAGTGACGCAGACGCAGCGATTTCGCGCGGCGGTGGCTGGGGCAGGGCTTTCGGACTGGCTGAGCTATTACGGCGAGAACAAAATCGACCAGTGGATGATTCCGTTCTTCGGCGCGTCGGTGTACGACGACCCCGGCGTGTACGCGAAGAGCGAGCCAATGACATATATAAAGAATGTGAAAACGCCGACGCTGGTGCTCGTGGGCGACAGCGATGGCGAATGTCCGCCGCCGCAATCGTACGAATTTTGGCATGCGTTAGTGACATTGGGCGTCCCTACAAAGTTCGTGATTTATCCTCATGAAGGACATGAGTTTGCCGATCCAAAACATAGCCGCGACGTGATCGAGCGAGCCGCCGATTGGTTCAACGAATATTTGGCGGAGTCGCACTAAGGCTAGCATTTTCAGTAGCTTGCCGGGATTAGCTCGCGGCAGGGTAGGAAGGATTTGCCGCGCTCCGCGAACGATGCGCCGGACGGATCGAAACGCCAAAATTTGACCTGTCAATCGGGACAGGACGCGTACTTGGACTAAATCTGTCCGGACGTTCTATTTCGCGAGACTGCGCGCGCGGATAACTTCTTCTTACACGCTACGTGAGTGGTCACGAGCGGGGAAGGAGCCTAATGTCCCACTGGATCGGAACAACGTCACCGTCAGACGCCGGAATGACGGATTTCAAAGAATGCCTGCACCGCTTGAGAGACGGGCATCCGGACGAA
>Ga0210383_10004814_pt1 | contig 11934 bp, 9 predicted proteins | sample IncBWC14OmetaG_FD_160072 | JGI IMG/M metagenome (GOLD analysis project Ga0210383, IMG submission 160072) | Forest soil microbial communities from Barre Woods Harvard Forest LTER site, Petersham, Massachusetts, United States - Inc-BW-C-14-O ...
AGGAGATCGTCTACAACACTCCGGACATCGACGCCCAAAAGATTGTCTGGGCATTCGATTTCGGCCCAGAAGCCGATCGTCCCTTGCTCGATTATTACCGCGGCCGCAAAGTCTGGCTAGTCATGCCTGACGGCCCCCACCCCACACTCGAACCGTATTCCCCAAACGGAAAGGGCGTTACAGCAAACGCGATCCGGGCGCAGTCGTCCAGGGCGAGCTCATGAAACTGTTAATCGCGATACCGGCGTAACAACGCGAACAGCCAGATGCCGCTGATCCGCAAAGTCGGCAATTTCATTGACATTCGCATTGAGCGAATGTCCATCGTGCTCTATTGGGCCCCGGCCAGTCGTGTGGACAATACGCTAGGCGCATTACCGCGGACCAGCGATTTCAAGGTCACTTTGCAGTGACGCCCGACACTATGCCAGTCTTAAAAGGCACGCGGCATGATGAACACCCTAGCGTCTACCGCTCTACCGCTACTGAAAGCAACTGTTCCGCCATTCGTGCTTCTGGCGTTAATATTCGCCGCGCTCAGAGTGAAAGGTATCAAGGTAGGTTCTTTCCTGGCAAGCCTGCCCCGCCGTGGGACAGTAATTACCGTGGTACTGGCTGCCGCAATCCTTCCGGCAGGCTGGCGCTTGGCGCTGCTCCCCTTACACGGGATACCCGCGCCGAAGGTGCACGATGAGTTTGTACATCTGCTGACAGCCGATACTCTGGCTGCAGGGCGCTTGGCGAATCCACCTCACCAGCTATGGCAGCACCTGGACACGATTTACATTCTGCAGCAACCAACGTACGCCGGCATTTATCCGATTGGCCAAGGCGCCATCCTGGCTGTTGGCAGAATTCTGACGGCGAATGCCTGGTTTGGGATTGTGCTGTCGACGATGCTGATGGGGGGGGCCATCGCCTGGGTCTTATTTGAACTATTGCCGTTAGGGTGGGCTGCGGTTGGCGCTCTTCCTATCGTATTCACGTACGGATTACAGTGGGTCGATTCCTACTGGGGTGGATCATTCTGTGCCTTTGGGGGCGCCCTTCTATTCGGAGCCCTTCTACGGCTTCGTAAGTCACCCTCGGCAGGGATGGGGCTCGTGGCGGGAGTCGGCTGGTCGATTGTATGGCTCATCCGTCCGTTTGAGTCTATCCTGTTGTTCGTTCTTCTTTGGGCGATTGTCGCGTCGTCGGCAATTCAAGTGAGGACCGCCTGGCGGCAATGGATCGCGACGGCCGCCGTCATTGCGGTAATTCAGGCCTGTGCTGGGGGCGTAACGCTGTTTCATAACCACGCGGTAACCGGTGCCTTCGCTACCTTACCGTACACTTTGAGCCAACAAGTAGATGGGGTCCCGCAGAGTTTTGCCTGGCAGGCAGCAATTTCGCCTCCCTCGTTTCGGTTCCCCGAGATGAGCGAGATGTACGAATGGCAGCTGCAACAAAAGCGACTGCCGACCGCTTCGAGGGCATCTTCCATCGCACAGGCCGCCTGGGAATTTTTCGTGACGCCGTGGTTTTCTCTACCGGTCCTACTATCGCTATTTGCGATTCGGGATCGAATGGTCGCTGCTAGCTGGGTATTATTGACATGCGCGTTGGCAGCAGGTCTCCTCTACCCTTTCTTTTTTCCGCATTACATCGCGGCCTACTCTTGTATTTTTGCTTTTTTGATCGTGCGCGGCATGCTGATACTCGACCGTTGGTGGTTTCGTGGTACACCGGTAGGGCGCTGGGTCGCTTTGTTTGTCATACTAGGCGCCCTACTGCAGCCGACCTTGGGCATGCTGCCTCTGAAACATCTCGTGAAACGTGAGGCCGCTTTTCCAGTCGATCCGCGAGAACATGTCATTGAGCAGTTAAAAGGCATCGGGGGCACGCACGTGGTTTTTGTCCGTTATGGGCCGAGTCACGTCTTTCATGACGAATGGGTATACAACGCGGCCAACATCGACATTTCTCCCATCGTGTGGTGCCGATGGATGGGGCCTATGAAGGATAGTGAAGTCATCCGATACTATCCTGGCCGGCAATTTTGGATCGTTGATGTTGATGGAGTGGAGGTTGCGCCTAAGTTGTCGAGGTATCCAGGGCAATAATCCGTGACGCAACTCGCTGACGCGACTACGAGGTCCAGCCAATGGCACGCTTTCGCATGGCGGAGGTAATTGACGCGGTTGCATTTTCAATGTACCCGCGCAGGGGCGTGGTCCATACATAGGGAATCACAAGCAGCAGATAAGCTACGCCGCTGATCGAGATCGCAATCGCCATATTCAGAATTGTTGCCGCTCCAAACCAATGGTGGGCCGCCAGGGCCACCGAACCCGCCACCGCGAAGCGCCAGAAGAACGGCACATAAGGCCGGCTCAACTCGGACAGCGACACTTGCAGGGTTCGAGTGAGCAAAAACACGTCGGTGGGAATGGAGACGAAAATAGCTCCGAACAGAAACCCCAGTGCCACTCCCGGCATCGCCAAGTAGCGCACCAAGACGATGGCCAACACAACACTCACCGCACCGTCGACCAGCGCCTTTATCGAAAGCAGCTTTTCGTGCCCGAACGCGAACAGCGTGACTGCCAGCGTATAGTCAACTTGGCGCAGGAGAAAAGTGAACAGCAATATCACGGTCACTTGCATTCCGGCAAAGAAATGCGCCCCCAACCACCACGTGACGAACTGCTGATTGATGGCCAGGATTATACAAAAAACGAAGCCGGCCAGCAGCAGCATGGCTTGCGTGAGCGAGGTGGTGGCCTGCAGAATCCGCTCGCGCGATTCACTGGTTTTCATGTGGCTGAGCCCGGGCAGCGCCACACTGGCCAGAATCTGGGGTTGGTTCTGCAGCACTGCGACCAACTTGATGGTGGAGGAATACACCACAACCGTTGAGGCGCTGATGGAGCGGCCGACAATCAATAGGTCGGTACCGGCCACCAGCTGCGTGGCCAGCTGGTTTACATTCACCCAGAATCCGCGCGCGAACCAGCGCCAGCGAATCGCCCCGGCCCGCTGCCAAGCTTGGACAGGCGAAAGATCGCCGCGCAATCGGAGCAGACGGAAGAACGCCACCAGATCGTGCCCCATCTGTTGCAGGCACCAGCCGCAAGCCAGGGCATAGAAGCGCGCGCCCATCAGGAGCATCGCTACTACCAGAACCGTTGAGACGCTCCACAACGTGAGTCTCAATTGGCCCAGGAATTTCAAGTCCTGCAAGCCTTGCAGCACGGCCGGAAACACCCGCAGCGGATACGAGATCACGAACACGGCCAGGATCAACCCCACCGGGCCGCGTAGCTCAACATCGTGCGCGGGCCGAATGAGAAACAGCGCAACGGCAGCCAGAGCGATCACCACAGTCTGCGCTAGCACCACTTTCAGCGTCTGACCTACCACGCGCGCCACCTCTCCGGAACCAGGCTCGGTATGATCGACGCCGCTGGCATTGGCCACATCCCGGGGAGTGACGACAATGATGCCGAAGTCGCACAGCAGCAGGAAATTCAGGACCTGGAGGGCCACCAGCCAGATGCCGTAGTCCCGTTGCCCGAGAGTACGAAGGTAGAAGGGCGTGAGCCACAGCCCGATCAGCATCACCGCTGCCTGGTGGATGTAGGCGAATAGGGCTCCGCTGAGGAACGATCGGCTGCGGGACATTAGAAGCGGCCTTGCCGCAGCCATCCGGCCGAGGCCAAATGGAATCTCACCAGATACGTCCCTAGCATCTTTTGATATTCGGAAAAGAGCAGATGCCGTTCTGGCGGCTTCGTCCACCAGGCCTCAGGATGGAAAGTGTCGTCGGGCGCGCTCTCCATTCGAAAATCAAATTCAGGAAGGAATAAGCGAAAAACCTCTTTGGCGCGGCGCGAGTGGAAGTTGCTGGTTACTAAAATAATCCGCTTGGCGCCCAGCCGATGAAAGATGGGGCCCATGGCGCGGGCCTCGTCGACAGTGGATTGCGCGCTCAGTGGAAAGGTAAGAAAAAGGCTGCTCGGGTAGCCTTGTTTCACCAGGAAGTCCGCGGCCAGATCGCCAGTATAGCCGGAGACGCCGCTGCCGCTGTACATGCCGCCGCTCATCACTACTTTGGGCGCCCAACCCTGCGCTCCCAGACGAGCGGCTAAGAGCGCGCGACTGCCCCAAAAGTCACCGGCCAGTGCGTAAATCAAATCGGCGTGCTCCAGCGGATCGGAAACCACTAGCGATCTTCCTATCCCGATGAGAGCAGGTTCAGGAAACGCCAGCAGGGATAAGATCAGCAGCAGCGCGGCCAATAGGACCGGAAGCAGCCAGCGGCTTCGCCGCCTTTGGGAGGATCGGATCAAACCCGCTACCGCGGCATCCTCAAGAGCGGCCACGCGCGCTCAAATCCGCACGTTCCAAATCTGCAACACGCCCAACCCCGGAAAGCGCTGCTGCACCTTCAAGGTGGCATGCAATTGTTGCGAGATATCGGCAATAAAGGTTTCGTCGTCCTTGGCCCGATGCAGCCAATAGTCGCTGTCATCGCGATCGAACAGGACAATCTGGACGGCTTTATTGTGATCGAGCAGCCGCAGCAGTTGGTTGCGGCGCACTTGGTTATCTTCTTCGCCCAGGTCTAAGTTCACCAACATGCGCTTTCCATGAATCTCGTTGACGAACTTCAGGGCGGCGGGCAGGTCTACCATCACCGGCTGAGCCGGGTCGGTATTGGCGTAGACCGACTGCACTACTTCGGCATGCAGCCCGGACCAGAGTTGGCTGCGCCAGTTCACCAGCAATCCGACGACGACGATGCCAGTCACCCAAAGCGCGACTGCACCTTGGGAAACACGCTGGAATGCCAATCGGCGATCGGCACTGAGCGATCGGCTGATCGCAGCGTACCAGCGCGAGCACGTATGCGCCATCGCGAAAGCCACAATGGGAACCACGGGGATTAGGAAGCGCAACGACAGCATCCACTGCTTCAATCCTCCGCTGGACGCTCCGTTGTAGTTGTAGTCGATAAAGACACCGACATACACCACTACCGTTAGTACCAGTTCGATCCAGCGCTTACCCCGGTAACACAGCGCGAAGATGAGACCACCCGGCACCAGCACTAAAAGGGCGGTTAAATACATCACCAGGTTTTGTCCAGCGTAAAGACCGGTGAAACCGTAGAAGTAGTCCTTCACAAAAAACGGGTTTCCGTAGACCAGGAACGCGAGTAAGGGACGGCAAGCGACGCCTCCCAAACCGCCGAGAATCAAGGCGCCGATATGGCGCTCACGCCGCAGCAACGCTCCGGCGAAGAAGACCCCAAAGAGCGCGGGATTGGGCTCCCGGAAACAAATGGCAGCACCGCCCAGGAAACCGGCCGCCAGCCGCCGCCAGGGAGAGCTGGAATTGTCTTCCCAAAACAGCCACAGTCCGGCTGCCACCAGCAAGGCGCTGGGAAGATCGCTCATGCCCGTGCGAGCCATCACCATGGCGGGTACATAGCCCAACACGGCGAGAGCGAAAAGGGGTGAGCCTCCGGAATCGGCGATCCAGCGTGCCGTGAATAGCGTGCAACCCAGCAGCGCTAACAGCCCAAGCAGGAACGCGCCGCGCCATCCAAAGAGCCATACGAAGGGCGTCATCAGCACCGAGGTGCCAGCCGGATAATCGCTCGGATGCACCCTGAGGTGCTGGCCGGTGAACGGATCGACGGCATCTACTGTGGCGCTCCCCGCGGCTAGTGAGACTGCCTGCCGGACGTAGGCCACTTCGTCGGAGTTGGTGAGGCCGCGCGGGTAAAAACAGAGAAAGCCCAGGACAAATAAGAATAAAGCGCCCCAGACGATTCGCATCTCGTTCGTGAACCACAAATTGTTTTTGGGCGGCGGCACTCTAGCGCCGGACTGCACAGGCGCTGGAGCTGGTCCGATGGGAGCAATCGCCCGTTCTTCGAGAGCCAAGTCGGGATTACTGTTTGTATCGGAGAGGGTTCTCGACATATCTTCCTTCAAGGAGTAAGACCTGAATGCCGCGCGTCGGCTGCCGAAAGGCATCAACTGCCTAGGGCCACCCCGGCGTCCACGGTGGATCGTTTGGTAACAGGATTGTTCTGCGGCTTGGTGGCAATCGCGATCAGCGACGTCGGCTTCCACGGTATGAATGGATCGATCCGCCGCCATAACCACACCAGCCGGTCGAAAATTTTGAGCTGAAACCGGCTGATTCGCGAGCGCTTCATGAGCTTCGCGGTTACGTACCAGCTCGGCCGGGAAATACGATTGAAATACAGGACTCGTTCCACCTCAAAACCCGCCTGCTCGAACACTCCCCGGAGCTGGGCGTCCGAATATCTTCGATAGTGGCCCAGGATCACGTCTAGTTGCCCGTAAATCTCCTGCCCGCAAGGCACCAGAACGATGGCGCGGCCGCCCGGCGAGAGCGCGCTATAAATGTTCCTGAGAGCGCCCAGGTCGTCTTCGATGTGTTCTAAGACGTTCAGGCAAATAACGGTATCCACTGCTTCCGCCAGGGGTTCGAAATCGGAGGATTTCGAAAGGTCGCAGGTGTGAGTTTCCACGTTGAGATAGTGACGCAGACGGGATTGCAGGCGCGATAGATGTTCCCGGTCTATATCGCTTGCAATGTAGCGCTGCCTGCCGCGAGCCAACGCACGGGTGAGGTTGCCCATCCCGGCTCCGATCTCAAGCACCCGTTCTCTTACGTACGGCCGAATGGTATCGGCCATCCAACGGTTGAAGCGAGGGGCAACCGAGAAGGCGTCCAATATCTCAGCGCCGGGATCTTTATAAAGATCGTCAGAGATCCAATAGCGCAACATGACCGCCAAAGCTTGGAAGGCGTCCTTCAGCCCGATCTTCTTGCCCTCCTCGTAGGTGCGGCCGCTGTAGCTGATGGGCACTTCGTAAACCCGAGCCTGGCGCTTGGCGATCTTGATGGTGATCTCCGGCTCAATACCAAAACGATTGCTGCGAATCGGAATGCTTTTCAGTAAGGGAGTGCGAAACGCTTTGTAGCAGGTTTCCATATCCGTCAGGTTGAGGTTGGAAATGATGTTGCAGAGCGTGGTGAGCGCGTGGTTGGCAACGCTGTGCCAATAGTAGAGCACGCGACGACGGCCGGCACTCAAGAATCGAGAACCGTAGACTACATCTGCCGAACCGTCCATCAAAGGTTCCAATAACAACGGATAGTCTTGCGGATCGTACTCCAGGTCCGCGTCCTGGATCAGGCAATAATCACCGGTGGCATGTTCCAGCGCGGCGCGGATGGCGGCGCCTTTCCCGCGATTTTGGGGACATCGAATGAGCCGAATCATTCCCGGGTACCTTTCGGCGACCGCTTCCACCAACTCCGGCGAGCCGTCGCTGGAAGCGTCGTCGGCGACGATAATTTCACGCCTCAACCCGTGCGGCAGAGGAGTGAGCACTACCCGCTTCAGGACGGCCTGAATGAACTCGGCTTCGTTATAAAGCGGCACGAGAATTGAGAGCAGCGCGCTCTCACGATCCTCCATGGCGGGGACTGGAGCGTCATCTTCGAATTTTTCTAAACTGTTGAAGTGCATCAGAACTCCTAGGGAACGCGTGCTCCTACATTGGCGCGGACAGTCTGATAAAGATCCAGCGTGCGGCGAAGCATGCTGTCCAGGCTGAACTCCTGCTGTGCCCGCCGAACTCCGGCTTGCCCGAACGTGTGGCGCAAGACATCGTCGTCCAGCAGCCGGTTGATGGCCGCGGCCAACGCCTGCGAGTTGCCGGGCGGGACGGTTAAACCAGTTTGTCCGTCCAGTGAAACGAACGGGACACCCGTGTCGAGGTTGGTGTTGACGACAGGAAGACCGGCAGCCAACGCTTCAATCTGCACGATTCCGAGAGCTTCACTGCGCGCCACCGACGCCAGCACGAATAGATCGGCGGCGTGATAATGGGCCCGGACGGCGGCGTCGCTGATTTCGCCCGCGAAGACCACCTTGTCCGATACTCCCAGTTGTAGGGCGAGGCTTTCCAGTTCCGCGCGCAATGGGCCGTCGCCAATGATGACAAGTTTGCCGCGCACCGAGGCCATGGCGCGGATCAATACGTCGAAGCCTTTGTAATAAACCAATCGGCCTACGCTGACGATTAAGCGCTCGCCGTGCTGGTCGCGAACCTGGCGCACAGCTTCCGGATCGCGCCGCTCGAACTGAGTGGTATCGATGCCAAAAGGAATCACGTGGCAGCGGTCGCGAAACGCTTGCAGTATCGGGGAACTCGCCACGTAATTCGGCGAGGCCGCGATGATGGCAGCGCTCTTGCGCAGAACCATTTTGAGAATGGGCTCAAACAAGGGGCCCAGAACCTTCTGCTTGATGGTATCGCTGTGGTATGTGAACACCAGTGTCCCGCGATGGCCGCTCGCGAGATAGGCCAGGACGGCAGTAGGATTGGGCCAATGGATGTGCACCAGGTCGGCGCCCGAATGGCGTATGCGGGAAGCCATACCCAGGGATATAGGCGTTGAGAACGCGGTGATTAAGGTGGACAAACGCACCACCGGAACCGAATCGACGATCTCTTCCACGGTTTCGCGATTCTCGTTCGAGACAATGACGTTCAGATCGGCATGCTGGCGCAATACTCCACACAACGCCTGCAGATGGGTTTCGATGCCGCCCCGATGAGGCGCATAAAACTTTCCCACCTGCAAAACGCGAAGCTTGGGCTGTTCCTTACGGGCGTTGCTTGGGATGAAGCCTGCGCCTCCCGTAATGATAGTTTTCATGCTTCACTCCATGGATTGCTATCTCGCCAAAACTGTTACAGGCTGCTCATGGTAACGCGTGGCCGATAGCAGTTCCAAATCGGCATGGACCATTTCCTTGACCAGAGCGGCAAACTTGACCTTCGGCTCCCATTGCAACACCTTCCGGGCCTTGGTGTAATCGCCGATCAACAGATCCACTTCCGCCGGACGGTAGACGGCTTCGTTTTTCCGGACGTAGTCTCGATAATCCAAACCGACTTCGCCAAAAGCCAGTTCGCAGAACTCGCGCACACTATGGGTTTCGCCCGTCGCGACCACGAAGTCGTCGGCCTCCGGCTGCTGTAACATCAGGTGCATGGCGCGAACGAAATCCCGGGCGTGCCCCCAATCTCGCTTGGCTTCCAGGTTTCCCAGAAGCAGCTCGGAAGCCAGACCCAGCTTGATTCGAGCTACTCCGTCGGTGATTTTCCGGGTGACGAATTCAAAGCCTCGCCGCGGGCTCTCATGGTTAAACAAAATTCCATTGGAGCAAGGCATGTCATACGCCTCGCGGTAATTGAGGGCCAAATAAAATCCCGCTACCTTGCTGACGCCATAGGGGCTGCGAGGATGAAACGGCGTGCTCTCGCGCTGCGGCGTTTCATGCACCTTTCCGAACATTTCGCTCGATCCGGCGAAATAGAACCGGCACTTGGGCTGCACCTCGCGCAGCGCCGCCAGGACATAGTGCGTCCCGTTGATGTTGGTGCCCATGGTCGAAAAACCATCCGCGAAGCTTTCGGCAACGAAGCTCTGGGCGGCTAAGTGGTAGCACTCATCGAACTGTTGCTTGGTGAAAATATGGAATATGCTGGCATAACTGTCCAGGCTTCCCGGATGCAGGTGAATGCGATCCAGGCAGTTCTTCAGACGGCTAAAACGCAACCCCGGCTGCTCCAGTGCGACGCGCCGAACCAATCCATGAACCTCATAACCTAAATCCAAGAGGTGTTCGGCAAGATAACTTCCGTCCTGCCCCGTGATTCCCGTAATAAGCGCTCTCTTCGTCATATTCCCTTTCCTAGTAATTGTCCCCGCATTAGCTGTTGCCGCACTATCTCTAAATAGATGCCAGCCGTCCGGGCGGCATTTTCCGACCACGAGAAACGCGCCGCGTTAGAGAAACCCCGTTCGCGTTCCAGCCTGCTATTTTCTGGATGTTTTGCCGATCCTGGAATGGCTGCCAGGATCGTGTTCTTCCAGCCTTCTAGATCCCCTACGGCGCAGTAACTGGCTGCCATTCCGCCCACTTCTCGCAACACTGGCAAGTCGCTCGCGATCACCGGGCACCCGCACGCCATGGCCTCGATGACAGGCAATCCGAAGCCTTCCGCTTCAGCGGTGTGCAGCAACATTGTGGCGCGGCGATAGGCGGCGGCCAAAACTTCCCGATCCAACCCGCTCAATTCAACGATCGAGAATTCCACTCCCAGATCCCGCGCCAGTTGCCTTTGTTCGCCAGTCAGCCGCTCGCCTATGCGCAGCAAACGAACATTCGCCATCTGTTTGCGAACCTCAGCGAACACGCGTAGTAGCAGATCCAATCGTTTACGAGGCATGGAACTTCCCACGTTCAATAGCCAAATACCGTCCTGCGAATCTATCGGCAGAAGACGGCTTAATTGAGAGTCTGCCACCGGATTGGCCAAAGGAGAGCACGAAGGGTGCACCCCATTCGATATCACTGTGACGCGCTCCGAAGGATGTAACCCCAGGCGCACAATCTCATCGCCGGTGGTCGCACTGACTGCAATAACGTGAGCTGCCTTACGAAACCCGTCGAGGATTCGTTCCGTCATGGCGCGAAACCAGCGTGGCCGGGGCTGGTGTTCGGGCTGCAACACGCAACGAAATGTATCCAAATCGTGGCAAGTGACCACAGTTTTGCCCGGCGGCAGGTCCAAAACCAGCTGAGAGTAGCTATGGTCTATCAAATGGTACAGATCGAACTCTTCCGTTCGCGGCTTTAGGGCCCGGCCGTAGTCGACGAAGCGATTTAACAAGCGGTCGGCGTTACGAAACATGGCTGCTTGCCCAATCCCTGGGATCCGCCCAAAGCGAGGCCGCAACGGGGGACAAATCCGGGTCACCTCCAGAGTAGAGGAATGTTCCTGGTCCAGGCGCTCAAAAACCATATTCGCCACCAGATCCATGCTGGGCCAGTTTTCTTCCACGAAGTCACAAACCAGTCCAACGCGCGGTTTCTGCAGCCTGATCTCGGGCAACGTTGCTACATTCTGCTGAGCCTGGGTCATCGTGCGGTCAGGACGGCCGAGAAATTGAAGCACGCCCTCTCTTTGATACTAAAGGGCAGATTCTGGAAGAGACGCTCCAGTTGATAGCAGGCCCAACAAAAAACCGGATTGGACAGCATCGCCAGCCGGATGTGGCCTGTAACCAACGGCGTGGCCCATAGGACCAATCGTTCGATTTTCAAACCGGCCTGGCGGGCCAAGCTTTCCATTTCTCGCGGCGTGATCAAAAACAGATGTCCATCTGAATCGGGCTTGAACTGCTGTTGCTCGAGGGCGGCAAAGTCCTCGATCTCGGAATGCGTGGGCAATTTATTCCGAAAATACGCCCCGTTCGGGGTGGTGAGCAGGATGTGACCTCCGGGCGCGATAAACCTCCTTAGTTGCTGGAGAAAGTCCACGGTATGGGCCACGTGCTCCACAATTTCGCAGGCAATCACCAGGTCGAACTGTCCGATTTCCCGGGGATCCAGATCGAACAGGTTCCCGGGCAGGCAACGAATGCTCTCGGAATTCGTAAAGTTTGCCACAGCGTTGGCCAGGTTTTCAGCCCGCAGGTCGTTAGCAGCCGCGGAGCAACCCATGGTTGTCAGGCAGGCGGAGAGAGCGGCATCTCCGGCAGCCACTTCAAGGACCGTCCTTGGCTTAAGCGCGGACGCCTCCAACAATGTCAGCATGGCGCGCATGCGGCCATAGGCCCAATAAGAAGGCGGCCATCCACTTCCATAATTCCAGCCCCAGGCATCGTCCTTCCGGGAGGCTCCGTTCCGGAGCGGACGGATCTTAGAAAGCCCATTGCTGCAAACCGAACGGAAGAGCGCGTAGTCGGGAAACGTCGCTTTCTGGGCGCTAAGCTTCGGCATGAGTATTTTCGTCGCCGCGTCCGACAGCGGCCGGCTTCGGCTCC
>Ga0210383_10004816_pt1 | contig 11931 bp, 13 predicted proteins | sample IncBWC14OmetaG_FD_160072 | JGI IMG/M metagenome (GOLD analysis project Ga0210383, IMG submission 160072) | Forest soil microbial communities from Barre Woods Harvard Forest LTER site, Petersham, Massachusetts, United States - Inc-BW-C-14-O ...
GGCGCCGGCGGTTACCTCGAAATGAACGTCTACAAGCCACTGATCATCTTCAATGTGACCCATTCGATCACGATCATGACCGATTCATGCACGAACTTCCGGAAGTTCCTTGTGGAAGGAACCGAGCCCAATCTGAAGAAGATCAATCAATACGTCGAAGAGTCGCTCATGCTAGTTACGGCGCTTTCGCCGGTGATCGGCTATGACAAGGCTTCGAAGATTGCCCATTATGCGAATGACAACGACCTCACGCTCAAGGCCGCAGCATTGAAGCTCGGCTTCGTGACAGAAGCTGAATTCGATAGCGTAGTGGATCCGAAGAAAATGGTCCGGCCCTACGTGGCGTCGCCCGTCGCTGCCTAGGCTGCCGGCTCAATCTGTCTTGCCATTTCGGAGGTTTAGATGACTTCAGCAGGGGCTAGACCGCAGTCATCGGGGGCAACTATGACGCGGGAGGAATGCTCAAATGTAGTCCTTGGGTTTGCTCGGGTGTTATTTATCAACGGCGAATCCACGCAGCAGACTTTGGACGCCACGGAACGATTGGGCAACTGTCTGGGATTTCGCGTAAGGACGTTTCCGCGTTGGGGGGAACTGGAAGTTCAAACTGAGGACGCAGACGGCAGATTCATTTCAGCAATTGAGGCCGATCCTGCCGGTGTGGACATGGACCGCGTGGCTTCAACTTTGGGAACGGTTCAGCAGTTGTGTGATGGCCAACTGGCTCCGGCTGACTCAATGGAAGCAATCAGCAGAATTGCAGAACGGCCGCCTGCCCCGACCTGGCTCTTTGCTCTAGCGGCCGCGGTGGGCGCAGTAGCTCTAGCGGTGATCTTCGGCGTCCAACACCTGACGGCAGCGGCGCTCATATTCGGGAGCGCGGCGGCAGGCGCCATTCTGCGCCGGACATTGGCTCGTTACACCACAAACCTCTTTCTGCAGCCATTCGGCGCCTCGTTGGTCGCCGGCGTAATTGGGGCACTGGCGGTTCGATATGACCTGAGCTCGTCTCTACGCCTTGTCGCGGTCTGCCCATGCATGGTGCTGGTTCCGGGGCCGCATTTCCTCAACGGCATGTTGGACTTGATCAGGGGTCGCGTGAATCTCGGCGCGGCACGGCTGATCTATGCCATGCTCATCGTTGTCGCCATCTCGATGGGACTGCTGCTTGGGCTCGCTCTTTTTAGCATTTCCTTACCAGTGGACCCGGCTGGCAGAACGGCGCCTCTGTGGAATGACGTGATTGCGGCAGGCGTGGCGGTCGCTTGCTACAGCATTTTCTTTTCCTCGCCTCTGAATATGCTGCCCTGGCCGGTCGCGGTCGGAGCGCTGGCCCATGCTCTGAGGTGGGTTGCGATTACAGCTTTTGGGGCCAGCGCAGCAACGGCCGCATTTGTTGCCTGTCTCATCGTGGGCTTGATTATCGGACCGGTCTCGCGCCGATGGCGCATGCCTTTTGCAGCCGTTGGCTTCGCTTCAGTGGTTTCAATGATCCCAGGGGTGCTCATGTTCAGGATGGCCAGCGGTCTTGTCCAACTCACCAACAGCTCACAAAGGACGTGGGAACTCATGGGAGCGACCCTGGCTGATGGTTCGGTCGCAATTCTCATTATTTTGGCAATGAGTTTCGGGCTCATCTTCCCGAAGCTAATCATTGACTACGTTGGTGCTAAGTTAAGAAGTCCTGGTGGTGAAGGAACCTGCCATGTCCACGGTAGTAGCAACCGCGACACGCGCTGAAGGCGGCAAGTCACATGCCGCGCCGACGCCCTCGCGATCGGAACGGTGGCTGTCAACCTTGCTCAGCGTAATCGCGGGCATGGTCGACCTGATCGGCTTTCTGAGCCTTGGTATTTTCACAGCACACGTAACCGGTAACATCGTGGTCATCGGTGCTCTCGTGGTACGTCATAATCGGGTCAATCCTGCACAGATTCTGGCCATTCCCGTCTTTACGCTCGCCGTCGTCACCACTTGGCTGATTGCAAAAGCATCGGGCAGGCGCGGTCTCGGCTTGATGCGGTTGCTCCTCTTGATTCAGCTCCTGCTGATTGCTTGCCTGTTAGTTTTCAGTGCCATCACCAAACCATCTGCCGATCCGCACGGACTCACGGCCACGATCGCCGCGATGATCGCTGTCACCGCGATGGGCTGTCAGTTTGCTCTCTTGCGCTTGACCTTGCCAGTCGCGCCTTCAACCGCAGTCATGACGGGCAACTTGACGAATGCTGTGTTGGGGATTGTGGACTTGAGCTCGCCGACCCAGCCGCTAATGGAGGGTGATCGCAGGCGGATACTAGGTGCTCTCCATCTGCTTGTTGGCTTCTTCGTGGGCTGCATCTTAGCCGCGCCAGCCGTTATGTATCTGGGCGATTGGGCTTGGTCACTACCGGCTGTGCTGGCCGCCGTCGCCGTAGCGTTCTGCCCGGGCGATGAGATGAGGAGCCTTCGTGCGTGATTGCCCATGAACTTTGCCATCTCACGTCATTTGAGGACTATCAACCGTAAACTATTCTGAGGGTTAAAGAGTGCAATATGCAATAACAGTTGTTCGGTAGTTGAGAGTCTTCCTTGTCGGAAGTCAATGACCACAAGATGACTTGTCAGAGTAATCAGCACAGCGCGGTATGAGAAACGCGCCCCGTCTCATACATGTAGTCTTATCTCGGTATTCCGCATCTCCCCGTTTTCGCTGCCATGGTGTCAGCTCCCACGGTTATACTCTTCGCGGGGACGCGGGCCACACTCCAGTGGCACTGCAGAAGCACGGAACAGGAGCAAATTATGAGCATCCGAGTAGCCAACGAAGTTTCGCGGCGTCAGTTTTTGATTTCGAGTGGGGTCGCGGTTGCGGCGGCGTGTCTCACTCCACCCCTACTCTTTGGGCAGAAAGGCCTGGTTGAAATCGCTCTAAAGGAATCCGCCACAGCCAAGGTCACGGTGCAGGTGCTTCGGCGCAATATCAGCGTCCTGCTTGGCCCCGGTGGAAACATCGCCGTTCTTACTGGTCAGGACGGAAAGCTTCTCGTCGATGCCGAAGTCGTCACCGCGCGGCCGAACGTTACGGCGGCTCTCGCCAGCATCAATGCGGACCCCATCAAGCAACTCATCAACACGCACTGGCACTTCGATCATACCGGCGGCAACGAGTGGGTGCACCAGGCGGGCGCAAGCATTTTGGCTCACGAGAATACCCGCAAACGTCTTTCAGTGGACACGCGCGTGGAAGGCTGGGTTTACACGTTTCCGGCGGCGCCCGCCGGAGCGATCCCCACAACTGTCTTTCAGGACGAGCACACAGTTCACTTCAACGGCTCAACCCTCGCCCTCAAGCACTACGCTCCCGCTCATACCGATTCGGACATCTCAGTACACTTTACCGAGGCTGATGTTCTGCATACCGGAGACACGTTCTGGAATCGCGAGTATCCCTTTATCGACTACTCGACCGGAGGCAGCATCGATGGTCAGATTCGCGCAGCGGAAGCGAACCTTGCGAAGGCGAGCGCAACTACGGTCGTGATTCCAGGCCATGGCGCAGTGGGCGGTAAGGCCGACCTCACGCTGTTTCGCGATGCCCTAGTAGAGGCGCGCGAGAAAGTCGCAAAATTAAAGAAGCAGGGCAAGACTTTGGAAGAAGTAATCGCAGCCAAACCCACCGCACGCTACGATGCGGAGTGGGGACAGGGCTTTCAGAGTCCCAAGTCGTTTTTGGGATGGGTGTATCAGGGTGTCTGAATGCAGTATCGGCCGGCGTTGTGCCCGTCAACGCCAAGCAATCGCGACAACGTCGGGAAATAAGTTGTCGTTAACAGGCCTGCCGATTTGGCCGGTCAGAACATCCGGCCTTCACATCAGAGTGAAGGCCGGATTAGTCCTATGCGGCCGCTTGCTTGGGTTTCTTGAGGAATTCAAGCAGGTCGGCGTTGATCGTGTCAGCCTCGGTCGTGGGCATACCGTGCGGAAAGTCCTTGTAGATTTTCAATGTGCTATTCCTCAGCAACTTTGCCGACAGCGGTCCAGCGGCGACATACGGCACGATTTGATCGTCCTCGCTATGCATGACCAGAACTGGCACAGTGATCTTCTTTAGGTCTTCGGTGAAGTCCGTCTGGGAGAAGGCGACAATGCCGTCATAGTGCGCCTTGGTACCTCCCATCATGCCTTGGCGCCACCAATTCCAGATAATTCCCTGAGAGGGTTTCGCACCGGGCCGGTTGTAACCATAGAACGGTCCAGCCGGCACATCGTAATAGAACTGGGCTCGGTTGGCGGCGAGTTGCGCCTGCAATCCGTCAAATACTTCCTTGGGCTGACCGGTCGGATTGGCCGCCGTCTTCAGCATCAGCGGCGGCACTGCGCTGATGATGGCCGCTGTCGCAACCCGGCTCTCGCCATGGCGAGCCAGGTAGTGCACCACTTCGCCGCCGCCAGTCGAATGGCCGACATGAATCGCATCCTTGAGGTCGAGATGTGCGGTCAGCGCCGCCAGGTCGTCGGCATAGTGATCCATGTCATGGCCGTCCCAGGTCTGGCTGGAACGCCCGTGTCCCCGCCGGTCGTGAGCAATCACGCGATAGCCGCGTTTGCCGAAGAACAGCATCTGTGTGTCCCAATCATCGGCGGACAATGGCCAGCCGTGGCTAAATACGATGGGCTGACCCTTGCCCCAGTCCTTGTAATAGATCTCCGTTCCATCTTTCGTTGTAATCGTAGGCATAGGAATTCTCCTTGTGTGTTTAAGTCAGCCAGAATAGTGGACTTTGCCGGCCTGCAAGCATTTCGAGCGTCAGCATTGTCCGAGCTTCAGCAAAAAGCCTAGAATCACAGATCGTCTCGTCGCGCGAGAGTTGCGGTTACGAGTTCGATTCAGCATTTGAACCCTAGACTGTGCGCGTGTAAATGGGCGTAAACGACAAAGTGCAGGGCAAAACCGACATTACCACAACCGGCGCATTGACGGAGATAGGCATTTTGCTTTATCCGCGTGTGCAGATGTCAGCAGTCCTTGGACTCACCGACCTTTTCGGCGTGGCCAATCGGCTGAGTGCGGAGCACGGAGGCTCGAATCACAGGGAACTGCGCATTAGTCATTGGCAGTTATGTGATAGTCAAACTTTGGAGCTGGGACGAGTTTTCGATACCCACCAACAACCACCTCAAAAACTCGTCGGTTTGATCTTGCCGCCAAATCTCGATACTGACCCGCAGGGAGGGGCAATCCCCCAGCTTCAAGAATGGGTTGAAACGCAGCATGCCTCTGGCTGTATCGTCTGCTCGGTTTGCGGAGGAGCTTTTCTTCTCGCCAAGACTGGGCTGCTAAACGGACGATCCGCCACGACTCATTGGTCGTTCTCAGAGACGCTCGCCGAGCGATTTCCTGAAATTCGGGTCGACACTGAAAAACTGATCATTGATGACGGGGACATAATTACGGCGGGCGGCCTCATGGCTTGGGTCGATTTGGGATTGAAACTTGTCGATCGCTTCCTGGGTCCGACCGTTATGCTTGAAAGTGCCCGGTTCTTTCTTGTGGATGTTTCGGGTCGACAACAGCGTTTCTACTCGAACTTCTCGCCCAAGCTACACCATGGCGACGAACCCATACTCAAGGTTCAACAATGGCTTCAGAACTCAGATGTGAGCAGGATGAGTGTCTCCACGATGGCCGCAAAGGCCCGAATGGGCGAACGTACCTTCTTGCGCCGATTTCAAAAGGCAACGGGTCTGACGCCAACAGAGTACGTACAGCATTTGCGCGTAGGGAAGGCTCGCGAGTCGCTTGAGTTTTCATCGCTAGCCATGAAGGAAATTGCCTGGAAAGTTGGATATGAGGACTATGGAGCGTTCCGAAAAGTGTTCCAGAAAATCATGGGACTTTCGCCGGGCGACTATCGCCTTCGATTCGGCGTTCAAGGAAATAGAACTCATGGCTAATTGTAAATTCCGTGAACGCCAGGTCGGTTTCAATGGTGCTCACGTCGAACTCCTTAGGTGGATCGGATCACACTACTTTCGCCTCGTTCGAGAAGGTGGAACTTCCGTCCTGGCAGAGCGACGAATGCGAGCATCCGAAGATACTCAGGCTGCTTTTGCCGATGGGGTGAATGTCGCCGCATTTTTCCTGACGAACTCCTGCACACTCAGCGGCTCTTGCCCAGTCAGTGTGCGCACGTCGTCCGACGTCCGGTCGAAGCGCCCCGCTCGATGCAGATCGCACAACGCCGCCAGGTGGTTCACCACGTGAATCGGCCAGCCCCGCTTGAGCAGGTCGTCCCGCCACGGCTCGACGGGGATGTCCTGATAAGTAATCGTGCGGCCCAGCGCCTTCGAATACTCCTGCGCATAGAAATGCATGTTCTCGGACTGCGGACCAGTCAGGTGATAAATCTTGCCGATGTGCGGCTTCGGATTGGCGAGCAGCGCGGCAATCGCACGCGCAACGTCTTCCGCCGCCACCGGCGAAGTCTTGCCCTCCCCGAACGGTAGCTTGATCTGATCGGATTCCCTGACTGAATCCGGAGTCAAAGTCAGGAAGAAACCTTCGAGAAACACTGTTGGCCGCAGGTGCACAACCGGCAGACCGGACCAGTTCAGCGCCTGCTCGGCGAGCCAATGCAGCTTGTGCTGTGGGCTCGGAGTAGTTTCGGTAATGCTCATCTGCGAGACCGTCATCTGCGACATATTGACGAACGCCTTTACGCCGTGATGCATCGCCACTGCCGCCGTATTAACCGTCGCGGCTAGATATGTATCCGAAACCGACAGGCCAAAGTACATGATTTCGACGCCGTCGATCGCCCGATGCATGGAATCGAGATCGAGTAGATTGCCGACCACGACCTCCGCACCCAGAGCGCGCAATGCTTGCGCGCGCTCGTCGTCAGTTCGTACCATCGCCCTCACCGCTTTGCCTTGCTTCAACAGCAGTTCACTGACCGTGCGTCCTACTGCGCCGACGCGGCCTGCCGCGCCGGTAACTAGGATGGGGTTTGCCATGTTTGTCCTCCTATACGTTTCAGCTTAAGCGAAAGACAGATCTTGTCACGACGGTTTCACCGCCTTTGCGGTACCCCAGAGCGAACCTGGATTTACGCGGTTTGGATGCAATGTCAGCATCTTCTCGTAGAGGTCTAGCGCCGTCGATGTACTCGCCACGCTAGCGTTAAAGTCATGGAGGTATCTCCGCGTTTCCTCGATGTGCAGAGGAGAGCTATCGGGGTCGAGCACGCCATGTCCGGCAACTACTGCTTGCGGACGCAGAGCCTCGATCGTATCCAGCGCGCGTAGCCACTCACCTCTGGCCTGTTCGTTGCACTCCGCGAGATAAGGGTGGGTATTGTTGTAGACCGCATCCCCCGAGATCACCAGACCGATCGAAGGCACATGCAGCGCAGTGCTGTGCTTTGTGTCGGTATGGCCAAGTTCTACTACTTTTAGCTCTTCTCCCTCCAGATATAGCGTGTCGCCGTCGAGGACCTCCGGCGCTGCCAACTGCGATGGAATCTGGCCAGGAAAGCGCGGCTCCCAGAAGGACTTTATGAAGTCCGGGCTTATCTGGTTTTGCATGGCGGCAACAGAGGAAGCGGTGGCAAATGCTCTTGCGTTGGGAAACCTGTCGAGCAGGAGTTTCAGACCGAAGAAATGGTCGCCGTGAGCATGGGTGACGTAGATGGTTGTAAGATTCTTGCCGCTCTCGGCGACCCAATCTAACAGCTCCTTCGAATGTTGCACGGACAGAAACGTATCCACGAGGACGGCATCGCGTTCGCTATGAACGAGTGTGACCGTATTGGTCACCCAAGCCAGATCTTCCTTGCCCGGTGGAAGGCCTTGGGTCGAGCTACCGCGCTTCTTGGTCAGAAGCTTCCAATTTAGCTTGGGCATATATTCTCCGTTCTCAATGAATGTTGACGCCTGTGGCGATCATCACCTGACGCTGGTGCGCTTTGAAGAAATGTGGTCATCTCCTGTTAGTACGGCCACGTCGGCTCACCATTCACTGCGTGTAGCAGGGCTTCGGGTCAAGAGGACTCGACTGACAACCACTACCCACAACAGGAGGATGGTCGGCGAAATAAACCGCGAATAAGCGCCGTCCGGTGCCCAGAATCCGCCGCTCAGCCACGTAGTGCCACCCAGCAATCCGAGCACAACGGCTACGACTCCCGCTGTGAAGAGCGCCTTCGAGATCAAACCGGCCCGCCAGAGTCCAAACACCCCAGACATGATCAGCATCGCGCGCGGGAACGAAGTCAACACGCCAAGTGCCCACGCGAAGTCGTTCAGTCCGGATGTGAGGATGTGATTTCCCGAGCCGGAGATTGAGTACGCGAGCGCGGCACCCACACTGATCTGCAGGAGGAGCATCGCTCCGAACGCTGTGCTGGAGGCGGTCGCCGCCGCACCCCAGCCGTCCTGTCCCACATCCGCCAGGGTGATCCTGAGCGCCGCCGCGAACCACATGAGATTGAGGACAGCCAAGCCGTAAAACACAGCCGCGATCAGAATCCGCATGCGATCGCCGTCGTAGAAGGCTGCCAGTGCGTCGGCCGCTGCGCCGACCTGCGGCTGATGGCCGTAGACGATGTACGCGACTATGAGGCAGAAGATGGACTGGATTCCGGCTGTGCGCCATAAGCGTTCCCAGAACGCGGGAGTTGTGTAGGCGCTGGCGGAAGTCGTGCCTGTGGATGTGCTCATGCGGATCTCCTTTCGAACTGAATCGGATGCGACGCGAGGCATTACAGCAGAACAATATACGCGGTTTTCCGTCCAATGAGTGCTGCGACGTCGACTTGTCGGAGGTGTGATATGCTGTGCCCGATCCAAGAGCCAAAATGGAAATCCTGGTTAAGAAAGGAGCAGCCATGAAGCGCAAAAGCAAGCTCACGATTGCGATAGCCACGGCAACGCTCGCCGCTCTCGTCGCCACGGTCGTTTACGCGCAGAACAACGACAAATACTCGCTGACATCGCCGAGCGGAATCGCATTCTCCGACTTCCGGGGATACGAGGACTGGTCGGTGGTCTCCTCCGCCAAAACCGACGAACGGCTCAAGGTGATCGTCGCGAATCCAACAATGATTAAGGCGTACAAGGCCGGCATTCCAGGCAACGGCCAATCTTTCCCGGATGGCTCCATGATCGTGAAGCTCCAGTGGAAGCCGAAGAAGAGTACGGAGGCCCCCTTCGTCGTGGATGTGCCAGACGTCTTTGTTGAGGCGTTCGTCATCGAAAAGGACAGCAAGAGATTTCCCAAAAGCGCCGGGTGGGGATACGCGGTGTTCAACTACGATGCCGCATCGGACAAGTTCACGCCCGATCCCAAAAGCCTCTCAGACTGCGGACATGCGTGCCATACGGCCGTGAAGGCGAAGGACTACATCTTCCACCCGTACCAGAAGCGTTGAACCGTGCCTGCCCCGACATCAAGAACCCCGCTCAGACTCTACCGACCTTCACCGCTGCCTTACCATGGTCCGAGTAAACTCAGCTACCCTTTCCACGACCGCACCATCACCATCACCCAGTGCACCTGCATTAATCAAGGCTCAAGCTCTCTGGCTAAAACTCTTATCGGAAATTAAACGCATCCCGGTTTCGATGCTGGGCGGAGTAAGTTGGGTCACCAAGCCTAGCGACAAACCGGGATTAGTCGCCTCTTGCGCGTTTCTCAGGACTAATCAAGGCGCGAGGCTACTACTTGTGCGGTTGCTCAAGTCTCTGGATTCCTGTGCCACCCGCATCCGAATGACTTGCGATATTGGCCCGGAGTAGTGCCCAGCCGTCGGGCGAAGACACCCGAATCCGCCTTTTCCAAATCAAAGCGCGCCGCCCCTCATGCAACGCGGGAAAGGCCGCTACTCCGACCTTGATCCTGTGAAATTGACACAGTACGAATCGCCGCTGGCGGCACGACGATCTCAACGAGTCCGGTCGCCACGTCATAGACGAGACCTGATATAAGCCACTCGCCCGGCAACGCGGGAATCGCCCGGAGCGACGTAACGTCGCCGGCAACTGCTGCGCGGGGATCGGTAACCGCCTTTTGCTTGAGCTCGCCTTCCTGTATCTGAAAATAGTGCGCCAGCATGGCAGGGTCGCCGGCAAGGCGAGTGATGCCGCAGTCGGTGTGCTGAAGTACGATGATGTGAAACTCCCCGCCGCCTCCAGGAATCTCTCTGGCAACCTCGCCGATTCGCCCGAGTAGACTCAACTGCTCCAACAACCCCGGTGTGATTCGACCCCCGATGTTACGGATCACGACAGCCTCGCCCGGCTTAATTCCAAGTACATGAGCCGGATCCACACGCATATCCGCGCAACCGATTATGATCGCCTTCACATTTGGCAGCGCCCGCGGAAGCGAGGGCATTAGGGTGCCTTCAGCAGACTGCTGAGCGGCAAAGTCTTTGTTACGTTCTAACATAGAGTCAAGACTGTTCATGTTCGTTCTCCTTGAGAGATGCTCCGTGACTTTCCCTTTTTTCGGCCTGCCCCGTCGAATAATCTTCTGCTTGCTCGCGGCGGTCGGGCTTGACAAACCACCTTTCCAGGTCGACCTCTTCCCCACTCTTAACTGCTTTGATGGCGTGCCCAATCGTGTTGACTCGCAAAATTAAAGACAAAAAGCACCATTTATTATTTATCGCTTTAGCGCAGCGGATGAGTCCCGCCATTGCCACTCGCCGATAATCTGCTTATGACATTGGCATCGCGAAGTCGGCTTGTCGGAAGTAATCGTCACAACCGGTGATGTGATTTCTCCTTCCACTTTTGGCGCCTGCAAAGAATTGTCAGTCGGCGTTCTGGCGCTATCAACGAAGCCGGCGGACGAAGTGGAGATCGATGCCGGACAAAGGAGCGCCGACCTCGTGCATAGCACCGCCTATTGCCAGTGATCCGAGATCAATTGCAACCAATCCAGTGCTGTTGACCAATTCGATTACTAGCTGTTTGGCTTCGGTGTCGTTGCCCGATGTAAAGATGACAGTACGAGGTTTTTGCGGCGAGAAGTCCTGTATCCAGGCCATCGGCATGTTGCTGATCGATTTTACAAGCCGTGCGCCAACCGCCATCTCAGCGACCATCTCGCTCGATGTGCGCCCTTTCAACGCGGCCCGCGATCTAGTGACTCCCGCCAGGCTGATATCGGGTTTCTGATCCATATGCGCGTTAGTCGCATCGATCAGAATTCGGCCACGCCAATCGATACCTTTCAACGCCTCGCGCACTTTCACCCAATCTACAGCGAGGATAACCACGTCGCACTCGGCCGCCTGCTCCTTGGTCCCCGCGACGGCGCCCGGACCGAGATCAGCGACAAAATCAGCCAGCGTCTCCGGACCTCTGGAATTGGATACAACGATGGTGTGACCAGCGATGATCAAGTGACGGCCGATCGTACGTGTTACGTTCCCGGCTCCCAAAAAACCTATTTTCACAATCCGCCTCCTGCTGACTGATTTCGCCACTCTTCATTGGCGTTACAGATTAAAAGATGAGCCTGCACAGTGATACGGCGTGGTAGTTTGTTCATGTCACTCTGATAGGTGGCGATTATCAGCCATGGAACTCCGGCACGTGCGATACTTCGTTGCGGTCGCTGAAACCTTGAGCTTTCGGCAGGCAGGCAAACAGCTACATGTCTCCCAGCCTTCTCTTAGCGTCCAAATCAAACAACTTGAAGACGAACTGGGTGTTGCCCTTTTTCGGCGATCAAAGCGGCGGGTTGAAATCACCCGTGCGGGCGAAGTCTTCTTGTCTGCGGCACGTGAAATCCTGTTGAAACTTCAGCAGGCATCGGCAGCAGCACTTCATGCAGAGAGTGGTGAGGTAGGAACAATCCGGCTCGGGTTTATTCCGACGGCGACCTTCCAGATTCTTCCCACGCTTCTCGAGAAGATCAGAAGCACTCTTCCTCTTGTG
>Ga0210383_10004817_pt1 | contig 11931 bp, 12 predicted proteins | sample IncBWC14OmetaG_FD_160072 | JGI IMG/M metagenome (GOLD analysis project Ga0210383, IMG submission 160072) | Forest soil microbial communities from Barre Woods Harvard Forest LTER site, Petersham, Massachusetts, United States - Inc-BW-C-14-O ...
GGCGTACTAGCACCGTTGGGTTCGCGATTTTATAGCCATTCAAATGCAAAATGGGCAGGACCACTCCGTCCCGCGACGGATTGAGAAACTTGTTGGAATGCCAACTGGTCGCGAGCGCCCCAGTTTCAGCCTCGCCGTCTCCGACAACGCAGCAGGCCAACAGATCGGGATTGTCAAAGACAGCCCCGAAGGCATGTGCGAGGCAGTATCCAAGTTCGCCGCCTTCGTTGATCGAACCGGGAGTCTCCGGCGCAGCGTGGCTGGGAATTCCACCGGGGAAAGAGAATTGCTTAAAGAGCTTCCGTATTCCGTCTTCGCTTTGCTGAATGTCGGGATAGAACTCCGTGTATGTGCCTTCGAGATAAGCGTTGGCCACGATGCCCGGGCCGCCATGACCTGGACCGGTGATGTTGATCACATTCAGCCCGTACTTTTTGATGATCCGGTTGAAATGGACATAGATGAAATTCAGTCCCGGAGTTGTGCCCCAGTGGCCTAGTAGACGCGGTTTCACGTGCTCAATCTTCAGGGGTTCACGAAGCAAAGGATTCTTCAAAAGATAGATTTGGCCGACCGAAAGATAATTGGCCGCGCGCCAGTAGGCATCGATCTCGCGTACCTCGTCCCGTGAAAGCGGTTGATTCGATTCTGACAGCTTGGGAGCGTCCACTGGAGCTAAGGGAGCCATATAGCAATCCTCTTTTCGCATGAGCTAGGTGGTTAGATTCCTCGGAGTGGATTAAGGTCAGATGAATTTATGGTTAATTTGGCCCGAGGCTGAGTGGCGCTACGCGGATCGACAAGAATGGACGGTACGCCAAAACGTCCCGCGCGTGATGAAATTGCCTGAAGTACTATGTCCTTAGTGATCTGCCCTGCCAATTAGACCCTCCTTAGAATGAAGTCAGTTCGAGACCCTCCGACCTCCTCTGGGCACCGATTGGCGCGATGTTGAGCGCAAATAACGCGACAAGTTGTGAAACTACTTCGAGAAGGAGACCATCACATGGCTACAGGCACGGTGACAGCCCGTGATCCAAAGGGAGAAGCGAAAACCGAGGCCAATGTATCGGAGACGCAGCCCTTAACACTGAAGCAGCGAATCGTCCATTTGCTGCACGAGATTTTTAAGGGACGCGAAGAACACCTCGGTTGGCGCCAGTAAATATCGCAGTGGCCGCAGTCTCCCTGGAGGTGATGGGGCCTCGCGCAGCGGGGGAGTTTTTCTCTTTTCACCGTTTCTGCAACTCTGCCTTCGATCCGGTCCGGCTGCTGCGCGCATCCAGTACCCAAGCGGCAATCTGGTCCAAAGGGACAACCGCGTTTACCGCCCCGCGAGAAATCGCTTCCTTAGGCATTCCAAACACGATGCAGGTCGCTTCGTCCTGCGCCACCGTCGCCGCACCAGCTTCCATCATCTCGTAGAGGCCGCGGGCGCCGTCGTCCCCCATACCCGTCATGATTACGCCTACGGCCCGCGGGCCGACTGAGGCGGCCACTGAGCGAAAAAGCACGTCAACGCTCGGACGATGTCTCGAGACCAGCGGCCCATCCGTGACCTGGGCGATCAGTTCTCCACCTTTGCGATTGACCAGCATATGCCGGTTGCCGGGAGCGATGAGGGCCTGGCCGTTTTGCAGCCGATCTCCATTCTGCGCCTCTTCGACTCTTATGGCGCACTCCTTGTCGAGCCGCTCCGCGAAGGCTTTGGTAAATACTTCCGGCATATGCTGCACAATCATGATCGGCGGACAGTCGGTCGGCAAAGCGGCAAGAAAGACACGGAGAGCCTCGGTTCCACCTGTCGAAGCGCCAACCGCAATTACTCCGTTCGGGGCGATGGCATGGCTGGGGTTGCTTTTGCGAGGCACAGTGACGTCAGCATCGAGGCGAGGAACAGGTGCCAGCTTTGACCGCGGGCGGAGCTGCGCTTGCGACGCGCTCCAGACGGCATCTACCAGCGTGACAGCCGATTCATGCAGAAACTCGCGCACTCCGACCTTCGGTTTGGTGATGACCTCGACTGCACCTTCTTCAAGCGCGCGCAGCGCGAGTTCCGTCCCGCGAGCGGCCATCCCGGAGCAGACCACCACGGGCATAGGCATTTCCGACATGATTTTTTGAATGAAAGTGAGGCCATCCATGCGCGGCATTTCGAGGTCGGTAACGACGACATCGGGCGGCTCCTTCTGCATCTTTGCCCAGGCAATCAGCGGGTCTGCCGCGACGCTGACTTTCACCCGGGCATCAGTGCTCAGAATGGCCTGCATCACCTGGCGGACCATCGCCGAGTCATCGACAACCAAGACGCGCAGGTCATCTCCATTCATGTGTGGCAAGCTTTTCACCTTCCACGGGCTATTCTCGGAACAATTCCCTTCGGCGCAGTACTCACAAGTCTTGCTTGTTCCCAGTCTTCATGTAGATGGTCGGTTCTAAACTTCGCAACTGGGATGACACGCTGTGCAGATTCTCGGCATGTCCAACGAACAACAACCCGCCGTCGATGAGATGCCGGGTAAGGTTCGTGACCGCCCTTTGCTTCGAAGCGGCGTCAAAATAGATCAGCACGTTGCGGCAGAAAATGACGTCGAACGGCCCCTCGACCAGCTCAGACTCCCGGTCAAGGTTCAATCTTCGAAAGTCGACCATCTGCTGGACTTCGACTTTCACCTTCATCTCGCTCTGCCGCTCCGCGGTTCCGCGCAACATGAAACTGTGCAGCAGGTCTTTTGGGATCTCGGCGGACCGCGCCATGGGATAAATCCCCTTTCGCGCCCTTTCCAGCACGCGGTTCGAGATGTCACTCGCGAGGATGCGCACGTCCCAACCTTGCTCCTCCGGGAGATGCCTGGCGACCAACATCGCGACCGTGTAAGGTTCCTCACCGGAGGAACAACCTGCGCTCCATATTCTGACTTTCCCGGACCGCAACTCCCGATCGGCTTCATCCCGCCAGCGAGGAAACACTCGCTGCACCAGGAACTCGAATTGCCGGGGCTCGCGATAGAAGCGGGTCTCGTTGGTGGTGATGGCGTCGATCATGCGGGCGCGTTCCTCGTGCTGCTCGGGTTGTGCCACGCAGTCGTAGTAGGTTTGCAGCGAAGTGACCTCTAACGCACGAAGCCGGCGAAACAGGCGTCCGCATAACAACGCAGTTTTTGAACTTCCCAGCCAGATCCCGGTTTCGGAGTAGATCAGTTTCTGGAACTTCTGGAAGAGAGCGGGACTCACCGAGAAATGCGGCGGCAGCTCAAGGCATTTGTCTCCCTGGTGAGAGCAGCCTGAATCATTGCCAACGCCTGCTCTAGCGGGCAAGGCTACGCTCCAGTCTCGAAGTGTAGATCTTTGGCCGGAGGGTCGACGATCGTGTCGTTCGATTGCCGTTCATCACAAACCGATTCTGTCACCATGAGCAATTCGTCGGCGGAGAGCACTTTGTCGATGTCCAGAATCAAGCAGAATTTCTTGCCCAAGGCTCCCATCCCGAGCAAGTACTCGGTCTTGACGCGAGTGCCGAAGGGCGGAGTCTGTTCGATTTCGTCAGCCGAGAGATCGATGACCTGGCTCACGGAATCAGCCAGAACTCCCATGGTTAGATTCTCACCCTGGAACGTTACTTCGGTGATGACGATGCAGGAGAACTTGGTAATACGGCTGGCCGGCAGTCCGAACTTCACCGCGAGATCAACCACGGGAACGACTCGGCCTCGCAAGTTGGTTACGCCGCGGATCCACGCCGGAGCGCCGGGCACTGTGGTGACGGTTTCGTACTCAACAATCTCGCTTACTTTCACAATGCTGATCGCATACTCCTCGCCTGCGGTTAAAAAGGTGAGGTATTGCGCGATGTTCTGAGGGAGTTGATTCTTCCCTTGGTTGTTCGCCGGGTTGGGCGCTCCCATAGTTTACTCCTTGCATTTCGGCAGTTTGCTCATCGAATGCCCGCGGGCGTGCCGACTACGGCAGCGACTTAGAACGGAGCAAAGTTAGGTTCTTCGGCCGCTTTGTCATTGCCCGACTTAGTTCGGCTGCGCTGCGGAAAGTCGCTCCTGAACGTTGGATTCAGAGGCATCACCACTCGCTGGTTGCCATCGCTGCCTCGATTTACAGGCTGCTCTCCTGCAACGCGGAAGAAAGTCATCAACTGCTGCAACTGCTCGGACTGAGCTGCCAATTCTTCGGCAGTGCTGGAAAGTTCTTCCGCCGAGGATGCATTACGCTGCGTGACCGTATCGACTTGGGACATGGCCTTATTGATCTGCGTTACTCCGCCGGACTGCTCGGTCGAGGCCGCAGCAACATCCTGGACAAGCTCAGCGGTCTTTTTGATAGACGGCACCAGGTCAGACAGCAACTGGCCGGAGCGTTCTGCCACACTGACGCTTTTCCCTGCCAGCCCGCCGATTTCCTGTGCAGCCAACTGGCTGCGCTCAGCCAACTTTCGTACCTCGACCGCAACCACTGCAAAGCCCCGGCCCTGATCACCCGCGCGGGCCGCTTCAATGGCAGCGTTGAGCGCCAGCAGATTTGTCTGATAAGCGATTTCTTCGATCACCGAGGTCTTGGCGGCAATTTGCTTCATGGCTTCGACCGTCTCTCTTACTGCGTTCCCGCTTTCTTCGGCCGCCATCGCCCCTTTGGCCGCAGCCTGCTCAACCTGGCGGCTATTGTCGGCATTTTGCGTAATCGACGCGTTCATCTGTTCCAGACTGGAACTCATTTCTTCGACCGAAGCAGCTTGTTCACTGGTTCCCTGAGAGAGGCTCTGCGAGGAAGCGGAAACTTGTTGGGCAGCCGACGCGACCGCCGCGGATCCTTCGCGAACATCTCTGATGATCCCCGACAATCTGCTGCTCATCTCTCGCATAGCCTGCTGCAATTTGCCGGTTTCAGACTGGTTCGTGACTGTGATCTCCCTGGTCAAATCGCCAGCGGCGATACGTTCGGCGTGCCCGACGGATTGCTCGATCGGGATGGTAATGCTTTTAGTGACGCTGATTGCCGCGAAGGTGGCAAGAAACAACGTGACCGCCAGAAGCATCAAGGCAATTCTGCGCCCCACGGCGTAGGCTTCCTGGCTCTCCTTCATAGTCTGCTGCATGGAAGTGGTTTGGAGGTCAATGAACTTTCCCCACATTGCACGATACTTTTCGAGTGCAGGGATTACCTCTTCCCGCAGCACCGCGAGCGCCTGCTCGCGTTTCTTGTCGGCCAGCAGCCCCTTGGCTTTGTTCCGGGCCGAGATATAGGCCTGGCGATCCTGTGTGACCTGCTCAAAGATTTCTCGTTCCTGAGAAGAGCTGAGGCTCTTTTCGATGTCCGACACCTGTCCGCTGATTTCATGGCTAATGGCCTCGTTTTGTGTGTTGAGTTTCTTTTCTTCGTCGAGGTCCGTGGTCTCGAACAATTGCAGAGTAATGCGAGCGTTGGTGATTGAGTTCTCAATGGTCTGGTGTGTCAGCTCAACCGTGCCATAACGCTTCTGCATCGACTCCGACATTCTCGCGTTCAGACGGCCGAGCCAGGTTAGCCCGAATCCACCAACCGCAATCACACACAGCAGGATGGATCCGAAGACCACTCCCAGTCGCATACCTATTTTCTGATCTTGCCAAGTCCGCATCGTTCTTCACCTTTAACAGCTACCTTTCTCTAAGCTTGTGCCTGTATTGTCGATTGCATCGCTCCTCGCATAAGGCTGGGAACATCGATGATCAGACCGACTCGCCCGTCTCCGAGAATCGTGGAGCCGGCAATACCGGGGACGGCGCGAAACGCCCTGCCAAGCGGTTTGACCACCGTTTGCATGCCACCGAGTAATTCGTCTACTGCGATTCCGGCGTGGAACTCATTGATCTTGACCACTACAATGTTTTCCCGCTTCGGGGTTTCTCCGGAAAGGCTGAAAACGCGGCGCAGCCGCACGTAAGGCAGCGCCGTTCCCCGGAGGCTGAGGATCCCTCTGGCCTCTGGACTGCGCTGTTCCGCAGGTAATTCTGTGCACTCCGTAATATGTTCAAGGGGAACGACGAACGTTTCAGTGCCGACTCTGACGGAGAATCCTTCAATGATGGCCAGGGTCAAAGGCAAACGAATGGTAATCGTGCTGCCTTTCCCGGGCACACTCGATACGGCTACCGTTCCTCGTAGACTGTCGATGTTGCGCCGGACCACATCGAGCCCGACTCCACGCCCCGAAAGATCGGTGACCAATTCCGTGGTCGAGAATCCTGCCTGGAACACGAGGCGGTAAAGGTCTTCGTCGCGAATTTCGTCTTTGCCCGAGAGCAGTCCGATGCGTCTTGCTTTGTCGAGAATCCGCGTACGATCGAATCCTGCTCCGTCGTCTTGCAAAGTTACGATGATGTTTCCTCCGCTATGGGCCGCGCTCAGACGGATCAGCCCGCAAGCATTTTTGCCTTGGCTTTCGCGCAGGGCCGGCTTCTCGAAGCCGTGGTCAACCGCATTGCGAATCAAGTGCAACAGTGGATCTTTCAATTGTTCGAGTACGGTAGTGTCAACCTCGACGTCTTCCCCAGTCACTTCCAGACGCGCCAACTTGCCGTGGCTTTTTGCCAAATCCCGCACCGGACGAACAAACTGTCGAAACAATGGGCCAACCGGGACCATGCGGATGCTCATGACTTCACTCTGCAAGTCCATGTACAAGCGCTCGGCCTCGCGATGCATCTCCAGAATCGCCCGACCTTGCTCGGCATCGACTTTCTCGATCATTTGGCGCAAACGGCCGTGCGCAATCACGAGTTCTCCGGTCAGATTCAACATGTGATCTAGTTTGTCGACGTCGGCACGCAAGGTTCGATGACCGACGCCGTGAACCATTTCGGCCTTCGCCGCTGAGGTTGAGTCCGCCGCATGTTCACTGGCGCTGACGACTCTCTTCGACCGCTTTTCTACTTCCCGCGCTATTTCTTTCCTGAGCTTTTGCTGAGCCGAAGTTAGTTCTTGAGGTCCAGCCGTTGCCGCGGTCGAAACCATCGTCCGAAGTTCATCCACCGCCTTTAGCAGCAGCGAAATCAAGTCTGCGGTGGGCAGCGACTGTTGCTCTCGAAAGAGGTCCAAGAGATCCTCGACAACGTGAGCAAACCCCGCAAGTCCGCTGAGTTCCAACGAGGTCGCATTGCCCTTGAGGGTATGCGCAACACGAAAAATGCTGTGCACAAGCTCTGGATCGGAAGGACTCGATTCCATCTTGACCAGGGCTTGCTCCATCAAGTCCAGGCCTTCTTCCGATTCGACGAGGAACGACGCGAGGACTGCCTCCCGGTCAAAGTCCGCTAAATCCACGGTTCCTCCTGTCGTTCGTTCAATTGCTAAACCTGATCGAAGTTCTTGATCGTCGTCACGCCGTCCGAGATCTGAAACACCAGCCTGCGCCCGTGCTTTCCCGAGACTTCTTTTTCAATGACGGGAATTCCGGCCGAGCGAAGAAAACTTTCTGCAAGCTGAACGTTTCGGGTCCCAAGCGATTGCAGAGGATCGTTGCCAAACGCGCACGATCCTCCGAAGATCTTGGCCTGCAAATTCCTGGTTTCACATCCCAACGCCAATACTTGTTTCAAAAGCTCGGGGTTCGCGACATTGCCGTAGCGCAACCGGTTCGGCCCCTCACCCTGCCCCTCAGGCAAGAGATAATGGTTCATGCCTCCCGCCTTTTTGTGCCGGTCCCAGAGGCAGATGGCGGCGCACGATCCGAGTATGGTCGAGATAACGATTGGATCGCTGGTAGCGAACAACTGCCCGGGATAGAGAAAGTGCCGGGATTTTTCCGCGTCGGCCTGCTCAAACTTCTTCATGAACTCCGTGGGCAGGACTGCCGGGTTGAACTTGCCGTCGGTCATGCTCTCATTCCTGGCCCTTGAGTCATCGCCTTCGAATGGGCGCTCGCGCCGAACAGTGGCCGGGCCGCTTCGTTGGAAAGAAGTTTGAATAACTCCATGTCAGACTTGTCGAAGGCGATCTTCTGAGGAAGCAACCGCAATATCGCCAGTACCGCGACGGTTTGCTGTGCGCAGCAGATGGGAACGAAGGCCTGCACCTTCGCCACCATAGAACGATTGCGAGATGGGATCTCGACATGGCACTCGCCGCGCATTACGCGCTGAAGGCCAATCTCTCCTAAGGCGCGAGGCAGATCATAATCTTCAGAGTCAATTCCGAAAGACCAGAAAACCTGAAAGGTAGCGCTTCTGCGATCGACCTTGAACAGGCCGATTTCCTCGGAGCCAAGAAAGTTGGCAACGATTTCGCGGACTGCTTCGAGAGCATCCTCTTGCCCACTGCTTTCGGCCAGTCTTTTTCGGGCTGCTTCCAACCGCAGGTCGTTCATCGGTTTGCCTCCTGAGGTCTTCACCTCAGACGCATGGGCTCTAGTCATTGTTCATGACAGTTGTTTGTCGCAACGATCGGGAAAACTCTTTGCCGCATTACTCCCCCAAATAGCTCTGCAGCAGCGCAACCAATTCAGCGCCATCCACCGGCTTGGTGATGTAATCGTTGCATCCGCTCTGGAACCCAGCCTCCATGTAAGACTCTTCGCCACGCGTGGTGACGAGCACGATGGGGATCTCGCGTGTGCTTGCTTCCTGGCGCATTCTCTTGCAGGCTTCAAATCCGTTCATGCGGGGCATCACAACGTCCATCAGTACGAGGTCGGGGTGTTCTTGTTGCGCCTTCTCGACCGCCTCCTGCCCGTCGCTCGCGGTCACGCACTGGTAACTCGTGCGCCGTTCCAGAATCTCGCGCTCCATCATTAAGGCCGTCTTGGAGTCGTCAACCACCAGGATCTTCTTTGCCATGGTTCTCCTCGAGCCGTATCGCCGGGCTTGCGGTCAACCGCCGTGGGAGGAGCGGGATTTCGGAACAGTGCTCCAGGCCGGGTCCGACCGCTGCCTCAAATGGCAGCTTCGGACACCATTCGGTCTCACCGTGGAAGCAGATTATGCGCTGCCGTCCGGTGACCTCACTGATGTCTATCACAGGGCTAGATTACGTCGGTAATTACGTAGGTAATTTAGAGATAAAGTTCTGGCAGGTTGTGAGCGAGAGGTTGTTGTGCACCACGATGCCGCATTCCCCAGGCCCGCCAGCTTACGGTTTTGTGTGTTTGCCGTTGACAGGGCGCCTTTGCGGTCAGTACCATCCTTCAATTCCTGCTGGAGCAATACGGAACAGTCGTGAGCTGGGGAAAATTGCATACCTCTGTTTCGTTCAAAGCGAGGGCCAATGAAAAACTACAAATCTTTTTTCGGATTAAGCATTTTATGTCTCCTGATTTTAACGGCGTCATCCACTTATTCACAAGACAAGAGCGCCACCGGCGCGGTTCAAGTCCACCTCGTTGCCACCAATGAGGCCCAGCATGGCGACGAAGTTCCCACTCTGCAGCAGGGCGACGTAAAAGTAAAACAAGGAAAGACTTTTTTGACGGTGAATCAGTTGATCCCCGCCAAGGGTGAAAATGCTGCGCTCCAGTTGTTCATTCTGATCGACGATACGCTTGACACCGGGGTCGGAAACAATCTCAACGACATTCGAGACTTCATCAAGGCCCAGCCTGGGACGACCGTGATTGCAGTCGGTTACATGTCGAATGCTGCCGTTCAGGTCGCCCAGAACTTCACTGCCGATCACGACCTCGCCGCTAAGGCGCTCCGCCTGCCTCGCGGAAGCTTGTCGGCGATGGACAGCCCGTATCTGTCTCTGATCAGTTTGGTAAAAGGGTGGCCACAGCAGAAGGTCCGGCGCGAAGTTCTGATGGTGTCCGACGGCATCGATCGGCTTCGCGGAGTACAGCCCGCACGCCCAGCGGGTCAGACCATCACTCCTCGTTCGGGGCGCTCACCGATTGGATCTCCCGCCCTGGGCCCAGACTATGGCTCCGTATATCACAGTATGCCCACGATGAGCCCCGACGTAAATTCGGCGAGTGAGATCAGCCAGCGCTATAACGTGATCGTGTACCCGCTATACGCCGTAAGCGTCGGACGCGCTGCCCGAAGCTCCTGGGATCTGCAAATTGGCCTTTCAGGACTCACCAAAATCGCCGATGAAACCGGCGGAGACTGTTTTTCCCTTAGCACGTCAGCTCTGATCAGCTTCAAACCCTATCTAGATCGCCTGCAGAAGCTGCTCGACAACCAGTATTACGTAGTTTTCCAGGCCGCGCCGGGAAAGAAAGACGGCTTGCAGCGCGTCAACCTAACCACGGAGGTGCAGAATTCCGAGATCGCCGCTGCCGACAACGTCTGGGTTCCGGCAGCGAAGTGAAGAATCTCGCTCAGAGTCCCTCGCTCGTGAGCGACTCCGGTGCTTAGGATGACAATCTTACGTGCTTCAATCGGCGATCGGTTATTATGGCGCGGTCGTTTAATCCACATCGATAGAAATCGTTATGCGCATTGGAGTCTTCACGCCCCTGCTGTCGCAGCTCACGCTCCCCGCGGTTCTTCAGAAACTTAAAACACTCCAAATCAATACTGTCGAACTTGGCACTGGCAATCATCCGGGCGATGCTCACTGCAAGCTCGCAATGCTCGATGATGCAGCCGCAGTTGCCGACTTTCGGAAGATTCTGGCCGATCACGGTGCCACCATCAGTGCATTGAGTTCCCATGGTAATCCCCTGCATCCCGACAAGGGCCGCGCTCAACACGATCGCGAGGTGAGCCGCAAGACCATCTTGCTTGCTGAAAAGCTCGGCATCTCTGTTGTGATCGACTTCTCCGGATGCCCCGGCGATTCGCCGAATGCGACCGCTCCCAACTGGGTCACATGTCCGTGGCCTCCCGACTATCTGAAGGTTCTCGACTGGCAATGGAACGAAGTGGTGGCACCCTATTGGATCGAGCACGCGAAGTTCGCCGCCGATCATGGCGTAAAAATCGCCATCGAGATGCACCCGGGATTCGTTGTCTATAGTCCGGAGACCATGCTGCGGCTGCGTTCGATCGCCGGACCGAGCGTGGGTTGCAACTTTGATCCGAGCCATCTCTTTTGGCAAAGCATCGACCCCATCGCCGCCGTTCGCATCCTCGAAGGCGCCATCTTTCATGTGCACGCCAAGGACACGCAGATCTATCCCGCGAATCTGCCCCGGACCGGCGTCCTCGATACCAAGCTGTACACCGAAGAGCGCGCACGCGCCTGGATTTTCCGCACTTGCGGATACGGACACGGCGCCGAATGGTGGCGCGAGTTTGTTTCCACCTTGCGCATGTTTGGCTACGACTTCGTGCTCTCAATCGAGCACGAAGACAGCATCCTCTCGCCGGAAGAAGGATTGACCAAAGCCGCTAGTTTTCTCAATAGCATCGTAATTCGCGAGCAGCCTGCCGCTGCCTGGTGGGTGTAGCGATATGAAACCGATCAGAACGGCAATCTTCGGGACCGGCTTTATGGGCCGCGTGCATCTCGAAGCAGTGCGGCGGTTGGAATTCGTCGAACCGGCCGCAATCGCCGGCAGAAACGCGGACGCAGCGCAGCGCCTGGGTGCAGGTTTTTCTATATCGACGATTACGACTGATTATCGCGATGTGTTGCGGGATCCGTTGATTGATGCGGTTCACATCTGCACCCCCAACGCGCAGCACTTCAACATGGCCAAGGATGCGCTCCTGGCGGGCAAGCATGTGATGTGTGAGAAGCCCCTAGCCACAAGCGTCGAAGAAGGCGAGGAACTCGTTTCTCTCGCCGCTCGGCAGGGCGTGCGAAACGGCGTCTGCCACAATTTGCGCTTTTATCCGATGGTGCAGCAGATGCGCCGCATGCGCGAAGCTGAAGACCTGGGAGAAATTCTCGTTGCCCAGGGCACCTACTTTCAAGATTGGCTACTGTACGACACGGACTGGAACTGGCGCGTGGATGCCAAGGCCGGAGGGTCTTCACGCTGCATGGCCGACATTGGCT
>Ga0210383_10004818_pt1 | contig 11930 bp, 10 predicted proteins | sample IncBWC14OmetaG_FD_160072 | JGI IMG/M metagenome (GOLD analysis project Ga0210383, IMG submission 160072) | Forest soil microbial communities from Barre Woods Harvard Forest LTER site, Petersham, Massachusetts, United States - Inc-BW-C-14-O ...
GCCTCGTTCCAGGAAGGACTCTCCAGCCCAAACGTAAGCCGCCTGGATGGATGTGGCGAGCTCAACCTTGTCCCCTTCGTACACCCTCAGCCGCCGCTCCTTTTCGCCGAACTCCCTGGCTTTTTGCAAGTTCTCGAAGAGTTGCTCGCTGAGGCGCGGTTCAACGCTCGCGAATTTGATATAGATTTGCGCTGTTTCGCCAAAGGTCTGGTTCTTTAGCGATAATTCCAAAGCAAGCCTCAGTCGGCTCACCGCTGCTTCTGGACCATGGAGCCGATAAAGGTATTCCGAGGCAAGCATGTGAAGCATGGCTACCTCGCCCTCATCGATTTCTTCAGTGAAAGAGGCGAGTGCATCCTTTGTCCTAGTTGCCTGGGGGCTGTCTTTCTCAGACTTCTCTGCAATCGCGATTGCCGCATCGACGATGTCGAGCGCTTCCTGGGAGCGTCCGCACCGGAATAAGGCCATCGAATAGCTCTTGGCGACCTGCACGGTAAATTCGGCACGTGGAAAGACAGTGGTCGTTGGGACGTAAACTTCCTGATGCGCGATCTGGCCTAGGAGTCGCCACGCCTTAGCCATCGCACGGACCGCTTCTTCATTGTTGCCGGCATTCAGGAATGAAACCCCCAAGTTGTGCCACGCTCCGACTGCAAGATCCGGCCTTCCCTGCTTCTCGAACTGCTCTGCTTTTTTTAGGATGTTGTCGGGGTTTTCTTCCTTTCGGAGGACGTTGTTGATCATCTCCACGAGATTCGGATTGCCTGATAACCTGGCAAGGATGGTCGCCGCTTCTAACATTGCTCTCGAAAGAGCCGGGTCACTCTTTTGGAGCGAAACACCCATCGTCAGGATCTGTTCGACCACTACCGGGAAAGCGCGAACATCTTTTTCATGTTGCTTGAGCTGGCCGGCATAGTCGCTCGCAGAGATTTCATTTCGGGCGCGCCGCCGTGCGATCGGCATCACGTCCGCCATCACCAACGCACCGGTTGTCAGACCGCGTTCCGATTCCGCTCCCTCCGTGGTTGAACCGCCGGGGCTGCTGCGCGAAACGTGACCCATTTTGACGAAGAAGTCCAGGAGGCCCTGCACCAGTTCGCTGGGAATTGCGGCTTCGCCTTTCCAGTTGTCCTTGAGCCAAACTACGTTTTCCTGACAAGAGCCAATCCACGCCGAACGGAAGATTTGCAGCGATCTGGGCGGCTCAAGCCGATAGTTGAGACGAAACAGCGCGAGGGTGGCCATTGCCGATCCGATTCCTGGTCTTTGCTCGTTGAGCCATGCGAAGGGCTCTAGCCGTTTGAGCATGTCAGCGAACCCGCGAATGGCCTCAAGCGCCTCGGTGTCAGCCGGCTTCGTCACGGCGAGCCGGGTGTGAAACTCCTTCCCGAACAGTGGCCACCACTGCAACGCGATTTCGGAAGCCAGAGCGGCGTGATTGGCTGACATCATCATTTCTAGAGCCTGTTGTGCGAAGATGGCGGGCCCCTTTTCTGCGAGTCTTGCGGATTCTATTTGTCGAAAAATTTCCGCGTTCTGAGTGCACAGGGCAACGCCATCGACCTTCCCTCGCTGCCGGTAACGCTCCGCGGCGTCGGCCAAGACCGCTTCGACTTCTGGAATAGATCCTTTTGGCGCGATTGAACTCACCAACGCCAACCGCTCCAGATAGCGCTCCTTCGTGATCGAAAAAGGAGGAACAGGCGGGGCGTCTAGCGTTGATCGGAACAGCATATGCCGGATCGAGAGATAAGCCAGCCGATAGCCCTCCCGCTTGTGAGGGCGGGAGGGTGCATGCGCACCGACGACGTCGTAGAAGATCGTGAGGTCGTCAAAGACGACGGTTCCGAATAACATCTCGGCCTGAGAGTCGGCCGATGAAAGCAGCAGCTCCGCAAGTGCAGGAAAAATCGCTGGATTTGGCTTCAACTCCGGCCATACGTTCCACAAGACATCGAATTTCCACGGAGAACAGGACAGTTCCGCCAGGGCTGCGAGCAACGGCCGATATGCTCCAGGGAAGTCCTTAGAAAAAAGCGATTTGAGGAACTCGCCGATCATAGCTTGTGTTTTGAACGTGTGTATACCCGACGCTCCCATCGGATGCACATGTGTTACTGCAAAGAGCGTACCTCACTAAGCCGGTTTCTCGCGGCGACTTATGTCGCGCACGCAACTCTTGTAGGCATTTCCAAGGTCCTCCGCCTTCAGCTTTATTAGGCTCATGAACCAGGACAGGAAGGATTGACGCGCGTTCTTAAGAAACACGACATCGCTCACTTTTGACACAACATCCTCCGTATCGCATTCCCTCGACTGACGCATGATCTCCTCGATGAACGCCCGCCCGCTGCGTATAAGCTTGGATTCGACCGCGTCCTCCAGTTGGACAACAAACACGTTGCTGAAATCCAGATGTACCTTCTGCCCTGGCGAGAAGAAGCTGTTGAGCAAGATGACGTCGGTCTGGCCGCTGTATTTCCATTTCGTGCGGTTTTCGAAGTCGGACAGGGCGCTGGTGAACGACTCATCGCTGAAGTCGTTCTCATCGAAATCCCCAACGTTAACGTATTCAGCATCTGGGTCAGCGTATCCCATGTAGAACAGCTCGATGTTTTCACCTGATCGAAGATGATAGTATTTCCGATCTGGCAGAAGTTCCTCTTTGAATATCTTGCAAGCTGGTCTTCCGAATATCAGTCCCACCGGTCTCACAGGAACCGGTAGCTGCCTGACGAATGAGTCGGGGGGCGGGACGACGCCTTGTTCTCCGAAGATCTTGGTCAGACTGCGGACTACAAAGTCATAGTCAGCCCCACCCTCGTGCGCCCCGTAAAACTTGTGAGATGTGTCCGTCATGTTGCGGAGTTATAGCACAGTTGTTTCTCTACCGGTTAAGTAGAGAGCGATTTACTTGCCTAGCCGCTGAATCGCACGGGATTCCGAGTTGAGTTATGGGTTGCAGTGATACGCGAAAGGTGTATGGAAGCCTCGCTGTGCGCGGGGTCTTTCAACATTGGTCGATGCGTAGACCCTGCCCTCTTCCGGCAGGGTCCTATTTCCTCCACGCACTGCGTTTAAGTAGCGCTCCTGTCTACAATCGGTCGGCGGGTTATGAGCTAGATAAAACACTAGCCCGTCTTTGCTTCTCAACGACTTACGTATGTGTTGATCGACCTATTTCACGGGTGTTCTCCGGTACTTTTTCCCCAATTTGTTCTCGATTTGTTCCCAGTTTCTGGCATGGACTCCTTTAGTGAGACAAAGATTGGGCACACCAGCGGTTTTCATCAGCTTTCGTTGCATCTCCTAGCAGGCGAAGGTGTTCAGGGATTGAGCGCACGAGCTTGCTGATGTGTAGTTGCCGTCACTACCTAGGAAGCAAATTTCACCGGTTTAAATGCTTAGATTCGCCGAGAGGCGTGGTCCTGTCACTTAAATGTAATTCTGCGGTGGGGTGCTTCCTGACGACTGCTTGCTTTGAAATTCTGATGTGCTGAAAATACGGCTTAAGCGCGACGAATGCGGGTAAAGCGCGATTCAACAGGTGATGCGCAAGGCCAACACTGATTCCCTCTTCCTTCGCGACTTCAGCAACGAACTCATACGGAACCATGCTGGACGGCGGCAAGCTTCTTGTATCCAGGCTTCTAACCTTGTCGAGTCTCTCCTGAATGTACCGCTTGGCCTCTTCGTCATCCCGTGGATTTTGAGAGTCCAATCCTATCGATCTTTGTCTCAGGTCAAGTTCCTTTTCTCGAATTTCCAGTTCTAATTTCTGCTTCTCAAGATCTGATTTTGATATCAGCGATTTTGCTGCGCGCGTATCGGCCCGGGTCTTCCTCCAATTGATGATCTGGTCGACCATTCCAATCGTTGCGAGCCCCAATCCACCGACAATGGCATATGGAGACGCAACCAAGCCGGCGCTGCAGGCGATCACCAAACTCACTCCCGAAATTAGAAGGCTTGACCCACCGAAGCTGTACTGTACAGATCCCTTCTCGACTTTCACGTCGGGCGGAGGAGAATCTGAATCTAGCATGGCCGCCGGACTCGCCACATCGGCATACAGCTGAAAAAACGTAAGTCCCGCAGCCGATAGAATATCGAGTCGCAGATCTGTTGCGGTGGGCGACAGGAGCCCATCGTGCGGTTCAAAAATTAGCTGCGCTCCGGAGGTTGATTGGTTCTGGCGGAGGTCAAGAATTTCACTGGGAAAAAATGCTACGGTGAGGTCGGTATTTTCGACGAACCTAGGTAAGGCAGTCATCAAAGCGGATGCATGGTTGTCCAACCATTTCGAGCCGTCCTCAATAGATCCACTTTGCCTTAGAAGTACCGGCGGGCGGTCATCATTGAGTCCAACTATTCTAAGAAGGGCTGTCCACTGCGTTTCGCTGAGGCCCATGACAGCGTAGACGGCCTGATTCCCAAAAGATATAGTGTGTCCTCAAGGCGGAAGCCTATCATGTTTTGAGGATGATTAGATTACACAAGGCTAACGGCACGTCGAGGTATCTGCGAAAGTGGGAGCTACGTGTGAGGAAATGAGAATTCGCGGTGGTTTCGTGGGCCTGCGAACGCAACCGTAGCGGTGAACCCTGTCCTCCGGCAGACCGCGAGCCCGCGCGCGTAAGCCGCGCGACAGATAAAAGGCGCATCGCGGATTTCCCTTTGACTCATTTTCAGTCACTGGGGATGAGAAGGATTCGCGCAGATTCCTGCAGATTCCGGAAAGTCGACTCCAGTGCGGTCAATTTAATCTTCTGATTGCCCGCTTCGTTCAGCAGTAGTAAGGCAGCATCGACTTCGCGAATCTTACGCATGACTGAAGCGAAGTCATCAGCCTTCTTGCGGTTCCAGTAATGCTGTAGCCAAGAAAGGTAGACGTACTCTTTCCGGCAGATCCCATTCATTGTTTCGTTGTATTCAGTGGCGATGGCGCTTTTGTCTTCGTCGGATGCCCACCTACTCCCATAGTAGACCTTTAACAAACGGTCGACGATAAAGACGAAGTGGCTGACGTCGAGAGCCATCTCCTCGTAATACTTTGCGCGGAGGTCAGCTCGATTGAGTGCGAACTTTATCTTCTCCAATAATCGTGCGGAAAAGATACCGAGCAGGGACAGAACGGCGCCAACAAACCAAGTGCCGGCTTGGTCTGTAAACGAGTGAAAAAGGCGCGCGAAGAAGCTCTGCATACTAAGACCGAGATAGGTATCCCGCGATGAGATTCTATAGTGCCGCCGTCTGTTTGCGAAGCACCGAAGCACGATGGCGATCCGCGTGCGACCGCCGCGCGACGCAGGAGAAATTTCAAAGGGCAGATTGAAAATGCGTTATTGGCGCTCCGCGACGGAACTAACGGCCGAGAGAAAGCGTTTCTGAAGTCGACACTCGCCGGGATTTGCTTGGGCGAGGGCTAGGGCGTGATGGTGGGGTGGACGAGGAGGAGGGAAGCGTCTCAAGAGTCCTTTAGCTTTGCTTTTACCTCCACGTACGATTCGACGACGTGAATATCCATTCCAGCTACGTCTACTAGCGTACAGCCGACCTCCGCTTCGAGCGGTTCCTGGAGATAGACGACGTTACTTTGATTTACGGACCATTTTACGGTCTTATTCCCGGGAAGGATTCGCGTCAATTCTACGAATGCCATCGGCCACCTCGCTCTTGTCGACTATCGGATCCCTTTAGAAACCACCTGACTCTTTGTGCGTGAGGTCTTGCCGCCTCGTTCTCTCACTTGGTAAGCAGCTCTGCATTGATGAAGGCGACGACCGCAGCAGTCTCATTGGCGGTGCGGCGGGTGACGGTGGGCTGCACACCTTTGCCGGATGGAGACCAGCCGAAATTGCGGATGTTCCACTGGCCGTTGGGGAGATTTGCGGAGTTGATGCCCGGAATATCTTTGACGTTTTGCAGGTCCATGACGCGCCGCGTTTCCGTGTGGCAACTGACGCAGTCGGTGTTGAAGAAATGGCTTTTGGTAGGATCAGGGATAACGTCGAGAATTTGTTGGATGCGGTCTGCGGACGGAGGCGTTGGTGCGAAGAGTTCGGCGGTAGCAACTCCGTTGCGATTGGCGATGGGAAGACTGGACGGTGAGACGGCGGCATTCTTGCAGGTGATGGGATTGAGATTGTTGGTGTGCGGGTCGGGTACCACGCGAGGATTGGTGCCGAAAGGCTGAAGCAGTTGGGCCAATTGCTGGTTGCCGTCGAGGGTGGGTCCGTGAACGGGAATGAAGCCTCCGTTCGGTAAAGCGGGTACGATGCCGCCGCGGACCTTGACCATGGAGAGGAAAATCCACGGAGCCGGGGCGCCGGCGGGAAGTCCGGCAATGGCCATGGCATCGAGGCGTTGGCCGGAGATATGTTTTTCCAGGAAGGATAGAAGTTCGCCGCGGAGATTCGTTGCGGTGGTGGGGTCGAGCAGGCCGGGGTGAACGCCGAGGGGCAAACCGGAGGTGTCGACTTTGTTGATCCCAGGCAGACCGTTTCGAAATTTATCGCGAAGGGCCAGGAGGTCGAGGACGACGGAATGAAACGCGGCACTATCGGGGGACTGGCGCTCGAGACAATCCGGCTGCGCGGGAGGATCCGGTGTAGCGGTGACGAAGTCGAAGATAAGGTGCCCGGCGATGTCCAGGACTCTTGGGGAGCCGTCTGCCGCGCGTGTTATAGGCTGGATGATGAGACGAATCTGCGGCAACTGCCCGAACTGGCCACGAACGTCGGCGGATAGGCCGGGGGCGCCGGCATCGATACGAATCCCAGAAACGAACCAAGCCGCGACACTTTGTGCTTCGGCAGGCAAGCCGATGCGATTCTGCGTGCCGGCGACTTGCGAGAAGGCGCCATCCGCGATAGCGAGAAATTGCTGGAACGCGTCCGCGGGCCAGACGGGATCACCTTTATTGGGATCTTGCGCGTTCGGCGTGGTGATGTCGGCTACCGCAATCAATTTGTTGAGGTCCGCGGCAGTGGTCGGGGCCGGGAAAAGAATGGACACGTCGTTGGCGGAAAGCGGCTGGACGGGCTGGTTCTGCGCAACACCCTTCCCAGCATCCACCTGCCCTGACGGCGGGCCACATGCACCAACTACAAGGAACGCGGTCAATCCGAGGCCTAGATATCCGATGGAAGATATTCGAGAACGATTCATGTGAACTCCTTGCAAGGGATACCGCTTTACTCCGGATGGGTCCTGGCCGCAGCTTGATTTTTTTATTTGCTATTAAGTGAAAAAAAGATTACTACTATCCGAAATTCGGGGCAATAGTAATATTGCCTGCAGCGTATATATGAAGCCTGGATACAGAGACCCCATGGCTTCACGAGCGCTCCTATCGGGTGACCGGACTGGTTTTCAACGTATGCGTTATCTGTCGCAGTCCTTGCCCTTGTTCACAGAGGGCGTAAGACCAGTACCTATTCCCGCCTGGTGAATGCCTCTGTTCGAGGCTGGCCACGATGCTTCAGCTTGCGCTGATCTCGACCGCCAGCGGTCCGGCCCGTGAGTCTTGGAGGTGGATCGAACATGACGAAAAATATAGTTATTTGCTGCGACGGAACCGGAAATCAGTACGGGTCTGCCAACTCGAACGTAGTCAAGCTCTATTGGACGTTGTCAGCCGCGCTGAAGCAAACTGCCTACTATCACCCGGGTGTTGGAACGATGGGCGCCAGAAACGCCCTGACAGTAGTGGGGAAATGGTGGACCGAGGTGCGTGGGCTGGCGTTCGGTTATGGCTTCTCGGACAACATCGCGGACGTCTATTCGTTCTTGATGGGAGAGTTCAACCCTGGCGACAGTATCTTCATTTTCGGCTTCAGTCGCGGCGCCTACACGGCTCGCGCACTCTGTGGACTACTGCACATGTTCGGGCTACTTACTCCGGGAAATGAGGCGTTAATTCCTTACGCCCTGCGACTGTACAAGAGTAACGATCCCTGTAAGTTTAAGATTGCGGCCGGTTTCAAAACAACATTCAGTATCGACTGCACTCCCCATTTTGTAGGGTTGTGGGACACCGTGAGCTCGGTGGGGTGGATTCTCGATCCCATTCACACCAATGGCGGGTTGCCGTACACCGCGACGTTGCCTGGGGTTTCTATTCTGCGACACGCGGTATCGATCGACGAGCGTCGCGCGTTTTTCCGTCAGAACCTGATCCATGAACCTCTCCCAGCGAGTCAGAACATAAAGCAAGTATGGTTTGCCGGAGTTCACTCCGATGTCGGCGGCAGCTATGCCGAAGCGGAAAGCGGGTTATCGAAAATTGCGCTGCGTTGGATGTTGTGCGAGGCGCAATCCGCGGGGCTGTTGCTTGATGCCCAGAAGGTGACTGACATCCTGGGTGGGAAGTTTCCATATGTCCCGCCGGACCCCAAGGCACAGCTTCATAAATCGCTCCACGGGATATGGTGGCTGGGCGAATTCTGGCCCAAGCGTTTTTTCTATCCGGTGACCGTAGCGGGTCAGGCGGCGCCCCGGTGGAAGCGCGGTATCAGGATCAATCTAGGTCGCGCCAGAACAATTCCGAACGGCGTCCGTATTCACCAGAGTGTCTTTGACCGGAATCAGGCTCTACCGAGCTATAGCCCGAAGAACCTGCCACAGCAATATATTACGGAGTCGGAAAGTAGCTGCGAACTGGCACCGCGACCGGTGCACGGCCAACCAGTGCTCCCTCCGGCAAAACCACCCATGCATCGGAGACCGGGCGTTGTCAGCACGCTCGTGTGCGCGGCTCTAGTTCTCCTCGCTGCAGCGGGAATTGGTGCTTTCACGTTGATGCATATTCTGGAGGTCCCCCGTATCGAAAGGCCCAAGACGGTGACCTGGCTGGCCCAGAATTGGACCGACGACCAGCGTCATCGCTTCTACCACCTGGCACAGGGAAGCGAACTTCTACCCTACGCTTGGTTTTTGGCACTCGAACAACCACAGTTTTCGATCACGGGCGCTCCCCTCATACGAGAAGACTCTTATCTCGAGGGCTTCGGATTCATTCCCGATAGCGCCAACGCGCAAAATCCGGATGCGCTGCCGGTCGGTTTTTCCCGCGACGAACGTTTTGTGGATCCCTCCACGGGGCAGAAAAATGTGGTCCTTGGCTTTACCTGCGCGGCCTGTCATACCGGGGAATTGTTCTACGGCGACCAGGCTATCCGGATCGACGCCGGCCCATCGTTGGTCAATCTGCAGAAGTTCAGTGAGGCGCTCACGTTTGCGGTGTTCTGGACGTACTACGATCCTTGGCGTTTCCACAGATTTGCGAAGCGGGTGCTCGGACCGGTCCATACGCACGCCGATCAAGTTCTCCTGCGGAATGCTCTCACGTACTATATCTACACCACCTACGCGGAGGTCAAAGCCAACAAAAAGCTGTTCCCGGTAGACGAAGGTTACGGACGTACCGATGCGCTGGCTCGCATCGGTAACTTTGTTTTTGGCACCGAGTTAAACAACACGAAGAACATGAGGTGCGGTACCGGCGCAGTAAACTTTCCTCCTCTTTGGGACGCATCTTGGTTCGATTGGGTGCAGTACAACGCTTCCATTCACCAGCCGATGGGAAGAAACGTCGGCGAGGCGATGGGAGTCCGCTCGCGAATCAACCTGCTTGGTTACCCCGGCGTGCAGTTTCAGAACACCATCCGCGTTGAGAATCTCCATGAAATCGAAAGCTTGCTTGGTGGCAAGGATCTCGGAAACGGTGTCCGGTCGCCAAAGTGGCCGGAAAAAATCCTGGGGAAAATTGACCGGGAGAAAGCCGCGAAGGGCGAAAAACTCTACAACACCTTGTGCTTGTGCTGCCACCAAACGTCGCTCTCGTCGGAAGAAGCCAGCAAGCCCGAGCACTGGACGAGCGACGCGAACAGTAAAGGCAGGCAATTTTTCAAAGTTACCCAAATTCCGCTGGAGGAGATCGGGACCGATCCAAGCGAAGCGAGAAACTTTGCTGTGCGAACCGCAGATAGCGGCCCACTCGGAATGGGAGTTATCTCCGCTCGTGCCGGGTTGCTCTTCATTTCGCAGAGGATCATCGAACAGGCCTATTCCGATTTGAAACTGACGCCCGAAGAACAAAAAGAATGGAATGGCTTCCGCGACAACGAACTTCTGGCTCCGCTGGTCTACAGGGCGCGGCCACACAATGGGATCTGGGCCACCCCGCCCTACCTTCACAACGGTTCCGTCCCTAGCCTGTTTGCGCTACTCTCCCCTGTTTCCGAACGCCCGACGACTTTCTATCTAGGAAGAAAGGAGTACGACCCTGTCAAAGTTGGCCTCAGCACAGAACCCCTAAAGGGCGCCAAGGAGTTCCGCACCGATATGGCCGGCAACTCGAACGCCGGGCATGAATTCAATGATGGGCCTAGAGGAAAGGGTGTCATCGGTCCCAAGCTCTCGGAAGAGCAACGCATGCAGATCATTGAATACCTGAAAACGCTCTAAGCTCTGACAAGCAACACCCTTACGTCGGCGTGGTGTGCGGTCGTGAAAGCTCTCGTCCGATCCTAATTCTTCTCCCGTGGAGAAAAAATGCTTGCACTTCGCGTAGAGGCGGCGGGCTTCGCTGTCGATGGAGATGTAATCCCAGCCGCCTTCCCCGCCGATGGGAAAGCGGCCCACAACGTGATACCCCGTTGGCGAAACAGGTCCACCGGTTTGCGCCGGCAAAACAGAGGGAAGCAGCAAAGCGGCAAAGACCAGAGCTGACCATCTGCTGTTGTCCCGCCTGGATCCGGCCTTTCGTGTCCCACGGAAGGCAACTCGAAGTGCTGGATGCCGATTCCGGCAAAGTTGTCGGGAAGATTGCCGACACTCCCGGCGTGCACGGGGCTGCCATTGCGGCTGAATTTCATCGCGGTTTTACGAGCAACGGGCGCGACAAGACCGTTACGATTTTCGATACGAAAACGCTCTCGACGATAGGAAAGGTGCCGCTTTCAAGTGACACCGACTTCATCCTTTACGATCCCTTTTCGAAGCGTGTCTTCCCCATCAATGAAAAAATCACGGTGATGGATGCTCAGACTGGCAAAGTGGCGGGCACGGTTGACCTCGGAGCGGATCCGGAAGCTGCTGTCTCGGATGGAAGAAGCACCGTCTATATCAATTTGGCCGACAAGCAAGCGGTCGCGGTCGTCGACTCCAAGGCACCCGTGGTTACCAAGACGTATGCAATCGAAAAGTGCACCATGTGCTCGGGTGTGGATGCCGGTGGATTTGACCCGGATAAAAACTGGATCTTCGAATCCTGCGCGGAGGGAGTTATTAGTGTGATTCGTGAGACTACTCCCGACTACTACGAGTTGATCGAAACGGTTCCGACGCAACTCTTTGCCAGGACGATGGCATTCGATCCTAAGACGAAGAATATTTATCTTCTTACCGCGGAGTTCGAGACGATTTCCACCAAAGACCCTGCGAAGCCTTTCGAACGGAAGATAAAGCCTGGTTCATTTTGTGTGGTGGTGGTGGGGAGGAACTAAAGCTAAGTTTTGGTTCGGACGACGCCGAGCGCGATCGTCTTGCGCTGCCGCTCCGGGAACTTCAAACGCGCCTTTTCGGCGAGCCGTTTGGTCTTGAACGGTTTGGCTAAAAGCGTGAACTCGCCTGCGATGTACTTAAAAAGCAGCCATTGCTCTGTTGTCCGACCCATAGACTTTTATAGCATGGACCGGTGCCGGTGAAAATATAGAACGTGCCCTCGGGGAGTCGCTGCGTTTTCCTCCATGGCCACACTGAAGAATCTCACGCAATCGCTCTGCGCAGGGACGTGGTTAGGCGACCGCTTTCTTCGCTTGCGCTCGGATCTTGGCCCACCGCTTCTTAGCAGCCTTTGAGATCTTTGCTCTCCCCGCTGCGGAGAGCACACGCTTCTTTGCGGTGCTGATATCGCGGCTTGC
>Ga0210383_10004819_pt1 | contig 11930 bp, 8 predicted proteins | sample IncBWC14OmetaG_FD_160072 | JGI IMG/M metagenome (GOLD analysis project Ga0210383, IMG submission 160072) | Forest soil microbial communities from Barre Woods Harvard Forest LTER site, Petersham, Massachusetts, United States - Inc-BW-C-14-O ...
GCTGCCGTTCGGCGAGCTTTGGAATTATCGCGAGCTGCTCTACTTCTTCGTGTGGCGCGATATCAAGATTCGTTACAAGCAGACTCTGATTGGCGCGGCATGGGCCGTGCTGCAGCCGCTGTTGGCGATGGCCGTGTTCACATTGTTTTTCGGACGGCTTGCGCACATGTCGTCGGAGGGATTGCCGTATCAAGTGTTCTCGTATTCCGGCCTGCTGCCGTGGATGTATTTTGCGGCGGCGCTGCAGAATTCGACGAACAGCATTGTCGATAATCAGCGCCTGGTGACGAAGGTTTATTTTCCGAGACTCGCGCTGCCGATTGCTTCCGTGTTCGCATCGCTTGTGGATTTGGCGATTTCCTTCGTGATGTTCGGGGTGCTGATGATTTATTACCGCGTTCAGCCCGGCTGGACGATTGTCTGGTTTCCGGCGTTTCTCGCGCTCGCGGTGCTGACGGCGATGGGCGTCGGGCTCTGGCTTTCCGCATTGAACGCCATCTATCGCGACGTGCGCTACGTGCTGCCATTCCTTGTGCAGTTTTGGTTGTTTGCGTCACCGGTGGTGTATTCGAGTTCGATCGTGCCGGCGAAGTGGCGCTGGCTCTACGGCTTGAATCCGATGGCGGGGGTGATCGAAGGCTTCCGGTGGTCGCTGACGGGGCACGGAGATCCGCCGGGGCGAATGGTGTTTGTATCGGCAGCGGCGGTGATTGCGATTTTACTGGGCGGAATTGCCTATTTTCAGAAGATGGACGCGACGATTGCGGATGTGGTCTGAGCGATGAGCGACACGGTGATTCGCGTCGAGGGCCTGGGGAAGCGCTACAAAGTCGGCGAGCGCGAGCGATACCTAGCGCTACGCGACATTCTCGCGCGCACGCTCTCCGCGCCTTTCCGTCGTCGGGCCCGCGCTGCTGCGCATGGGCGCGATTGGCTTTGGGCGCTGCGGCATGTTTCTTTTGGCGTAAAGCAGGGCGAAGTGGTTGGCTTAATCGGACGCAACGGCGCCGGCAAGACCACGTTGCTCAAGATTCTTTCGCGCATCACGCGTCCGAGCGAAGGCTACGCCGAAATTCAGGGACGCATCGGCAGCCTGCTTGAAGTCGGCACCGGCTTCCATCCGGAATTGACCGGCCGCGAGAACATTTATCTGAGCGGCGCTATTCTCGGCATGAGCAAGCGCGAAATCGCACAAAAGTTTGATGCGATTGTCGCGTTCGCCGAGGTGGAGCGCTTCCTCGATACGCCCCTGAAACATTTCAGCACCGGTATGCAGATGCGACTCGCGTTTGCCGTGGCGGCGCATCTCGAACCGGAAATTCTTCTCGTCGATGAAGTGCTCGCGGTGGGCGACCTCGAATTCCAGAAGAAATGCCTCGGCAAGATGCAGGAAGTTTCGCGCAGCGGCCGCACGATCATTTTTGTCAGTCACCAGATGAACCAGATCCGGCGCCTATGCGAGCGCGTGCTGTGGATTGACGCCGGCCAGATTCGCGAAGAGGGCGAGACGGGTGCGATTGTCAGTGCGTACGAATCGGTGGGCTTGTCCGGCGCCAGCTTGGCGACGGATGGCGATGGCTGCTTCGTGGGCTGGTCGGTGGCGGGCGAGGGCAACGTGGTGCGCGAAGTGCTCGGCGAAGTTTCTCTTCATTTCAAGGTGCGGCTCGCGGAGCCCGTGGTTCAGGGACACTTCGGGCTTGCCATCTTGAACGAGTCGAGCAGCGTAATCACGGGCTGGGGATTTGAAAATATACACATTGAGGCGGGGCTGAATGAGGTTGTGTTCAGTGTTCCCGCTTTGCCGCTGCGGCCTGGGGCGTATTCGATCCTTTGCGCGCTCTATAATCGCGGAAACAATTTGAATGGCGGCCATCTCATCGAACAATGGTACGCATTGCCGCCGCTCGTGATCGATACGCCTCCACTTGCGCATCCGCAGGATCGCTGGGCCGGAATACTGAACATCCCCGGCGAGGTGGCAGTGCGACCGGCGAACCGCGTGACGACAACGCAGGACAGGGGCACGCTTGCCTACTGAACGCCAGTCCGCCGCGAACGATCCTGCACGGCACGTTGTCGCCGTTGCCGCGGAGCACGACGATTTGCGCGCGGCCGTCAGTGCGAGTATCAGCGCCGTGCCCACATTACTTCCCAGCGATTTGCCGCGGCTTGTGGTCATCAAGCCGAATCTCTGCGACATCACGAGCTGGGAGACCGGCGTTACGACAGATCCACAATGGGTTGGCGTGCTTGCCGACCAGCTGCGCTCGATTCGGCCGGATGTGCAGATTCGAATCGTCGAGTCCGATGCCATCAGCGCTTACAAGACTTACCGGTCGTGCGATGAAACCTTCGAGCGGCTGGGGTTCGTGGATGCCGCGGAGCGGGCGAACGTTGGCCTGATGAACCTCTCTCGCAGCGACACGATCGAGCTGAGCCTGCCGGGAGTTCCCCTCCCGGTTCGAGTCCCGCAGATTTTTCTAGAGGAACTGTTTTTTATTTCGATCGCGAATCTGAAGGTTCACCCTTACACGATCATGACAGGAATTCTCAAGAATTCCTTGGGGCTCCTGGCTGACGCGGACATCGCATCGTTTCATCCGCATCTTTCCTCTCTCATCAGCGCACTGCACCGACTGTGTCCTTCGGATCTTTGCATCATCGATGGACGCATCGGCCTCGAGGGGCAAGGCCCGATTCTTGGTGTGCCCGTGCGCATGAACACCATTCTCTTTGGCAACGACGCGCTTGCCACCGACGAGGTCGCGTGCCGGCTCATGGGCATTCAAGCCGAACGCGTCCCGCATCTCCAGCGAGTGGCAACGGATATGGATCGCGCGTTCGGGCAGTTCAGGCTCTCAGGTGAAATACACCCGCGACCATTCGCGATCCAATCTCCGGACGCCCAGCGCGCCATCGCACTCAAGTTCGGCGCGCGGCGGTTCTACCAGCGCACCGAGCTTCTTACCAACCGTTGGATCGATCGAGCAATGCGGTTCCGGCGTCATCCGATCTCATTTGCTAAGAGCGCCGTGGCGAAACTGACGGGTCAGTTGAATGCGCGATAGATTGAGAATCGGCATCGTTGGCGCGGGCCCTGTGATGGAGCGCTACCACATCCCCGCGATCAACGCGGTGCCCGAAGTGGTCCGCAGCATCGTGGTAGACGCGGATGCCGAGCGCTCGAAGAATGCCGCTTTGCGTTTCCAGATCCCCCGTTGGAGCAATCGGCTCGATGAACTTGCAGAAGGAGCCGATCTGGCGCTCGTTCTCGTGCCGAATGGTCATCACGCAGAGGTGAGTTGCGAGCTCTTGCGTCGCGGCGTCCACGTGCTATGCGAGAAGCCTCTCGCGCGGAATCCCGCGGAATGCCTTTCGATGATCGAATCGGCTCGCCGGTCCCGTGCGCTACTGTGCACCGGCCACAACCGGAGGTTTCGGCAGCACATTCAACTAGCGCGAAAGTTGTTGCTCGACGGCCTGATCGGCGAAATCGTGCGAGTCGAAGCCGAAGAAGGCAGCACAGCCGATTGGCCGCGTTCGCGCGCATACTTCGACCCCGAGCAGTCCGGGGGCGGCGCCTTGATGGACGTGGGAATTCATTCGATCGATCTGATTCGCTGGCTCGCGGGAGAATTCGAGACGGTCGAATATAAAGGCAACGGGACGGCGTCCTGCGCCGAAAGCGAAGCCGAAATGCGCTTCAGCCTTTCGAATGGAGCCACCGGCAAGCTCGTGGCGAGCCGTGACCGCGAGCTTCGCCAGACTCTCACAATCATCGGCACGCAGGGCACTTTGGAAATCGGATTGTGGGCGCCCACTCTCGGCATGGTTTCGAAGAGAGGCAAGGCGTTTCAGAATTTCAAGAGGCTCGATATCGCCGTGCCGCGCCGCCCGCCGCAAGACACGTCTTTCGTCGAGCAGTTGCGAAATTTTGTCTCCGCGATTCATGGTGAGGGAGATCTCGTCGTGACGGGAGAAGACGGCATGGCGGCCGTGGATGCAGTCTATCGCGCGTATCGCGGCACTCCGGCCACTTCGCTTCGTCCAGCGGAGATTCCGGCGGAGAGGAGCTAAGCCCTGCTGACGGCGGAACATTTCCGGATTTTTCGCATGCAGCTGTGGAAGAAGCTTTCCAGCCGCCGCGTCCCGTGCCCGCACTGCGGCTCGCGTTCCTATGAGGTGCTCTACACCACTCGCAACGTACACATGGCCGGTTTCCGGGATGTGTTTTGCGAACACGTTGTCCAGTGCCGTGCGTGCGGCTTTGCCTTCACGAATCCGCGCCTGTCCGCGGAAGATCTCGAGAAGTATTACTCGAAGTTTTACCATCTCGAAGGCCTCGAAGTGCCGCACACAGTGGAAGAGTTCCTCGGCGACAAATACCGTGAAATTTGGTTTTCGAAGGAACGCGACTTCGCACTGGTGCAATCGCAGAAGGCGGGCGGCCGCCTTCTCGATATCGGCTGCGCCTCCGGCAGTCTCCTCTGGCTGGCGCGAAAGGCAGGCTTTTCTGTTTCGGGTGTCGAAGTCGGCCGCGAGTCTGCTGCGTTTGTGAAAAATGTTCTGGGCATTGATGTTTTCTCAGGACAGTTGGAAGACGCTCCTTTTCGCGATGCTCAATTCGACGTGATCTCGATGTTTCACTCGCTCGAACACGTCCCGAATCCCCGCGCGGTCCTGCGAACGGTAAAGCGTCTCCTGAACGACGAAGGCGTCTTCGTCGCCGTCGTTCCAAATTTCGCCAGTTGGAGCGCAAAATCCGAAGGCGCGCGCTGGAAATGGCTCCAGCCGCAGAACCACTATTCGCATTTCACACCCGATTCTCTGGCGCGCATGGCAGAGGCGGAAGGGTTCGAATCGCAAATCTCATCGGAAGAAGGCCGCTATGGCGAGGAAGATGTCCGCGCGCACTTTGGCGGAGATGAAATCTCCCGGATCTACGAGGAGCGCCGGGGCAGCGAGCTGATTATCGTTGCGAGAAAGCGGAACGCTCGGTGGGCCGCGCAATCCGCGGCGAATATCGTGAGCCCACACGCGCACTCGGGGCCCATTTCGGCAGCCGCCCGGCCGGCAGTGACAGTGCTGGTTGATACCTACAACCACGAGCGCTTCATCGAGGAAGCGCTTACGAGCGTGCTCGAACAGGATTTTCCGCGCGACGACATGGAGATTCTGGTCGTCGACGATGGTTCTACCGACAGCACGCCCGAGATCGTTGCGAAGTTCGCCCGACGCGTGCGTCTAATCCGCAAGGAAAACGGCGGTCAGGCATCCGCATTCAATGCTGGGATTCCCGAAGCGCGCGGCGAAATCGTCGCGTTTCTCGATGGCGACGATTGGTGGGCACAGGGAAAACTGAAGGGCGTCGCTGAGGCAATGGCCTGCGACCCGGCCCTGGGCATTGTCGGCCACGGAATCGTCCTGGTGCATCGCGATGCACGCCAGCAGACGGAGGTGCTGCGCGAGGGGTTCCGCTTTCGCGCCAATACGCCCGAAGGCGCGCGCCTTTTCCGGCTCCGCCAGAGCTTGATGGGCACGAGCCGCATGACGATTCGCGCGGACATTCTGCGCCGCATCGGTGCCGTGCCGCCCGCGCTGCGCGTTCAAGCAGACGCGTACCTATTTACGCTTGCCGCCGCGCTCGCCGAGGCGCGCATCTTGCCCGAACCGCTCACTTACTACCGCTATCACGATGAGAACGGCTTTCAACTCGCAGCCGTCGATCCGGCACGCCTTCGCAATAAACAGGTTTCGCTCGACACACTCGCCAAATCCCTCGCCGGTGAGTTTGCGAGACACGGCATCGATCGCACTGCCGCTGCGCTGATCACGAGCGCGGTGCAAGCCGAAGCGGACGAGATCCGCCTCGTGCTCGAAGGCGGGTCGCCGCTTGAGACGTTTCACACGGAATGGACGCTCTACGACGTTCACCATCCCACGGCCTCTGCCGTCCAGCGCCTGGCGAAGCGGTTGGCGCTCGCGCCTGCGCTCGTCTTGCCGCCGCGCGCCTATTACAGATTCCGCAGCCGAGCCGTCGCGAATCCCTTCTACCGCCTATTGAGCGACCGCATCAGCGGCAATCGCTCGCGCGAACACGTGAAAAACGAGTGGCGTCCGTCCCCCGGAGCACAGGAGTCGACGGCCGTGCACAAGACTTAGGACCAGCGCCGCGAATGGAGCCCATGCACATCCTGATGGCGGCCGGCGTTCCAAAGCGCAGGGAAGGGGGCGTCGCGGCGATCATTTACAATCTTGGGCGAGAACTTGAGGCGCGCGGCCATCGCGTCTCCTACGTCTTCTTCGATGATCTGCTCAGCGCCGACGAACTTTCCGGCCGCTTTCGCGAAGTGCAATTCTCAAATCGACTGGCGCGCCACATCCGCAAGAATGCAGCGGAGTATTCCGTAGTCAATTTGCACGCGCCCGCGGGATTCGTCTACGGCCTGCGGCGCGCGCTCACGTCGTCGCGCGACTTGCCTCCCTACGTGATGACGCTTCATGGCCTCGAAGACCGCCGCACGCATGCGATGACGCGCGAACACGCGAAGGGGCGCGCCTGGAATTTCTCGCTGAAGAACCGGGCCTGGCACCGCCTCTACTTCCTGCCGCGCTACTACTTCGCGATTAAAACGGCGGACCGCGCACACGGCTATAGCCGCGAGGTGTGGCTTATGTTGCAATTGAAATACGGGATGGACACGAGCGACGTGGCGTACATTCCCAACGGCGTCGAGGAGCGGTTCTTCATCCCGCGTCAATATCCGGAACGCAAGCCCGTGCGCTATCTCTACGCGGGCACGTGGCTCGATCAGCGCGGGATTTTCTACCTGCGTGACGCACTGAACGCGCTGAACGCTGAGTTTCGTGACTGGACGTTTACCATCGCGGGTCCCAGCGGTGTGGAGAACGAAATCCGCGAATTCTTCGGCGATTCGCTCGCCGCACAAATTCGCGTCATTCAAGGCGTCGCGGCCGAAGAGATGCAGACGCTCTATGCCGACCACGACGTTTTTCTGTTTCCCTCGCTGATGGAAGGCTTGCCGTCAGTTCTGCTGGAGGCGATGGCCTCCGGCATGCCGGTGATCACGGCCGAGACTTGCGGCATGGTGGACGCCGTGGAAGATGATTACAACGGCATTCTCGTTCCACCGGCGGACGCCGCCGCAATCACGACTGCGCTTCTGCGCGTAAGCCAGTGCGCGACTCTGCGCCGCCGGCTTGGCACTGCCGCACAGGAAACGATGCGACGCTGGACATGGCAGAAATCCGCCTCGAAACTGGAGCGACTTCTCGCCTCGGCGATTGGACCTCGAGATGGGGCGCAATGAACGCGCAGGAGGGGAAATCGGAGGCCGCCGGAGCTTGTTGCTTACTAATTTCGCTTTGCGCAGCTTCGGACGGCGAGGATCATTGAGGTATGGGCCTTGAGAAGCGATACGACGAATGGCACAGTGCCGTCTGGGAGAGTGGCCCTGATCATGCTGACGGGGACAGCCCTTGGTACCGCCTCGTCTTGGAGCACCTTCCTCCAGTGAGCGGGCTTCGGATCCTTGAGATCGCCTGTGGCCGCGGCGGGTTCTCGAGACTTCTCGCGTCGCAAGGTGCGCTGATGCTGGGCTGCGATTTTTCGAACAAAGCTTTGCAAATCGCGAAACAAAAGCAAGGCAATGATGCACGTACGCAACTAGATTTAGTGCAGGCGGATGCCGGTGACCTGCCTTTCGCGAACGAATCTTTTGATGTTGTCATCTCCTGCGAAACGATCGAGCACGTCCCGGATCCGGGTCGGGCGCTGAGTGAAATGGCGCGCGTTTCCCGTCGCGCAGGGAAGTTGTTTCTCACAACTCCGAACTATTTCAACGCCATGGGCCTCTACTATCTCTATGCAATCGTGCGTGGTCGGCCCGCGACGCAAGGCTCCGATCAGCCCTTTGACCGGCCTTTTTTATTTCCCAAGATTCGGAGCTTATTGAAAAAGGCTGGGTGGCGAATTCTAGACTCCGACGGTACCGTGCATCAGTTTCCGATCAGACCGGGGCATAGCCCGATTTCCATTCCGGGGCTTGAAGCGAATCGTACATTGCGTCGCTTCCTCAGCCCGCTGGCTCTCCATTACTTCATAATGGCGGGGAAAAGTCGCGCCACCACAACCCTGCCGGCCGGCGAAAGGTAAAAGGAGGAGGGCCTCATTTTGATCGAAGCCGCGGAATCGAAGAAGTCCGATTGGAACGAGCGTGGCCACTGCGTCGCGCTTCGAACGATATGATTTCGATCGGAATCAACTATTCGCAGATGCACGATTCTTCCGCCTGTATCGTGCGCGATGGCGAGGTGCTGTTCGCTGTTGCCGAGGAACGCCTGAGCCGTGCGAAGCACGACGCGCGCTTCCCCGCGCTCAGCATCCGCGCATGTCTCGATTTCGCCGGGGTGCGCGCGTCCGAAGTGGATTTCGTTTGCCAGGGCTGGCAGCCGCCGCGTGCGGCGTTTCTCCACGACTTGAAATCCTACGCCCTCGGACGGCAGCCGGCCTCATATTTGAATCTTCTGAATTCCACCCGACAGTTTGCCTCGCTGTGGCATCAGGACGGCGGCTGGAACCGCTTTCGCAGTCATTTCGGCGAGACGCGCGCGCAGTTCCGCTACGTTCCGCACCATCTCGCGCACGCTATCAGCGCATATGCCTACTCGGGATTCGAGGATGCTGCCGTGCTCGTTCTCGACGGACGCGGCGCCTGGGAAGCTACTTCTCTCTGGCGCGGACGCGACGGGCACCTCGAAGAAGTCTGGACGATTCCCTGGCCGAATTCGCTCGGGCTTTTTTACGCGCACTTCACGCACTATCTGGGCTTCGAACCCTATGCGGACGAATGGAAAGTGATGGGCCTCGCGCCCTATGGCGAGCCGGGAATCGATCTGCGCGACTATCTCGTGCCGGAGGACAGCCCTTATCGCGTCGCGACGAAGATGATGTTTGGACCTAACGGCGCGCCTTCCGGCAAAATCGAGGCGCGTATGGGACCGCGGCGCCTGCCTGAATCCGAAATTGGGCCGCAGCACAAAAACCTCGCATTCGCGGTGCAGGATTCGTGCGAGCGCGCCATGCTCAAACTCGCTCGCAACGCGGTGGAGCAAACTGGTTGCCGCAACTTGTGCCTGGCGGGTGGCGTGGCTTTGAACTCGAAGGCCAACGGAAAAATCCTTTCCGAGGGAATCGTCGATCGTATTTTTGTGCAGCCGGCCGCGGGAGACGACGGTGTATGCCTTGGCGCCGCGCTCGCACCTTTCATGGATCGCGGCGGACGATTGCCGGTGCGGAAGATGCGCCACGCATACCTCGGTCCACAATCGTCTGAAGAAGAAATCGCGCGCGTGGTGGAGACATACAAGCTGCGTGCGTCGCGCGTCAGCGATCCTGCGGTCGCCGGTGCGCAAATGCTTGCTGACGGAAAGATCCTCGGTTGGTTTCAGGGGCGCACGGAATTCGGACCGCGCGCGCTCGGCGCTCGCTCGATTCTCGCCGATTCTCGCGATCCCGAAATGAATGCGAAAGTGAACAATGCAGTGAAGTTCCGCGAGTGGTGGCGTCCGTTCGCGCCTTCGATGCTCGCCGAGGCCGCTCCGGATTACATCGAATCCGCTACCGATTCGCCGTTCATGATTCTCACGGCACAGGTGCGGCCGGAAAAGCGCAGTGTGATTCCGTCGGTGACGCACGTGGACGGCAGCGCGCGCCCGCAAACAGTCGAGCGCGAAGTCAATCCGCTCTATTGGAAGCTGATTCACGAATTCGGCCAGCGGACTGGCGTGCCCGTTGTGATGAACACGTCGTTCAATCTGCGGGGCGAGCCGATCGTTTGCACTCCGACCGATGCGATTCGCACATTTTTCAGCTCGGGTCTCGACGCGCTGGTGATCGGCAACTTCGTGGTGGAGAAGTAGACTCTGCACCGCGTTGTGTGAGTTGAGTCGATGTCGCCATGCGACGAGACCTCGTGGGGGAAATTGCCACCTGAAACCTGGATAGCGCTGCTCGGCCGCCGCGACGAGCCCGTCGACGGTGTCGTGGACTACTGCACTTTTCTCGCTGACGCCCTCGTGGCGCAGGGCGTCCATCTGGAACAGCAATCGGTTGATTGGGCTTCCCGCGGCTGGATCGCTGCGCTCCGCGGTGTTTCGCGACAAGCGCGTGATTGGCGGGGCCGCTGGGTTCTAGTGCAATACACTGCGCTCGGCTGGTCGCGCCGCGGATTTCCAATGGGTGTGGTGCTCGCCGTCCGGCGATTGCAGCGTCGTGGCGCGCGAGTCGCCGTCGTGTTCCATGAGCCGGAGCGGCAGCTCAGCGGATCGCGCTTCATCGATCGCATCCGCGGCGCATTTCAGGACTGGATCATCGCCCGGCTCTACGCACGCGCCGAAGTCGCCATTTTTGCGGACGCGCTGGAAACGATTTCCTGGCTTCCGCGAGAGCGCTCAAAAGCAGTGTGCATCCCGATCGGCGCAAACATTCCTCGGGCCGCACCGCTAGGCGCACACCCGCAAGAACAGGGTGCTTCTGAGACGACAAGCACAGGTAAACAACGACTCACGATTGCTATGTATTGCCTCAGCTCTCTGCCGAACCGCGAACGCGAACTTCGGGACATCGCTCGTGCACTCCAGGCCGCGGCAGCCGAGGGGGTATCGCTTCGGGCAGTTTTCCTGGGCCGCGGGACCGACGACACGGAAGAAATCCGGCAAGCCATCCCGGGGGATTCGGCAGAGGTCGAAATTTTGGGACTCCAGGATTCGGCGGCCATATCGCGGACGCTGGCGCAGTCAGACGTGATGCTAAGCGTTCGCGGCCCGCTCTTCCCGAGGCGCGGCAGCGTCATCGCGGGCATCGCTTGTGGCCTCCCGATCGTTGCCTATAGCAACGGCAGAAGCGCGTTCCCACTCAGCGAAGCGGGCATCGAGCTCGTTCCGTGGCACGAACCCGAAGCGTTCGCTACAGCGTTCGTGCGCATCGCCCGCGACGCGACGCTGCGCCAATCGCTCCGCGCGAAAAGCCTCCGGGCCTATGAGAAGTACTTTTCCTGGGAAAGTATTGCGAGCAGATATGCGATGGCACTGTCCGGCAGCGCTTTCCCGCGAGTCGTCACGTCCGCGCCAACCGCGACGAAAGCACTTTCTGCCACGCCCTCCTCGGATTCTTGAGATGAAAGTCCTGATTTTCAGCACGTATTTTTTACCCGTAGTCGGTGGGGTACAGACGTGCGTCCTTGCCCTTGCGAAGGGCCTGGCGGAGCAAGGGGCTGCGGAAGAGTCTTCCGCGCGAATCGAGGTTACTCTCGCGACAGCCACTCCGCGCGGCGGGATGGATGACGCACGATTGCCGTTTCCTGTGGTGCGGTGCCCCACGCGGATGCAACTCCGAAAGCTCATTCGCGAGTCAGACGTCGTCCACATCGCAGGTCCCTCGCTCTTGCCGATGGCTCTGGCGTGGTTTAGCGCCAAGCCTTTTTTTGTGGAACATCATGTATACCAAGCCGTATGTCCGAATGGACTTCTGCTTCTGCAGCCGGAGAAAACTCTCTGTCCGGGATATTTCTCGGCGGCCAAATACCACCGCTGCTTCCAATGCCGCACCGCCGAGGTAGGTGCTTTTGCGGCATTTCGTTCGGTTTTGCTGGGATTCCCGCGTCGCTGGCTATGCAAGAGAGCGACGGGAAACATCGCGGTGACGAACCACGTGAAAAGCCGCATCGCGTTTCCCCGCTCGCAGACCGTCTATCACGGTATTGAGACTGCTGGCCCTCCTTCCGCGAGCGTCGCTCTGCCTTCGCCCTCGGCTGTCTCGCCCATTCAAATCGCATTCGTCGGCCGCTTTGTTCCGGAGAAAGGCATCCCGGTGCTGCTGCATGCCGCGCAACAGTTGCAGCAGGACGGCG
>Ga0210383_10004820_pt1 | contig 11927 bp, 10 predicted proteins | sample IncBWC14OmetaG_FD_160072 | JGI IMG/M metagenome (GOLD analysis project Ga0210383, IMG submission 160072) | Forest soil microbial communities from Barre Woods Harvard Forest LTER site, Petersham, Massachusetts, United States - Inc-BW-C-14-O ...
GAACAACCTGCTTTCGCCGGAGCAGATCTTTGCCACGGTGCAGCATGCGGAGCGGGCGAGGGCCCTGTCGGCGCAGTTTGGGGTCGAGGTCACGACGGACAATCTGGCGGCGGCAAAACAGGCTGAGGTGATTCTGCTCGGAGTCAAGCCGACGCAGGTGCCGGCGCTGATTGAAGAGATCAGGGCTGCGCTGACGCCGAAGAAGATGGTGCTCTCGTTTGCGGCTTCGGTGAAGACGCGGAGTATCGAAGACGGGGCGGGTTGCGAACTGGCGGTGGTCCGTGCGATGCCTAATACTCCAGCGATGCTCGCTGCGGGGATTACCGCGCTTTGTAGTGGACGGTTTGTCTCGCCAGAGCAGATGGCTGTGGCGCAGAAGATCTTTCAGACGGTCGGCAAGACGGTCGTCGTGGACGAAAAACATATGGACGCGGTGACGGGACTGTCAGGGTCGGGGCCTGCGTTTTTGTACATCATCATCGAAGCGTTGGCGGAGGCAGGCGTGAACGTTGGGCTGCCGCGCGATGTGGCCACGCTGTTGGCGGCACAGACGACGCTGGGTTCAGCGCGCATGGTGCTGGAGACGGGGTACCATCCGGCGCTGCTGAAGGACGCGGTAACAACTCCGGCAGGGTGTACCGTTGACGGCATTCTGGAGCTCGAAGAGGGCGGGTTGCGAGTGACGCTGATCAAGGCGGTGAAGCGGGCGACGCAGCGGGCGAAGGAACTGGCGAACGGGTAATTTTCTCGCCGAGGGCCGATGGCCAGTTGCTCGAAACGACATCCGCAAGGCTGCGTAGAATAAATGCATGGCTACGGCTGCAACAGTGACGGGAAGAAAGACCTCGCAGGCGCTGGTGCGGTTTGCCTGGGGTGTGGTGGGGTATAACGTCCTGGTGGTCCTTTGGGGGGCACTGGTGCGGGCCACTGGGTCGGGCGCAGGATGCGGGAACCACTGGCCGCTATGCAATGGGCAGGTCGTGCCTCTGTCTCCAAGTGTGCATACCGTGATCGAGTTTACGCACCGGATGATGACCGGCGGATCGCTTTTTGTTGTGATTGGGCTACTGATGTGGACGTTTCGCGGAACGATTAAGGGGCAGGCGTCGCGGGTGTTCGCAGTGGCTTCTACGGTGTTGCTGCTCAATGAGGCGTTTCTGGGTGCGCTGCTGGTAAAGCTGGGGTATGTGACAGGCAATCAGTCGATGGGGCGGGTGGTGGTGCTGTCGATTCATTTGAGCAATACGCTGTTACTGCTGGCTGCACTGACTCTGACAGCGAGGCTGTTGGGAACTCGACAGTTGTGGCGTCAGCTTGGAATTGGTGGAGCGAAAAAAGTCTGGGCCCTCTTTGGGTTGGCGGCGACGCTGGTAGTGGGAGTGAGCGGGTCGCTGGCGGCGCTGGGGGACACATTGTTCCCTGCTTCTTCGTTACGGGCAGCTTTTGCCCAGGACTTTGCGGCAGAGTCTCCGTGGTTGCTCCGTTTACGGGGAGTGCACCCGGTGAGCGCTGTCGTGGCGGCCATGTTCGTGCTTTGGCTGGCACGACAGGCGAGACGCGCTGGCGCTAGACGGTTAGCGGGAGCCGTTCTTGCGCTGCTTGCTTTTCAGTTTGCGCTAGGGTTGGCGGATGTTTTGCTGTTAGCTCCTGTGTGGATGCAGATACTCCATCTGCTGGGGGCAGACCTGTATTGGGTGGGTCTGGTAATGCTGGCAGCGGTAGTAGTTTGGCCGAAGACCGACGCGACGTCGCTGAAACCAACAAAGAGCTAAAACTTGTCTGCTCAAGTCTGGTTTCGAGTGAGATCGGGCTCGCGGAGGCATAACTTCTGGTGGCTATTGCGGAGTGGGCTTGCCTGCGATCTTGTCGCCGACCTTTTCTGTTCCGTGGGCGGTGTCCTTTGCGGCCACCTTAGTGCCGTGACCGACATCTTTACCGACGGTTTTAGTCCCATCAGCGGTCTTGTCTGCAGCTACCTTCGTGCCGGTTGCGGTCTTGTGATAGACCGTCTTTGTGCCAGTAGCCGTCTTGTTGTAGGTCTTCTTTGTACCGGTGGAGACAGCGTGTCCAGTATCTTTTGCTGCATTTTTGGTGTCGGTGCCGGCGGCCTTCATGTCCTGCTTGGCGCCGTCCTGGGAGAGGGCGTAGCTGGTTGAAAGGAAGATGGTAAGGGCGGATGCGAGAACGGTCGCCCGTAACTTGCGAATTTGCATTGAAACTCCTTCGGGGGCGAACAAGAACCCTACTAGATAGAGTCGCGGCAGGAGAGAAGCGTTGTAAGAAGGACTCAGAATTATGCGCAGTTCAAGGTTGGCGGACGAAAAGTGTTGAACTTTGCGTTGAAGACCGGATCGTGGACCGATTTTGTTATTGCGTTGTGAGTAATTCGTTGTTGTATAGTTGCAACGTTCGGGAATCAGCAGTTCCAACGTTTTGCAGGTTGATTCCTAATGCCTGGTTCGACCGTATTGTTGTGGTACCGAACATAGATTCGAAGAAGAGAGGGGTAGACGTGTTCTGTCCACAATGTAGGGTGGATAACGTTTACTTTTTGGTGTCTCACTGATGCAGTTTCTTGCGGCGCTTCTACTGATGAATGTGCAGCTGACCAAATTGGCGCCGGTGGATGTTCTGATCCTGGTGCTTTACTTCGCATTGGTGGTGTTTATCGGGTTTTATGCGAAGGGGAAGGCGAACACCAGCGAGGATTTTTTTCTGGCAGGGCGGGAGATGACAGCCTGGATCGCGGGACTGAGCTTTGTGTCGGCCAACCTTGGATCGCTGGAGCTAATGGGCTGGGCTGGAGCGGCCTACCAGTATGGGATCCTGGCCGCGCACTGGTATTGGATTGGTGCGATTCCGGCGATGCTGTTTCTGGGCATCGTGATGATGCCGTTTTATTACATCTCGAAGACCCACTCGGTGCCGGGGTACTTGAAGTTAAGGTTTGGCGAGGGTGCGCGGGCGGTATCGGCGGTGTCGTTTGCGGTGATGACGATCCTGATGAGCGGCGTGAATATGTACGCCATGGCGCTGGTGATGAAGACTGTGCTGGGATGGAACATCAGTTTCAGCATCTGGGTGGGTGCGGCGACGGTAGCTTTGTACGTTATGCTCGGCGGCCTGCGGTCGGCGATCATCAACGAGGTGTTGCAGTTTGTGCTGATTTGGGCAGGCGCCGCGATGATTCCGGTCCTTGGATTGATCGAAGCGGGCGGATGGACGAAGCTGAAGGCACAGATGGCAGCAAACCTCGGCACAACCGACTATGGGCACCTGTGGAGCACGCTGGGGAGCTTCAAGGACAATCCCATGGGCGTGCATTGGACAGGGATCGTCTTTGGGCTGGGGTTTGTGATCAGCTTTGGGTATTGGACTACTGATTTTCTAGTCGTGCAGCGGGTTTTGAGCGCAAATAATCTGCGCGCGGCGAAGATGGCCCCTGTGATTGGCGCGGCGTTCAAGATGGCGGTTCCGTTCATCGTGATCGTGCCTGGTCTGCTGGCGCTGGCGGTGTTGAGAAACCCCGACGGTAGCCTGATGCATCTGGTGCCAGAAAGCATTGCAGCAACGACAGGGCAACATAGCTACAACGAAGTGTTGCCGCTGATGTTGATTCGCTATTGCGGACCCGGGTTGCTGGGGTTGGGGATCACGGCCCTGGTGGCGGGCTTTATGAGCGGCATGGCGGGTAACGTCAGCGCGTTTTCGACGGTGTGGACATACGATCTGTATGGCGCATTCATAAACAAGAAGGCCAGCGATAAACACTACGTTGCGATGGGCCGCTGGTCGACGGTGATCGGGATGTTGGTGTCGATCGGGACGGCTTACCTGGTGATGAATGCGGCCAGCATCATGGATTACGTGCAAGCCTTGTTCAGCTTCTTTATCGCGCCGCTGTTCGGAACGGTGATTCTTGGGATGCTTTGGAAGCGGGCCACTCACTGGGGCGGATTTCTGGGACTACTTGCCGGGACGATGTCTTCAATCGGAATGTTTATCTGGGTGCAGAGTGACGCTGGGGCATTGCACTACATCGCGATGAGTCCGAATGCAAAGCCGATGGCGGAGAACCTGTATCGCGCGTTGTGGAGTTGGATTATCTGCGTGCTGGTGACGATCGTCGTGAGTTTGGTGACGGAGCCGGTGCCGACTGAAAACCTCTCTGGGCTGGTGTATGGCGTTACACCGATCCCGCATGATGGATCGACGACTATATGGCAGAAGCCGATCTTCTGGGCCATTGTGGTGATCGTTGTGTTCTTTGTTTTGAATTTGATCTTCTGGTAAGAGGTGGGCTGTATGGATAAACGTGAGCGTGAAATCGAATCTGCCGAGCTGTCGATCTGGTTCTTCTGCGGCATCCTTATGCTGGTTTATGGAGTGGTGCTGGTGATCACTGGAATCGTTGAGTTGCACGATCCGCCGCCAAATGAGGTGCTGCTGCCGTGGCTCGAGGCGCTGCACCCGACGTTGTGGTGGGGTGCGGTGTTGACTGTGTTTGGCGGATTCTACTCGATCCGGTTTCGTCCGGGCCGGGTTTAATTAGGGTTGAAGCACGTCTATATGGATGAAGTTTTACGACCAAGACCCGGAACGGGCATGAATTCAGGTGGATTATGGCAAAACAAATGACGATGGGTGTGATTGTAGGCAATCGTGGATTTTTCCCTAGCCACCTGGCCACAAGCGGACGATTGGAGATGATTGCGGCGCTCGAGGCCGCAGGAATCAAACCGGTCGTGTTGACGCCGGAGGAGACGGCCCACGGCGCCGTCGAGACCTACGAGGACGCGAAGAAATGCGCTGCATTGTTCAAGAAATATGCCGCGGAGATCGACGGGATTATTATTACGCTGCCGAACTTCGGCGAGGAGCGCGGGCTGGCGGACGCACTGCGGCTAGCGAACCTGCGGGTGCCGGTGTTGATCCAGGCGACGCCGGACCATGCCGGCAAGATGACGATTGCGTTCCGGCGCGATAGCTTTTGCGGCAAGATGTCGATCTGCAATAACTTGAAGCAGTATGGGATTCCCTATTCGCTGACGCGCGTGCATACGGAGGCGCCGGACTCGGTGGAGTTCAAGGCGGACCTGGAGTGGTTCTCAGGTGTGTGTCGCGTAGTGCGCGGGTTGAAGGACGTGCGCTTCGGGGCGATTGGTGCGCGGCCGACCGCGTTCAATACGGTCCGCTACTCCGAGAAGCTGCTGGAGCGATCGGGCATCACGGTGGAGACGCTGGATCTGAGTGAGGTCATGGGGCGCATCGGGCGGATGAAGGACAACGATGATGCAGCACAGGTGAAGCTAGCAGCAATCAAGAAATATATTCCAGTGGGCGAGACGCCGGAGGCCGCACTAATGAAGATGGCGAAGCTCGGCGCAGTGATCGACCAGTGGATGACTGCTAGTGAGTTGACTGTGAGCGCGGTGCAGTGCTGGACGTCGATCGAGGAGTTCCTCGGTATCGTGCCCTGCACTGTGATGAGCATGATGAGCGAGAGCCTGATTCCCTCTGCGTGTGAGGTAGATGTGCTGGGAACGCTGAGCATGTATGCACTGACGTTGGCCAGCGAAACGCCGAGCGCGCTGTTGGATTGGAACAACAACTATGGCGACAATCCGGACAAGGCGGTTTGCTTCCACTGCTCGAACCTGCCGAAGCATTTCTTCAACGAGGGCGTAAAGATGGACTTCCAGCAGATCATCGCCGGGACCGTCGGCAAAGAGAACACGCACGGCACGCTGGAGGGGACGGTGAAGGCCGGGGCGATGAGCTTTGCGCGTTTCTCAACCGATGACTTTGCCGGGCAGATCAGCGGATATGTCGGCGAGGGTGCGTTTACCAACGATCCTTTGCATACGTTTGGCGGGGCCGGGGTGGTGGAGATCCCGAAGATGCAGGAGCTGCTCCGATATATCTGCGAGAACGGCTTCGAACATCATGTCGCGGCTAACTTTTCGACCACGGCGGCACCCGTTCACGAAGCCGCCACGAAATACCTCGGCTGGAAGATGCACTGGCATCGGTAGAGCGGACAGCGATGTTAGTCAGCCTTGCGAAGCTGCTGATTTTTGATCAGGAGCTCGGCGACCAATCGATGTAGACGAGAGTTCTCGATCTCGAGCTCCGTAAGACGGTCGTTATGGGTGGCGGCGGTTGGCCGATAATGGACCGACGAAGATGGATCTTTGTAGCCACTCTGCTCGGCGCTTTCTCCGGTGTTGATGGCGCTTGTATCGAACTTGTTCATACCTGAGGCTCCGCGGTCGAGGCGAAGGGGGCGCGGCCGCAATGCATTCCTTTGCGAAATTTTTCGCGCTCCTCGGGTGTCATCTGCTCCCAGCGATCTTTCATGCGCTGCTTCCAATGATTGCGCCCGCCGGGGCCGTGACGATGGAAGCCGCCAAAGAGGATTTTGCTGAGTAATAGCAGGCCAATCGCTTGCCAGAAGGTGATCGTGTGCCATCCAAAGATCGGTGGAATGAGCACGTTCCACAGACCCTCAACGATGGAGCCGAAGACAACGATTCCGATGATCACGAAAATCGCGATTCTTATTCCTCTAAGTACGGGATGATGACGCATGGGTAACTCCTTATTTCTTTCCAAAATTTTCGTAGATCGTCTGCAAACTTTGTCGCAGGTGCAGTACGGCGTAGTGCTTTCGCGAGAGCAGAGTGTTGACGCTGAGACCGGTCTCCGCGGAGATGTCTTTGAAGCTCTGCCCCATCAATTCGTGAGCGATAAAGACTTCGCGCTGGGCCTCAGGCAGCTCTTCGAGGGCTTCGTCCAGGGCATCAAGAAGCAGATTCCTCGCATAAGCTGCTTCGGGACCGGCGTCCTCTGACGGGAGGAGGTCTTCGAGCGTGTCGCCCCCTTCTTCGGCGGACGATGGATTGTTGAGCGAACTGGGCTTCTTTCTGCGGAAGAGATCGACCATCCGATTCCGGGCCACGCGAAAGAGCCACGCAGTTACATGCTCTATGGGCTTCATTAAACGGTAGGCTTCGAGGAGCTCGTAGAAGACGTCCTGAAGGATGTCCTCGGCTTCGCTGGTGTCAGCGACGTGCTTGCGGATGAAATTGCGCAGTCTGGGCTGGTCTCTCTCCAGAGCCTCAGAGATGAGCTGGTCCTGCTCGATAATCGTCCAACTACCCGGGATTTGGCTCATCTACAGGTGTAGACGGGTGACGGACAGGAATATTTTATGGCGATGATTATTTTGTTTGGTTTGAGAACGGAAGGACGGCCCAGGCGATCTTGAGAGTAAACAAATCGCTTGCCTGCAGGAATCTTGGTGATAGGATGCCTCAAAGCCTTCATTCAAAGGAGTTCTACCACCATGCGAAGGGCCGTCGCCTGTTTTACCTTGCTTGCAAGCACCGCATACGCTGTCAACGCTGGAGAGGTTTCTCTGCGTGGGTACACCTCGGAACACGCTGCTGCCGAGGTGCAGTGGGAGCAGAAGTTTCGCGAGATACCTGACCCGGTGAAGGTCCGTGAGAATATGCGACGAATGTCAGCGCGGCCGCATCATGTCGGTTCGCCCTACGACAAGGACAACGCCGAGTGGTTGCTGGCACAGCTAAAGTCGTATGGGCTGGACGCGAAGATCGAACAGTTTGAGGCGCTGTTTCCGACGCCGAAGTCGCGAAAGCTTGAGTTGCTGGGGCCGGAGAAGTTCGAGGCCACGCTCGACGAGCCGGTGATCAAGGTCGATCCAACTTCGGACCAGAAGAAAGAGCAGTTGCCAACTTACAACGCGTACTCGCGGGACGGCGACGTCACGGCCCCGCTGGTCTATGTGAACTATGGAGCGCCGGCAGACTACGAAGAGCTGGCTGCGATGGGTGTCTCGGTGAAAGGCGCCATCGTGATCGCGCGGTATGGTCAAACATGGCGAGGAATCAAGCCAAAGGTCGCGGCGGAACATGGTGCGGTCGGCTGCATCATCTACTCTGATCCGCGCGACGATGGTTACTTTCGCGGTGATACCTACCCTGACGGGCCAATGCGACCGCCAGAGGGCGCGCAGCGCGGCAGTGTGATGGATATGCCGGTGTATCCGGGCGATCCGCAGACGCCGGGCATCGGTGCCGTGGCCGGTGCGAAGCTGATTCCGCTGGACCAGGTGCAAACGATTACGAAGATTCCTGTGCTTCCGATCTCATACGCGGACGCAACACCGTTTTTGAAGTCCCTGCGCGGCGAATTGGTACCTGAAAGCTGGAGGGGCGGGCTGCCGTTCGCGTATAAGGTTGGTCCAAGCGTGGCGATGGCGCATCTTGCGGTGAGCTTCAACTGGGACCGCAAACCGCTCTACGACGTGGTCGCGACGATTCCCGGTTCGACGTCTCCTGATCAGTGGGTAATTCGCGGCAACCACCACGATGCATGGGTGAACGGTGCGGGCGATCCTCTTTCCGGTGCGAGCGCTGAGTTGGAGGAGACGCGGGGACTGGGTGAGTTGTTAAAACAAGGCTGGCATCCACAGCGCACAATTATCTATTGCTTCTGGGACGGTGAGGAGCCGGCGCTGCTAGGTTCCACCGAGTGGGTGGAGGCCCACGCGCCTGAACTGAGTGCGCATGCGGTCGCTTATTTCAACTCGGATGGCAACGGTCGGGGCTACTTCCGCGCAGAGGGCTCGAGCGAGTTGGAGAGCTTCGTCAACAGTGTGACCAAGGACATCGACGATCCTGAGACGAAGATGCCGGTGTGGAAGCGTCAACGACTGGTCGCGATCTCGCGTGCTCCTACAGATGGACGCGCGGAACTTCGCAATAGACCTGACATTCGGATGGAGGCCCTCGGTTCGGGTTCGGACTACACGGCGTTCATTCATCATCTCGGAATCGCGAGCATCAACCTGGGTTATGGCGGTGAGGACCAGGGGGGCGGGCAATACCATTCCGTCTACGATGACTTTTACTGGTATACGCACTTTCAGGACACGGACTTTGTCTATGGGCGCGCGCTGGCCCAGACGGCCGGAACGATGATGATGCGGATGGCTGACGCCGATGTGATTCCGTTCCAGTTCGGCGACCTTGCCGATACGATTCGGACCTATGTGACCGGGGTGAAGAAGCTGACTGATACGATGCGCGCGGAGGTCAAAGAACGCAATACAGAGATCGCTGACGGAGTGTACAAGGCGCTGGAAGATCCGAAGAAGAAGCGGGTCGCTCCGGAGGTAGAAGCGCTTCCGCCTTATCTGAACTTCGCTCCGCTCGATCAGGCGATGGACGATCTGACCACAGCGGCCGCGGAGTATGACAAGGCGTTTACGGCAAATGCGTCGAAGGCGCCCCCCGCATTGAACTTGCAGCTCATCCAGAGCGAACGTGTGTTTCTTGATCCCGCAGGTCTGCCGAACCGTCCGTGGTTCCAGAACATGATGTACGCTCCCGGCTTCTACACAGGGTACGGTGTGAAGACGCTGCCTGCTGCCCGCGAGACGATCGAGCAAAAGCAGTGGAAGGACGCGGACAACCAGATCGCGCGGACGGCCGCGGCTGTGGAACGGGAGGCCGCTCTGCTGAAGAGCGCGACGCAAACGCTCGCCGGCAAGTAACGGCCGAGGCACCTTCCGAATCATGGAACCGGATTTTCGTGCGCTGTTCATACATGCGATTCATGGGAGTGCGGTAAGCTTTAGACCTCTATGAGTGTCGCAAAGCGAAGCTCCCGAAAGAGTATCGGCACGAAAAAGGCCCTTGCGTCGACGGTTGAGAACCTGTTTTTCAGTCGCGATGAATCGTGGATGCGTTTCAACCAGCGGGTGCTGGAGGAGGCGCAGGACGAGACGAACCCGTTGCTGGAGCGGGTGAAGTTTCTGGCGATCACGGCGAGCAATCTGGATGAGTTCGTCGAGATCCGGGTGGCGGGGTTTCTACAACGGATCGAAGATGGTTACAATCTCGCGCAGCCGCCGGACGAGGGTGGCCTGACTCCGCAGGAGCGGCTGGATGGGTTGATGGAGCGGATCCATCGCTTCGTGGAGGCCCAATACAGGTGTTGGAACGAGCAGTTGCTTCCGGCAATGCAGACGGAGAAGATCCGGGTGCTGCGGTGGAGTGAGTTGAGCGACAAGGCACGGGCAAACGCGCTGGAGTTCTATGAGACCGAGGTCGATCCGCTGCTGACGCCGGTGACGATCGACCCATCGCATCCGTTTCCACGGGTGCTGAACAAGGCGCTTTGCCTCGGGCTGCTGCTGCGGCACAAGCGCAGGGGGCTGAAGGCAGCGACCTCGCTGGGCGTGGTGACGGTGCCTCGCGCGTTGCCTCGGCTGGTCCCTCTTGTGAGCGCGGAGGGTCACTGCGACTTCATCCTGCTGCATGAGCTGGTGGAGTCGCAGGTGGAGAGGATGTTCCGCGGATATGAGGTGCTGTCGCGGTCGGCGTTTCGCGTAACGCGGAACAGCAACCTCTACATGCAGGAGGAGGAGTCGCGCTCGGTGCTGGAGAGCGTGCGCGCGGAGCTGCATAACCGGCGCAAGGGCGATGCGGTCCGGATGGAGATCGAGAGTTCGGCGACGGAGGAGATGATCGAGCGGCTGCGTACCAACTTCGAGCTGGAGACCTGGCAGGTGTTTCGGACCGATGGACCGGTGAATCTGTCGAGGTTGATGAACCTGTATTCGGAGGTGAAGCGGCCGGCGCTGAAGTATCCGGCGTTTGTTGCCAAGGAGTTCAAGTTGAGTGCAAAGTCGACCGATATCTTCGACGAGCTGCGGAGGAGAGATGTAATGCTGCATCATCCGTTCGACTCGTACAAGACGGTGGAGGAGTTTGTCGAGGCCGGAGCGCAAGACCCGAGTGTTATCTCGATGAAGCAGACGTTGTATCGAACGAGCAAGGACTCGCCGATCTTTACGGCCCTGATTGAGGCGGGGCAGAGTAAGGAAGTGACGGTCGTCGTCGAGTTGATGGCGCGGTTCGATGAAGATTCGAACATTCGGTGGGCCAGAGAGCTTGAGGACGCTGGCGTTGGCGTATTTCACGGGATTTTTGGATTGAAGACGCATTGCAAGCTGGCGCTGCTGGTGCGGCGCGATCCGGATGGCGTGGTGCGCCGGTATGCGCACCTGGGGACCGGGAACTATAACCCGGTCACGGCGCGGTTTTATACGGACATCAGCCTGATGACCTCGAAGCCGGAGATGACTGCGGCGGTGCAGAAGGTGTTCAACTACCTGACGGCGGAGACGGAGTCGGACTCGTACAGTCCGCTGTTGGTGGCGCCGCTGACGCTGGCTGATCGGCTGGTGGTGCTGATCGACAGGGAGGCGGCGCATGCCAGAGCAGGCAGGCCGGCATCGATTATCGCGAAGATGAACGGGCTGCTGGACCGACGGACGGTGGAGGCGCTGTATGCGGCCTCGCAGGCAGGCGTCGAGATCGACCTGATCATCCGGGGGATGTGTGCGCTACGGCCTGGGGTGAAGGGCTGGAGCGAGCGGGTCCGCGTGCGGAGCATCGTAGGACGGTTTCTCGAACATAGCCGGATCTTCTGCTTTGCCAATGGCGGCAAGGAAGAGATTTACTGCGGGAGCGCGGACTGGATGCCACGCAATCTTGTCGAACGATGCGAGGTGATGTTTCCGATCACGCAGCCGGATCTACATAAGCGGCTGCGCGAGGAGGTCCTGGCGGCGTACCTCGCGGACAATACCAAAGCCCGGCTGCTGCAGCCGGACGGGGAGTATGTGCGGGCGCCACGGGTGGGCGCGCTGTTCAGCGTGCAGGACTACCTGATGCAGGTGGCTGAGGGTGCAGAGGTGAAGATACCCGAGGCGGCCCGTTAAGTTCTCCGTTTTGTCGGTTCCCCCTGTTTTGTAGCTCCACCCTTGGGGGGTACCCCCCTATTACCCGCGCGCAAATTGCTTCTATTCAGCAGTTTACGGCAGGAGATTG
>Ga0210383_10004823_pt1 | contig 11921 bp, 12 predicted proteins | sample IncBWC14OmetaG_FD_160072 | JGI IMG/M metagenome (GOLD analysis project Ga0210383, IMG submission 160072) | Forest soil microbial communities from Barre Woods Harvard Forest LTER site, Petersham, Massachusetts, United States - Inc-BW-C-14-O ...
CGATATAAGAAAGCACGCCAAATAGTCCGACCGCGGCGAGCAGCAGCGAAAGACCAGCAAACACGAACAACAGTGTTGCGTCGAAACTGGCATCCATCGTATTTCTGCCCACCACCTGATCCATGGTAAGCACGTCCGATACGGGCAAATCCCGGTCTAATTGCGCCACTGTACGCTGAACGGGCAACGCCAGTGCGGTTACGTCCTGGTCTGAGCGAACCATGAGCGCAGCTCCATTCATTTCTGAATCCGCATCGAGAGCGAAGTACATCATCGGTTGCGGGGGCTCTCCGACACTGAATCGCGTATCGCCGACTATACCAGCAATTTCGTATGGGCGATCGCCTAAGGTCCGCAAATACTTGCCGACCGGATTTTCTTCCGGAAAGATTTGCTTGGAAAATGATTCGGAGATAATGACCTCGGTCGCGTGGCCGGGTCGTTGATTGTCGTCAAAAGTACTCCCGCGTAAAAGTGGAATTCCGATCGCTGCGAAATAGCCCGGATCAACCCACCTGTGAATTGCATCGAGGCGCTGGCCCGCAGGTGGCTTGGGATGTTCGACAACGACAAAACCGCTATCTCCGCCATATCCGTCTCCTGGCACTACTGGGGAGACCAGTCCTGCAGCCTGAACGCCGTGCAGGGTGCGTACGCGCGCGAGCAGCGAATCGAAAAACTCTGCACGTTGAGCCGGCTGGCTATACCGTGCTTGTGGCAGATCGAGGTCGAATTTGATTACGTTCCGCGTGATACAGCCGAGGTTGGTCGAGCTTAATTTGGAGAAGCTCTTGAACATCAATCCCGCTCCAATCAGCAGTACTACTGTCAATCCGATTTCGAGCGAGAGCAGCAGGCCGCGCAGTCGGGCGCGGTCATTCCCAATGCTGTTGCCGCGCGACGCTTCCTGGAGGGAAGAAAGTACCTTATCGCGGTGCACGGAGATGGACGAGATCAGGCCGGCAAATGTTGCGCAGATTAGGATTAGCCCCAGTGTGAAAACCACCGCCGCGCCTTCCATTTGTATTGCTTCGATCCGTGCCATGTCATGACGCGCATTCACCACCCACCGCAACGCGCAATAGGCCAACGGAAACCCAGCCGTGCCTGCGGCTCCCGACAAAAGCAGGCTTTCCATCAGGTGTTGGCGCAACAGGCGCAAACGGCTCCCGCCCAGCGCCATCCTGATGGCCAGTTCCTTGTTGCGCTGAACTGCGCGCGCCACCAGCAGATTGGACACGTTCAAGCATGCAATTAGGAGCACGCAGCCCGTTGCCGCCAGCAGCGCGTAGAGCTGCGCTCTTACATTACCCACAATCGAATCCAACAGGGAACGGCCGTTTGCGCCTTTGCTCACAAAGATTAAGTCCCGATGCTGGTCGTGAAGACGCCAGGTGATCAGCGAAAGCTCGGTAACCGCCTGGGTCAGGGTAACCCCAGGTTTGAGCCGTCCAATAACTCTGAATTCGTGCAAATCCAAACTCTCCATCTCACGCGCAGATTTCTTGTAAAAAGTTGGCGTCCAAAGCTGGATCGCTGCGTCGGGGTAGGCAAACCATACTGGCATCACGCCGATCACGGTGTACGACTTTCCATCGAGCAGAATGCTCTGATTCACGATCAAGGGATTGCCGCCATAGCGCCGCTTCCACAGCCCCCAGCTGAGAAGAACTGTTGGATTGGCCGACGGGCTATCCTCATCCGGCGAGAAGTTGCGCCCCAGTGCAGGCTGGACGCCAAGCGTAGGAAGCATGTTCCATGAGAACGTCGCCGCCCGCACGCTCTCCGGCAATTGCTCTCCGGCACCCGACAGGTTATATCCAGCATCGCCCCAGAGGGCGAGGTCGGTGAAGCTTTTATTGAGCCTCTTCCACTCGGCAAAGACCCCCGGTGCACAGTCGTTCCATTGATACTGATCGTCGGGAGTCCGCTCGTAGAGCCTGATCAGCCGGTCCGCATCTGGGAACGGCAGCGGCTTGACTAGGACGGAACGGACTATGGTGAAAAGGGCAACGTTCGCACCAATGCCCAGTGCCATCACAAAGATGGCAATCGCGGCGAAAACGGGCGTACGGGCCAAGGCGCGGATACTGTAGCTCAAATCGCGAAGTAGCGACTCGAGCCACGTCCAGGTCCAAGTGAAGCGACCTTGTGTAGAATCCGAATCAACGTTGTTTTTATGCATATTGGCTCACACTGTGTGCATCAGGTTACTAACGGACATGTTCCTTGTCTACTCGCCTTTGAAGTTGCACATCTATATTGAGATCCTCCTGACAAATACGAAAGCAGCTCACATTGTGAGCTACGATTGTCAATCCTGGGTTCCAGCAAAGCTCCACGTTTGATTCGAAGACCTCCGAAGCAGTGACGCGCGCGCCAGACCGTCGATGCCATCCTTGACGCGGTCATTCGGATACTGAACATGGATTCTCCTGAACGGGAGATTTCGTTCGCCGCGGCTCTTGACATGAATCCCAGTAAATGCGAGCGTTATATTCATATTTTCGCGGAGGTGCACTTTTGACTACTCGCACATTGACCGCGCGCGGATAGATGAGAAAAGAGCCGCACCAAGAGCGCGCCCGCGCAACCGTCGAAGCAATACTGGAGGCCGGGGCTCGCATTCTCGACCGTCAAGGTTGGGGGCGATTCACTACGAATGCCGTTGCCGATACCGCCGGCGTGAGCATCGGGTCCCTGTACCAGTATTTTCCCAACAAGGCGGCATTGGTAGAGGCAATCCTGCGCCGTCATTTTGACGATGTGCTGACTGCGCTGCGGAAAGCGAACGAACACAGCTCGCGCGGCGAACGCATTGAAGGGCTGATCTCGGGAGTGATCGCGGCACACTCCATTCATCCCTCGCTTCATCGTGTGCTTCTCGAAGACGTTCCACGCGGTGGAATCTCAAAATCGGTACATCAGAAGTTCGAGAGCGAATACTCGAACCTCTACACGCGGTTGATCGCGGCGAGCGGATGTTCTGGCACGAATCCGCGCAGTGAAGTCAGAGCGCAAGTGCTCTCTTCGGCAATCGGGGGGGTGGTTCACGATGCCGCCCGGAGGGGAACCCTGGAATCTTTCGAGTTGAAGCAAGAACTCATTCATTTGGTCGACGCATATCTGACCACTTTCGAACACCCCCCAGACACACCCAAGGTTCGAACGGCTGGCGCGAAAGCTCGTATTGTCGAGAAGAGGACCGATCTGCCGGACCTTCAGTCAACGCATTCCCCGCTGGATCGCCGATGATTCGGAACCAATCTGGCCAGAAAGTCAGTTGAAGCTGAATCGCCATGAGCGGCCAATCGTGCCTGCTGAAGCAGGAAACGCACGATGGCGGGTCGACACCACAACCAGAGGGATGAGGTGAGCGGTGAAGCAGAAGACATTGATTTCGCCGCTGCTGCGATCCAAGTTGTCTTGGCGGCTCAACATGTAGATCGCAAGGAAAAGCTCGAACGATTCTTCAAGGAAGTCGCAATCCAACCGTCGACCACGAAGCAATCGAATCCGAAGAGGCCGTGACAGGGCAAGGTCGATCCCGAGTGAAGCTAGGTACCGACGTCGAGCTGTGTTTACAAAATGTGTTCGCACCACTTGGCCGAAAAACCTGCTGCTCGGACAAATGACTCAGAAAACCTGTTGCGGCTCGTCGACCCAAGTGCGCAGCTAAACGCCGACTTAAATAAACTGACGATTGGAAGATGTCAGAAACGGTGCTCACAGACCCGACCACGAAACACGCTCCGGCAAATATGAGCTCCCGCCGAAGCAACGGTTAAAGCGCTCGAGCTGGTCTTTGAAGAACGTAAACAGTGGGTGAGCGCTGTGTGAACCGCATCTTGTCCGGTGCTGTTTACGGAGCACAGTTGTGAGATGCGAGCAACGTGGCCCGGACGGGTCTTCATCCATTGTTTGCCAGCCATCATACGGTTTGTCACTTTGCTGCGAGATGAACCCCTTCGGGATCAGCCAGGCGCAGCATCAGTCCCCATCCGAAGAAGTTGTTTGCGAGCGCCACCGTGACCTCGTTGTCGCCCGCTTCCAGAGGCAACGTGAAGGCGCCGTTCTCCAGCGAACATCGGCCGTCGGGAAATTTCCTCGCTTCTTCCGAATCAAACAGGTTCTTGTCGGCATACACCAGCTTCCCGTTCACGAATACCCACAGTTCGCGCGTCCATCCAATATCTACCTTCTTGGTCTGCTTCCGGTCTGAAGTGATCGTCGTCTTCAACCATGCTACGGCCCGGTTAGGTCCAGGCACAGGCAAGCCGTACTCGCGGCTGAGATTTACCAGACCGTTCCGCTCCGTGCTGATAGTCTTCCATTCCTGCGAAGCGCCGGGCATTTCGTTATACAGGGGGTCCTTGCCATTCGGTAGCGCGGAAAACGCTGAGAGACCCCAATTCCGGACCAGGCCGCGGTCCCCATCCAGCGGATCTCTGGCCGGCTCCGGAGAAAGACCGTCCACTGCATCGGGAGTTATCACCATGTTTGCGAAAGTGCCTGGCCCCTGCAGTCGCAGGCCGCCTTTCATCGTGTCCCCCTCTAACCTGCCGACCTCGAGCGTGGGCGAAGGGGCATCGTTCACAAAAATATTCATCCGGAGGCCGGATACGACCATCTTGATGTGGTTCCACCCGTTCTCCCGGAGCGGCGCCCGCGTTTCATACTGGGGAAAGAGGTCCCATAGCAGAACACCATGAGTCTGCGGCGCATATTGGATGCAGGCGCGGAAGGCGGGACAGCTCGGATCGGGCCTAAGGTATAAGAGCTCGAAATTACCTTCGTCTTGCTGACGAAAGGCTATTCCGGGAGCGCCACGCCCGATCGTATTGACATCGAACTCGATGGTTCCATCGCTGAACGTTATGCCTTTGAGTACCGCATCGCCGCTGTTGAGTCGCATCAATCCGTGAAAGAAGCCCAGCTGGCGAAGGAACTCCGCGTTCTCCTTAGTCTGCCAGTGGTCAGCCGTCATGGCGATCGTGATCGGTTCGGCGGCTTGGGCAATCGGAAGTGCTGACAGGAAGCATACCGAGAGCGCCATTCTCTTCAGGGCATGTCTGCTAACAAGTGTCTTCATGACCTCAGCGTATGGACCAGGCGCCCACTCTGGTGAGTTAAAGGTAACGAGACGGACAGGAGTGTTACGAAGCGATCCCGGACATTGTGGGTTGGTTCCGGGTGACGTCCGGAACGCGCCTTCACTGATTCAGCGAAAGAAGGGCATGTCTTCCTTTCATTCCCAACTCACGCAACTTAGTCCTTACCTCTGTGGTCCCCGGTCTCATCTCACAACTGTGCTCCGTAACGCAGCACCGGACGAGATGCGGTTCGCATAGCGCTCACGAAAACCCGCCTAACCTGAAACGTTGGCTCCCAGCGTTGCTCTGGTGGGCAGGTGTACGACATGGCGACTTACATCTGAGTGGTTTACTTGGCTGACTGAAACAGACGTCCAGTCAGAATCCTCAGCACTCCTCCTTTCCCGGAACCAATTGGTGCCGCAGGCAGAATGCCAGTTTCGAATCGCTTATTACGACACTCCGGAGCTCCGGAGTTCTTCGACACAGTGATGCGCAATAAAAATGCAGGACTATTTCGAGTGTGACTGATCTCTATCGCGAACTGATCGAACTGGAGTTCGGACGCGGCCGCAACGCCATGGGCATATGGCAAGACCTGGTCGATGCGCGGGGGTTCCCGGGCGGCTATCAGAGCGTGAAGCGCTATGTGCGCAAGCTGCGCGGAACAGGATCTGCTGAGCCGCGTGCCATCATCCAGACTCAGCCAGGTGGAGCGTGCCAGGTGGACTACGGGACTGGTCCGATGGTACGCGATCCCGACACGGGCAAGTACCGTCGCACGCGGTTGTTCGTTCTGACACTCGACTACAGCCGGAAATCGGTGCGGCCGCTGACGTTCCGTTCCAGTGCGCTTCCGCGGTCCACTTCGGTCTGATTGTCTCCTTGAGCGGATGCTTTGATGACAATTTGCGGCGGACAGAGAAGAATTCGTATTCAGGCTGTTCACGTGACTTGCCCATCAATTACGGAAGTTCAACTCTGCGAGGACTGCGTCGCATTTTGCGATTTCGCCGGCGATCTTTTCCGGTTGTGTCGCATCCCATCGCGCGAGCGGCGCCTTTCCTTTCAGATGCAGCCATGTGTCAAGGCTCCTTTGATACCACGATCTGGCTTCGCGCAGACTCGCAATTTTCGTCGTCATCGGTAAGCCGGGCCGTGCAGCCAACCGCGCGTAGGTTTCTCCCAGCGCGGAACGGGCGTACGCAAACTCCGGGGCCTTGTAGTAAGTATCGGCTTGATCGGCGTTCGACAAGACCTCTAAATTACGGACGGCCTTGCGTACGGCTTCAATGCCTCGATACGGCTCGCCGTCAGCGGCAAGAGCCCTCCCGATGCCCATATAGCATTTGCTCAGATAGCGCATCACCACGACGTCGTGGGGGTCAGCAAAAGCAAGGGCGTGGTAGCCGGCGAGAGCCACGCGGTAATGAGACAAAGCCGACTTGGGGAGCCCCTTCTCCGAGAGGTAATATCCGATTCCATACTCCTCTTGCAAGAGGAATTGTCTCAGCGTGGCATTCTCTGGGTCAGATTTTACCAACTGGGCCATGATGTCGTGGGCTTTGTATAGGAGAGAAAGTGCCGCGTCCAGATCGCCTTGCAGATACACGGCCTCCGACATATAGTCATATACGCCCGCAAGATTGGTCTGCACTTGCGTTCTGAATGCTGGGGGACCTCCCGCGATGGCCTCGCGGATTGAGGCTGATTTGCGGTAATACTTCAGAGAACTGGCCAGGTTACCCATGTCGGCTAGGCACTCACCGATCGCAAAACAGGTCGCGGCGAACGCTTCTTTTCCTTGCTCATTGTCCTTCTCTTCGGCCGGCAGCTTCTCCGCAATGGGATATGCGCGCCTGAGAACCTCGAAGGCTTGCGCAAAATCGTTCGTTGTCCCTAATCCGAAACTCAGCTTCACATAGGTTGCGGTCAAAGCCACCCGATCCTCGAAGGATCCACGATTGTCACCGGCCAATGAGAGCCTGATGCGAAGGGCCTTACGATAACTTGCATTGGCTCCTGCCGTATCGCCGAGATTTGCATAACGGGGATTGCCCTGGACGTCGCCGACTCTCTCGTACGCCGCGGCTAATTCGCGCTCGAGATCTGGACGGTCAGCAGTTTCCTGCGAAAGGTTGTCGAGATACAGTAATGCGCGGTCCACAAGTAGCTTTCGAGCTACGGTCGATCCGGGCAGATCGCGTATGCTGTCGTGAATGTCGAATATCAATGAATTGGCCAGCTTCCGCCCATCATTGAACCGCCGCTCGGCACGCTCCCGCTGAACCCGAGCAATGCGAGCCTCACGAAGAGTTGTGGCCCCGCCAACAATAAAGCTCAGCACCAGAAGCAAGGCTGCGACCACTCCACCCCTGTGCCTCCTGATGAACTTCGTGCTGCGATATGCCAAGGTGTCCGGACGAGCCATCACGGGGAGCCCGTCGAGGTGGCGCCGGATATCTCCTGAAAACTGCTCTACCGAAGCGTACCGACGCTCTGGCTCCTCACGCAGTGCCATGAGAATAATGTTATCCAGGTCTCCAGAGAGGCGACGGCGCAACTTTTCGCGGCTTCCTTCCCGAGTGGTGCTAACGATTTCAGTAATGAGTGCCGCCTGGTCCGGAGCGTCCGAGTCCGAATAATCCTTCGAGATAACCATGCTGGGTTTCTCTGGCTCGGTCTCGGTAACGATAGCACCGACTCCTTGCGCGTCTCGGTTCAACCGTCGGCGGGGCCGACGGCCGGTGAGGAGTTCATACAGGACCACGGCAAGTGAATAAACATCGCTGGCTGTGGTGATCCTCTCACCGCGTAACTGCTCTGGACTGGCATACTCTGGAGTCAGCATCTGCATTATGGTCCGGCTCCGGACTGCCAAGGAACCGTCTGAATCAGAGTCGAGCAGCTTGGCAATCCCGAAGTCAAGTAGCTTCGGATTGCCATCGTCAGTCACCAAAATGTTGCCAGGTTTGATGTCGCGATGGATGACCAGATTCTGGTGAGCATATTGCACGGCCGAACACACCGTAAGAAACAATCGAAGCCTTTCCGAGACGTTGAGCTCGCAATCGTCACAGTATTGATCGAGCCGCCGGCCGCAAATGTACTCCATCACGAAGTACGGCTGCGCATCCTCCGTGCTCCCTCCGTCCAGTAAACGCGCGATATTGGGATGTTCGAGGTTGGCCAGAATTTGCCTTTCGGCCTTGAATCGCGCCAGTCTGAAGCTCGTATCGTAACCGCTGCGCAAAACCTTGATGGCCACCAGCTTCTGGTAATGATCGTCAGCTCGGCAAGCACGATAGACCGCTCCCATTCCCCCTTGGTCGATCTCGTCGATGATTTGGTAGGGTCCGACGCGCCGACCGCGCCACGAACAAGTTAGATCACTGTCGGCAGACTGGATGCAGGGTGCCGCGGCTGGTTCCTCCAGAAAATCACCTGCTCGCTGATAGGAAAGAACCAGGGATTTGATGTAACGCCGGACGGTAGATTGCTGGCAGGCCTGATCCAAATACGGGTCTCGTTCATGCGGCGGAAGGTCGAGAACCGTGTCCAACACTTCCTGAACTTCTTCCCAGCGTAGGGTCCCCATATCGCGCCTCCTTACGACCGAGTTCGTGATAAAGCCAGGCCCGGGCCCCAGCCCACTGGCGCTGCACAGTGGCCGTTGAGACGTTAAGCACTTCGGAGGCTTCTTCATTTGAAAGTCCCCCGAAGAACCTAAGTTCTACGATTCGGCCTCGTTGTGGATCCTTTAATTCAAGCCGGCCCAGAGCCTCGTCGAGCGCAAGCAGATCGATATTGGGAGCCACTGCGAACAGGGCGGCCTCGTCATCTGATAGTTGTACGGCTCCCCCTCCGCGCTTCGCGCTGCGATGACTCTTGGCGTAATCGACCAGAACGCGACGCATCGTTTGAGCAGCAATTCCAAAGAAATGGCCCCGACTCTTAAATTGCACGTCCTGATCGATCAACCGCAGGAAAGCTTCGTGGATAAGCCCTGTGGTTGCGAGGGTATGGCCTGGGCGTTCGCGTCGCATGTAGCTGCGGGCGAGGCGGCGGAGCTCATCGTAGACCAAAGACATCAAGGCTGACATCGCCTCGTTGTCGCCGCGCCTCCAGTCAAGTAGGAGCTCTGTAATATTCTTCGGACTCATTTGTGTAACTCGCACTCAGAAAAGGCCCCAGCGCTCGCCTTCATCCAGCCTCAGATACGGCCCTCGTCCGTGAAAGTAAAAGTGCAGGACAGGTACGGTCCAACCAGATGATGCACTTCGATAGGTTCTCCAAAGACAACCCGCGCTCCCCTATAGTGGTGCGCTTGGCAAAATCGTTTCGCTCGTCCACGGCCAAAATGCGATCGAGCTTTCCAGGCAGCGCGCCGATGGATACGGAACGTGCGGGCAGAGTGATCAAATTTCTCTCCATTCCTCGCGTTGGTAAGTGTAGGGACAATTCCGAACCCAGATGAATTGAAAACAAATGAAATCGACGGGATCAATTCGAAAGTATGCTCCCTTTCAAGCTCACCTCCTCGGTGTCCCTGCAACCGGGTTTGCTCAACGGATCGCGTACTTGGCTTTGAAGGCTCAGATGGAAATAGTTGTGGCCGCCAAGCTCAGGTCGAACCTCTACGTGCATTCTGGCAACCGTAGGTCGCCGATCAACGCGGATGCCCGGAGTTTGCCTTCGGTGGCGCACGGAATGGCACACCGCTGGACGATTCAACAACTGTGCGGCGGATCGGTAGAGCCGAACGCTGCATTTCACCCTGAATTAACAAGAGGAGATCGAATGCAAACGACAACACTTCACACTAATCGAGTGACACGACTGATCTTTTCAGTCGCGCTCTCGGTGATAACCCTCTTCGCAGTGAGCAAGCCCGGTTTTGCTACTGGAAACGTCGTTCCGGCGGACTTGGCAGGAAACTGGCAAATGACCATCATTGGGGAGACAGGCTGTGGGTTCGGAACAACCCTGTACACTTTCACCTTGAATGCCAGCGGTGTTGCCACCAATGTCAGCGGAGTCTCGCATTCGGCATGCGGAACCGGCAACTTCAGCGGTGACTCGTTTACGATTCAGTCACTTAGTGCCAATGGCAGCGGAACCGCTAATTTAACCTGCGGAACAGGCTGCGGGTGGAACCTGAACGTCCAGGTTGCGCCAGACCGCTCCACATTCACCGTGATCGATGTGTCTGCCGCAAACCCCGGCAACTACATTCAAGGCGTCGCCATTCACCAGTAGAGACGTCAACGCAGGGGAGTCAAACCAGGCTCCCCTACTTCCAAATGAGACCCCCGTTTCCGGAGTTGGACAAGGCGCTTTCGAAGGGTTCTTCTACAAGATCCATTATGACGAAGAGCTAATGCATTCCTCGTTTCAATCGGGCGATGCCATACTGCACGAGATCTACAATCTGAACTTGCAGGAGACTTGCTGTACGCAGGTCGCATCATGCGCTTTCACATGCATCGGATCGTGGTTTTCCCCGGGAAATAGTAGATAGATCGAATTTTCAACCCTAACGATTGATCGTAAGAAAGCCCACGTTGTACACGCAAGTGCGAAAATTTCCAGCTTCTCCCCTTTCTTCCCTCCCAGGTCCAGCAACTACCGAGAAGTTCACTCTCTCCGCCGACCACATTTTGCGGTCGCAGCTAATGCTCATAAAAAGATTAGGTTTACGCCAGAACACACTGAAAATACACCACTTCTACCCGTCGCTATAAATCTTGCAAATCTCGATAATTCCCGCCCATACTCGCCACTCCTGCCGTTTTACCTTACCAAATGAAATTTACCTTACCACAGCTTTGCCCGGTAAATAGGGGGCCTTGTCAGATGGCCACGGTCCCCACCCAGTCCCCTTCCTGCCACGACGCGCTTTTTGAGTCGCCACACCATCACCTGAAAACGCGTTTACCGGTGATCGTGGCTCTGCCTTGGCCGGGTGCAGCAGGCACAGCTTTGGCGCAGGTATACTTGGGCGTTAGGACAGGGCTTGGATGCGGGATGGGGAAGAAATGAGTAGGGCGGATTGAGTGTCACGGATGACGCACCTTCGATCTACTCGACCCTTTGTGAAAAGCCGGAGTGACGCCGCAAGCCATATTGAAGTAGCTCAGCAGACGTTTTCACGCCCAGCAGGTCCATTATCTGATATTTGTGAAAAGCGATAGTGCCGATCTTGATCTGAAGTATATCGGCCATCTCTTTCATTGACTTCCCTTCAGCGAAAAGACGCAGGACCTCCGCCTGCCGCCGAGAAATCTGCTTTTCGTCGCGGTAGGTAGCCCCGCTTCGCAGCAGAAACTCAACGGTATCCTTGGTGATCATGGGAGAGAGGTAGGACTCATTCTTCATCACGCGGCGTATTGCGAGAATCAACTCGTCTGCGGAGCAGTGCTTCAGCACATAGCCCGATGCACCCCGTCGAAAAGCCTCCGCCGCCACATCAGCAGCTGTGTTCATCGTAAGGTAAACGAGCTTGATAGCGCGGCACCTTTGCTTGATCTGTTCGCCTGCGTCGAGACCGTTCAGTTGTGGCATTGCGATGTCAAGAACGACAACGTCTGGCTGTAATTCTGCAGCGGCCTGTATCGCTGAACGGCCATCAGAGACGATTCCAACCACTTCGAACTCTGACTCCAGCAGACATCCGCATGCCTCGGCTACGAGGGTGTGGTCGTCCGCAATCAGAATCTTCGTTCGGAAGCGATTCATAACAACACTCCTGCCCTTTTCGGAATATTAATTGCTGAATTCTGAACGTTACCCCTTGGTGGATCAGCCGCCCTTGTAAAAACACCCCAC
>Ga0210383_10004826_pt1 | contig 11918 bp, 11 predicted proteins | sample IncBWC14OmetaG_FD_160072 | JGI IMG/M metagenome (GOLD analysis project Ga0210383, IMG submission 160072) | Forest soil microbial communities from Barre Woods Harvard Forest LTER site, Petersham, Massachusetts, United States - Inc-BW-C-14-O ...
TAGAGAGGATCAGCACCGGCAAGCGCGGGGACGTGATGCGGATATTTTTCAGCAACTCCAAACCGTCCGGGCCATTCAGCGAGATGTCCACAATAAGAATATCCGGGTGAGCGGATTGTATGGCCGGCAAAGCCGAGTGCATTTCTTCTGCTTCACCACACACCGCCAGGTCAGCTTCCTGATTAATCAGCAGCGTCAGTCCCTGGCGCACAATCGGGTGATCGTCAACCACGAACACTGTTTTCTTTTTTGCCGCGAAGCTACTGCCATCCCGTTTACTTATCATCTGGGTAACCTTCATAAACTTTCCGAATCCTTCGCGAGGGGGAACGTGCAGGTAACTGCAATTCCACGAATTCCGCCGCTTTCAACTTTCAGCGATCCGCCAATCATTCGGGCTCGATAGCTCATGATCTGCATCCCCATGCCCGAACCATCGGTGGAAGACTCGGGAAGAGCTAAACCATCGTTTTCGATTCTCAAAGTACCGCATTCGTTGCTGGCAAACAAACTAATTGTGATGTTCCGCGCCTGTCCATGCTTGATGGCGTTGTTCACCGCTTCTTGCGCAATGCGATAAAGATGCGTCGACATATTTGCGTCATGAATGAGGACTGGCTGATCAATCCGCAGGCTGCAGGAGATATTGAACAAGTCCTCTACCTCGGCGGACCAGCGCTTTAAAGCGGACATCAGACCGTGGGCGTCAGAAAATACTGGCAGTAGGCCATGCGCGAGTTCTCTGGTCTTATTGATTGCTTCATTGACCAGCTTCACAATCCTGGCTGCCTCAGCCGCCTCGGCCAGACCTTTCTCGGCAAGCTTCTGTTCCTGAACCTTACTCATGAACGCGATTCCAGTAAGATGCTGGCCCAACCCGTCGTGCAGATCTTGTCCAATCCGGCGTTGCTCTTCCGCGCTGATTTCGAGAATTGCCTTCTCCAGGCGCTTGCGTTCGGTTATGTCGATTCCAGTGGCAATTATGTAAGCGGGAGTTCCATCTTCGGCAGGAAGAATAGTTCCTGACCAGGTGATCAGCCGCCGCGAGCCATCCCGAGTGATCCAGGATGTTTCGTATTCCCTGGTGCTTGGCTCGGTTTGTAATTGCTCGACCACGATCCGGAAGCGTTCCGCCTCTTCCGGAACCATGCACAGATCCCAGAAGTATTTCTGTTTAACCTCGGCCAAGGTATAGCCGGAAACCTGCTCCGAAGCTCGGTTGAAGCGGACGATACGGCCTTGGGGATCGAGAACTACAACTAAAGCGCCAACCGTATGTAATATTGCCGAGACGACATTCCGCTCTTCCTGAAGCGCTTCTTCTGTCCGCTTGAGTTCGGTGATATCGAAAGCAATGCCATGAATGAACCAAGGTCGTCCGTTCTTCCGCCGAATCATTTTGGCTTCGCAATGAAACCAGACCACCCTGCCGTCCCGCGCAACCACCCGATAGGCGGAGCGAAGGGGAGTGCCTGAAAGAAACATTTGCGCAGCCTCGATGCTCCAGCGTTGTTTATCATCAGCGTGGATCTGCTGATACCAGCGAATCGGATCTTCCAACCATTCTTCTTGGGAAAAACCCAAACTCTCCTCAATTTGCGGGCTAACATATGCTTCGCCAATACCTCGATCCAGGTGCGCCATGAAAACGACTGCGGGAATCTGCTCGACCAGCGCCCTGTAGATGGCGTCCACATTGGGCAGCTGCTCTTCCGCTTCTTCCCCAATATCCTTGCTGGATGGCACTTCAGGCTTAGTCGAATTGGTGAGAAACACAGCGGCCAGATCGACGAGAAGACTTTCCGCGTCCGCAGGGCTTATCCCTTCTACCGAATTGGATTGTGGATGGACGCCAAGTTCTTCTAAATCGGCGATAGCCCGAGTGACCATAGGCACTTCACATTGCGGATCGTCTTGCACTGCAAAACTCAAACATCCCAAACCCAATATCTAAGCCGGCGGCTTGGCGTTCTTACGCCTCCAACTTGGCTCTTTATTCAGCGAAGCCTGCGTGAACCTGCGCAGGGCGTGGATCGCGCGCCCGTACGTCATCACGGCATTCGAGGAGAGCAACGAGCCCGGCGGCTGATTCATAAACGGCATGAACTTGTCGGGAAAGCCGGGCATGGTGCACCCAATGCAAATACCGCCAACGTTGGGGCAGCCGCCAATTCCGCCCATCCAGCCGCGTTTCCCCACATTGCATTGAACCACCGGCCCCCAGCATCCGAGCTTCACGATGCAGAGCGGCGATCCATACTCTTCGGCAAACTCACCCTGCTCGTAATATCCGCCCCGATCGCAACCTTCGTGAACCGTTGCTCCAAACAGCCAAGTGGGGCGCAGCGCGTCATCGAGAGGAATCATAGGAGCGCGTCCCGCAGCCATATAAAGAAGGTAGAGAAGCGTCTCCATAAAGTTGTCCGGCTGGACCGGACATCCCGGAACGCACACGATGGGGATCTGCGCCGTCGATTTCCACTGCCATCCGAGATAATCGGGAAGTCCCATGCAGCCCGTCGGATTCCCTTCCATCGCATGAATACCGCCGTAGGTCGCGCACGTTCCAGCCGCCACTACTCCCCAAGCCTTGGGCGCCAGCCGATCAATCCACTCGCAAGTCGTAATCGGTTGGCCGGTCTTCTGGTCGGTTCCCATCGAAGCCCAGTAGCCTTCTTCTTTATTGTTCTCGTTCGGAATAGATCCTTCAACCACCAGAATGAAGGGCGCCAGCTTGCCTTCGGCAGCAAGATGAAAGGGCTTCAGAAAATCGTCACCATTCGCAAGGGAAAGAAAAGGGTTGTGAAAATGAACCTTGGGGATCCACGGCATCGAGCCGAGAACAATGTCTTCAATGCTCGGCTGCGTCGCCGCAGTCATGGCGATCGTGTCGCCATCGCATCCCAGGCCGGCGGTTATCCAAAGCACATCAATCTCGGAGATCGATTTCGAATCGCCTGCGCGAATAGTCGCCGTGTCAGCCACGCGATTCCTGCTCCAAACGACCGGAGATTAGAGAATGGCCGCCAACCGCGGTCCGGTCCAACGCGTATTCTACAGAATTCCCTAATAGACGATGAGCTATTTCGATGGAAGAGGCAGGCGTGGATGTGGGATGCGAGACAAGGCGGGCGCCAGCTTGACAGGGCGAAGCAGGCGAAAGAGCGACCATGCGAAAAAGCCGTGAGACTACAACGTATTCACATAGAGCTGATCTTGAGGTATCGCCTGGCGTCCTTAAAAGATGAGAGAAACACGTAGCCGGCGAACAGCAGGCCAACCGTTCCCAATATATTTCGAGCTACTTTAAGAGTGGTCATTCGGCTCCTTTGCCCTTTGGCACCTAACCTTCGATGCCGAGGGTGGCAAAGGCGTTGGTCCCTAAAGGGAAGTCTTTTTATCGCGACGTCACCTTGAGGTCACGACCACGCCGCTGCACGGTTTCTTTCCAACAGCCCGGTACTTGTGACGCACCGCCGAGTCGAAATAAATCGCGTCGCCGGATTCCAGCGTGTGAATCTCCGAACCGATGCATAGCTCAAGCTTGCCTCTAATCAGGTAAACCAACTCCACCCCCGCATGGGTATGCATCTTTAGTTTTTCTGCCGCGACCGGCTGAAAATCAGCGTAAAAAGCATTTAACTTCCGCTCCGTAGCTTTGAAATCGAGACTCTCGAAATGGTATGCAATCAGCCCGCTCGAAATGTCGGGAAAACGAGTTCTTTCACTCCTCCGGGCAATCGCCACCACGTGTCACTGGCGCTCGTCGGTGAAAAAGTGGTCGAGTCCCACGCTCTATGTCTTCCCAGTTCAACCAGACCCATGCTCTTCTTGAGGCGAAGACTCCTTAGCTTTTCGCCGACCGCGTGCGGCCTCAGTTCTTCGACAATCGTTTTATTTTGCACTCATGGCTCCGTTTTTCCCCTCACGAAAGAAAACTCTGTCCTTTTAACTGTCAGGAACACGATATCGGAGCGAACTCGATGCTTTTCATGCTGGGCACATAATTGTGCTCTACAGTTAACACAACGAATGCACTCTCTCGACAAGTTAAGCGCTGACCCAAGGGTGACGGTGCGCAAAGCCGGAGCGCCCGATCCCTTGGGAACCTGCGTCGTCTACTGGATGCAGCGGGCGCAACGCGGGTTCGATAACCACGCTCTCGACGTCGCGGTGAATTTAGGCAACGAACTGCGGAAGCCCGTGGTGGTGTTCTTTGCCCCCGTCCCCTTTTACCCGCGAGCCAACCAGCGGCATTATTCGTTTCTGGCGGAGGGCATATCCGATATCGCCAAAGACCTTGCCTACCGCAATATCGGATTTGTGCTGCGTTCCTTTCCGGACGAAAGCCTGTTGAAATTCTCCGAGGAAGTGCGCGCGGCAATCGTAATCGGCGACGAGAATCCTCTGCGCGAACCGGAAAGATGGCGCACCCTGATAGCGCAAAAACTGCGCGTGCCGCTCTGGACCGTCAATGCTGACGTCGTTGTGCCCTCGTGGTTATTGGGTCGCGAGCACTACGCAGCTCGCACCATAAGGCCCCGACTCAGCGAGTTGCTCCCTCAATTCCTGGTTCCCCTGAAGAATCCGGCGGCCCACACGCCTTGGGTCAAGCCGACCGATTTGCTATCACGTCCGTTACAGCAAGACTTCACGACTGGCTGGATTTTGGATCGCTCGGTAGCGCCGGTGGCGCATTGGCGTGGAGGGAGCGAGCAGGCTCTCCGAATTCTGCGTGATTTTGTGAGCAAGAAACTAATCGACTACCCGATCCAGCGCAATCACCCGGAATCCGACGGCACCAGCCAACTTTCTCCGTACCTCCATTTCGGCCATATCGGACCGCAGACGGTTGCACTTGCGGTGCAGAACGCAGCCGCACCTTTGCAAGCGAGACAAGCTTTTCTGGAACAAGTCATCATCCGGCGCGAACTCGCTGTGAACTTCGTCCGCTTCAATCCTCACTACGATTCCATCGAGTGCCTCGAACCCTGGGCTGATCGCTCGTTTGCGGAGCATGCAGCCGACAGAAGGGAGATGGTCTACAGCGAGCAGCAACTGGAAAACGCCGAGACTCACGATCCCTTGTGGAATGCGGCGCAGAAGCAAATGGTTCTGACCGGCTGGATGCACAACTATCTGCGCATGTACTGGGCCAAAAAGATTCTTGAATGGAGCCCCTCGATCGCCGTTGCCTATCAACGCGCAGTCTGGCTTAACGACCGCTTCGAACTCGACGGACGCGATCCCAACGGTTATGCGGGAATCGCCTGGGCAATCGTGGGCAAGCACGATCGCGCCTGGTCCAATCGGCCGGTCTTCGGCAAGATTCGCTACATGTCCTTCGCCAGCACTTCGCGCAAGTTTGATTCCGCGAAGTATATCGAGCTGATCCGGAACCTGGAGAAGCACGGCATGCCCACAACCAGCCTGGCCTGATTCTCAACGAATTCCTTCCATCTTTACGAAGCTTTACTTCGCCCTGACAGACACTTTACAAGACTTCACGCAAGCGACTGGCGGCCGTGCGTTCATTCTGTGTAGGCGGCGATCAAGCCTGCGCAAATCAAATGAGGGGGCTCACGATCATGATCAATCATGGAAAAATATTCTACGTTGACGACAATCCCAAATCGCGGCGACTGTTAACCAGTGTGATGAAAAGTTGCGGCTTCGAAGTGATCACCGCGGGAGATCCGATCGAAGCCTTATCGCGCATCGGCAAAAACTCTTTCGACCTCTTTCTGCTGGATTATCAAATGCCTCATCTGACCGGATCGCAGTTGGCACTCAAACTCAAGCGCACCAAGCCCGACGTGCCGGTGGTGCTGATCTCTGGCCTTGCCGCGCTGCCGCCTTTCGAATTGCTCTCCGTAGACGCCCACCTCGGGCGCGGAACAACCTTGGACGAATTGCTCGACACTATGCGCGACCTGATTCAATCGAAGCACACTCGTCCCGAGACGCCACTCGAACTACGGCGTGCCGCATGATTACATTTTCCGCATTGGCAGCCCCCGACGGTTAGCCATTCAGCAATAAACTCGCTGCGCCAACGGGTGTAAACTGCTCTTCACATCAAGTCTGATAAGAGGAGAGCGCGCCAATGGCATCCGTAATTGTTACCGGCACGAGCACCGGGATTGGTTTGGCAACCGCGTTGACGCTTGGCCGGGCAGGCCACAAAGTCTGGGCGACGATGCGCAATCCCTCGCGAGCACCCGAACTCGGGGAGACGGCCGCGCAAGAAAAGCTCCCCATCAAAATCTCCGTGATGGATGTTGACTCCGACAGCTCGGTGAAAACAGGGATTGCGAACATCCAGAAGGAAGCCGGCCAAATCGATGCGCTGGTTAATAACGCCGGCATCGAACGTAACGGATCGGTCGAAGAGCTTCCTTTATCCGAATTCCGCGCTGTGATGGAGACTAACTATTTCGGCGCCGTGCGCTGCATCCAGGCAGTGGTGCCGCAAATGCGTCAACGCAAGAGCGGATGCATCATCAACGTCAGTTCCGTTGCCGGACACGTTGCCACTTCGCCATTAGCTCCTTACACCGCGTCCAAGTTCGCTTTGGAGGCTCTTAGCGAAGCACTGGCGCAGGAGATGAAGATGTTTAATGTTCGTGTCGCCATCGTCGAGCCTGGCATTATCGATACGCCCATGGCAAGAGGTTTGGAAGAATCGTCCGACAGTTCTCCTTATCCTCATAAGCGGCGCCTGGCGCATCTGTTTGAATCGGCTCTCCAGCACCCGGCTCCCCCCTCGCTGGTCGCGGAACAAATTCGCAACATCATCGAGAGTGGAACCTGGCAGCTGCGCTACCCAGTCGGACCCGACGCCATGGCCTTCTTCAAGTGGCGCGAGGCCATGAACGACGAAGAATGGGTGGCCTTTCATTCTTCCGACGACGAAACCTGGTACAAGCGCATGGAACGTGACTTCGGCCTGACCATCGCTCGCGGAAAGTGAACTCGACACAACGTCACGTTGTTATCCTGCGCGCAGCGAAGGATCTGTGCACTCTGCCAGGGGCGTCAACGCCTCACTAGTAAGCCACGGCTGTCATATTCCAAGTCCCACGTCCGCTCGTGACCCCGCTCCGACTTGATATATTCACGATCAAGCCAATGCCGGATCACTTCAACTCGAAATCTCTCTGGCGCCAGGACTTTCGCTTAACTCTGCGTCTCGCACTGCCGCTGATCCTGGCCGAAGTCGGCTGGATGAGCATGGGCATCGTCGACACCATCATGGTGGGGCGCCTCCCAAACAGCGCCGTCGCCATTGGCGCCACCGGCCTCGGCCAGAGCCTTTACCATAGCGTCGCCATTTTTGGCGGAGGCTTGCTCCTGGGCATGGACACTTTCGTTGCCCAAGCATTCGGACGCGCAGATTTGGACGACGCCCGGCACTCGCTGGTGAACGGATTACTTCTGGCCCTGTTGCTGGGGCCGCTTCTGATGCTCGCCGTGTCATTCTGGCCAGCTGTGATGCAGCGCTTCGGAGTGAGCCCGGAACTTGTGGAGCCCATGCGTCCGTACCTGCGCGCGCTCAATTGGGGGACTTTGCCGCTGCTCGCCTACTTCGCACTTCGCCGCTACCTCCAGGCAATAAACGTGGCCCACCCCATTATGTTTGCGCTGGTCTCTGCAAATATCGTCAATGCTTTGGGAAACTGGGCTCTGATCTCCGGGCATCTCGGTTTTCGCGCCATGGGCATCACCGGTTCGGGCTGGTCCACCTGCTGGGCGCGTATTTACATGGTAGTCTGCCTTGGAATCACGCTGCTCTGGGTCGAATCAAAGCGCCTTCAACCGGGCTGGACGAGAACCGTCAGAATTGACCTGCGCAGAATGTCGGCGTTGCTAAAGCTGGGAGCGCCGGCCGCAACTCAAATCCTCTGCGAAATCGGAGCCTTCTCGGCCGCCACTGCCTTGGTCGCAAAACTCGGACCGGTCGCCTTAGCCGGACACGAGATTGCGCTGAACTGCGCCGCACTCACTTTCATGGTGCCGCTCGGAATCAGTTCCGCCGCCGCCGTCCGAGTCGGACAGCAACTGGGAAGACGCGACCCCGATGGCGCACACCGCGCGGGCTGGTCGGCAATCCTCATCGGAGTCGGTTTCATGGCTTGTTCGGGGTCCGTCTTCGTCTCCGTTCCAAGACTGATCGCACGCTTGTTCACTCCGAATCCCGCCGTGATTCAGGTAGGCGCGCAACTTCTGCTGGTCGCCGCCGCCTTCCAATTGTTCGACGGCCTGCAAACCGTCGCCACCGGCGCGTTGCGCGGCGCCGGCGACACGCGCACTCCCATGCTCGCCAACTTCGTCGCCTACTGGCTGATGGGCCTTCCCCTTGGTTATGTGTTGTGTTTCAAACTCGGATGGGGTGCATTGGGCATCTGGATCGGACTCTGCGGCGGCTTGATGATCATCGGATCAGCGCTGCTGATTACCTGGCACAAGAGAAAGCTTTAAGTAATCAAATTAAGCCTGCCGGAACACTTGCATTCCTTTGTGCGCCTTCGTGTCCTCTGCGGTTGATGAAGTGCAGATGCCAAGCCAAGCAACACCTTGCCAGATGCGCACTGCCTGCGTATCATCCAACCGTTATGGAAACTGAAAGTGCTGCTCAACCCACGGCGCTTCGCCAGAAATCTCAACTCATGTCGGCCTCGGAAATGGATCGCGTCATGGTTCGCCTTGCCTACCAGATCGTCGAAGAGAACGGGACCGATGGTCTAGGACTGATCGGCGTGCGCCGCCGCGGCGTCCCGCTGGCGGAGCGGCTGAGCAAGTCGATCGGTAACATCGAAGGCATCCAGGTACCGGTGGGCACGCTGGACATCACGTTCTATCGCGATGATCTTTCGACCGTCGGCCCAAAACCGGTCGTAAATGAATCTGAGATCGGATTCCCCATTCAAGACAAAAATATCGTTCTGGTGGATGACGTGCTCTTCACCGGCCGCACCATTCGCGCCGCGATGGACGCCCTTTTCTCCCAAGGCCGCCCTCGCCGCGTGCAGCTCTGCGTGTTGATCGATCGCGGCCATCGCGAGCTTCCCATCGAAGCCGTATTCGTAGGCCGCACCGTGCAGACCACGATGAATGAAGTCATCGAGGTAAAGCTGAAAGAGATCGACGGCACGGAAAAAGTTCTTCTCATGGAAAAGTAAAGCCCCGCCGAGCAAAGCTCCACTCGTGCTCGGACGAAAACCGTAGCGCAAAGCAAGCCCCAGGTTTAAAATCAGGCGCGATTCTTTCCATCCTTGTAAAGTCATGAACTCAGCCAAGAAGTCCGTGTCAGCGAAACAAAACCAACGCCTGCTGCAGGCTGCGCGGAAAGCCATGAAGCACGCCCACGCGCCGTATTCGCAATTCAAAGTCGGCGCTGCCATGCTGACTTCAAAGGGCGAGGTTTTCACCGGCTGCAACGTCGAAAACGCTTCTTATGGCTTGTCGAACTGCGCCGAGCGTACGGCCATTTTTAGCGCAGTCGCGAAATCCGGTCCCGGTCTGAACATCCGTGCCATCGCTGTCGTCAACGATCAGGGCGTTCCGTGCTCACCCTGCGGAGCCTGCCGCCAGGTGATCTACGAATTCGGTCCCGACGCGACCGTATTTTTCCAGACCTCCAAAGGTTGGAAGGAAAGCCACATCACCGAACTCCTGCCGGAAGGATTTCGCCTCAAGTGAGCCAAGCTCAGGAAACCGTTCGCGCCATCGACGTAATCCGCAAGAAGCGCGACGGGCACGAACTGTCGGCCGCGGAAATCGAATACCTGGTTCGTGCTTACACCAATGGCGAAATTCCTGACTATCAAGTTTCCGCCTGGCTCATGGCGGTCATTCTTCGCGGACTGACGCGAGCCGAAACCTCCGTATTGACTGACGCCATGCTGCATTCGGGCGACGTGCTCGACCTTTCCGAATTCCCCGCCAAGAAAGTGGACAAACACTCTACTGGCGGAGTCGGCGACAAGACCTCGCTCGTATTGGCACCGCTTTGCGCGGCCGGAGGCCTAGTCGTTCCCATGATCAGCGGCCGCGGCCTCGGACACACCGGCGGGACGCTCGACAAACTGGAATCCATCCCCGGCTTCAATGTGAATCTTCCCCTTCCCGAATTTCGCCGCGTGCTGGCAGCTTGCGGCTGCGCCATGATCGGCCAGACTTCCGAGATCGCTCCCGCTGACCGCAAGCTCTACGCGCTGCGCGATGTCACCGGAACCGTCGAGAGTCCGTACCTGATTTGCGCTTCCATCATGAGCAAAAAGCTCGCCGAGGGAATCGACTCGCTTGTCCTCGACGTTAAAACCGGCTGCGGTGCATTCATGAAGAAGGACGAGGACGCGGAGTTCCTCGCCGAACTCATGGTTGAGACCGGCGAGCGCATGGGCAAGTCGGTAATCGCGTTGATCACGAACATGGACCAGCCGCTCGGAACGCATGTTGGCAACGCCCTCGAAGTCGCCGAAGTGATCGAAGTGTTGCGAGGAGAGGGTCCGGAGGATCTTAAGGAATTGTGCGTCGAGCTCGCGGCGCGGATGTTTCAGTTGGGCGAAGTCGCTGACACCGTGGTCCAGGGGAAAGCGCTGGTCGAGCAATTGATCTCTTCGGGAAAAGCGCTTGAGAGATTTCGCCAGATGGTGACTTTGCAAGGTGGAGATGCGCGCGTTATCGACGACCCTGGACTTCTTCCTCGGGCGAGCCTCACGCAAGAAGTCAAGAGCGCGCACAGCGGACATATTTCGGGGATCGACTGTGAAGCGGTGGGCCATGCTTGCGTGATTCTCGGTGGCGGGCGCGAAAAGAAAGAAGACGCAGTCGATCCAGCAGTTGGGATCGTTCTGCATCGCAAGCTCGGCGATGCGGTCGCATCTGGCGAGCCGCTGTGCACCGTGCATGCCAATTCTGAAACTCGCGCGGCTCGTGCCATCGAGTTGCTGCAGAAGAGTTATCACATCACGGACGCACCTCCACAGAAAAAGAAGCTGGTTCATCGCGTGATTCGAGGATCGGGGGTATAGAAGATGGGGCGATTCACCGGAATTCTGGGCCTGCTCACAATGCTTTCTCTTGCCTATATTTTTTCCACTGACCGGCGCGCCATTCGCGGCAAAACGGTGGCGTGGGGCCTGGGTTTGCAATTGGCATTCGCGGTGTTCGTGCTGCGCATTGATATTGGCCGGCGCATTTTCCAGTATGCCGGAGACGCGGTCAACAAACTCCTCAGCTATGCCTTCGTCGGCTCTCAATTTGTCTTCGGAGATCTGGGCAAACAAGGTTCTCATCTGGGTTTCTATTTTGCCTTCCAAGTTTTGCCGACTGTCATCTTCATTGCCGCGTTCTTCGCCGTCCTGTATCACTACGGCGTCATGCAATTCATCATCAAGCAGGCGGCGCGAGTGATGACTCGCTTCATGGGCGCGAGCGGGGCGGAGTCGCTCAATGTCGCGGCCAGCATTTTTATGGGACAGACGGAAGCGCCGCTGACCATCCGCCCGTTTTTGCCTGACCTCACCCGCTCCGAACTTATGACCGTTATGACTAGCGGGATGGCCCATGTTTCGGGCGGAATCATGGCCGCGTATATTGCCTTTGGAATCGAGCCCAAACATCTTTTGAGTGCCGTCATTATGACTGCTCCCGGGACGATCCTGATTTCGAAGATGCTGGTGCCCGAGACCGAACAGCCAAAGACCGCCGGGCGCGTGGTGATGAGCGAAGAAGAAGTGGAGGCCGAGAAGAAAGAGAATGTGCTCGGCGCCGTAGCTCGCGGGACGACCGACGGATTGAATCTCGCGCTCAACATCGCCGCCATGCTGATTTCCTTTCTAGCTCTGATTGCGCTGATGGACGGAATCCTGTACGGAATCCACAACGGGCTCGCGCACTTCGGATTTCCTTGG